>Ga0114967_10000741_pt1 | contig 27879 bp, 22 predicted proteins | sample M_130628_MF_Meta_FD_92639 | JGI IMG/M metagenome (GOLD analysis project Ga0114967, IMG submission 92639) | Freshwater microbial communities from Lake Montjoie, Canada to study carbon cycling - M_130628_MF_MetaG | ecosystem: Environmental > Aquatic > Freshwater > Lake | place: Lake Montjoie...
AGGCAGTGGCCCGCCGGCTTGGGGTGCGCCATGCAGTCGCCGTGAGCAGTTGCACGGTGGGTCTGATGCTGGTCTACAAGGGACTCGACCTGACCGCGGGCCGCTGCCGCAGCCGCCGCAATGCCATGCAGAGCTGCCCGGCAGCTGTGATGGAGCCGCTCTCCCGGTTTGGTGTGGTGCGATCAGGAGGAGCCAATGAACCTCTGGGGGAGGTGATCGTCCCAAGCTTCACGTTCCTGGCTGGCCCGGCAGCGATTGTTTGGAACAACCTGCGGCCGGTTTTCGTGGATGTCGATCCGCACACCACCAATGTGGTTCCGCAGGCGGTGGCGGCGGCCATCACTCCCCGCACTGTGGCCATCTCGGCCTGCCATAATTTCGGCAATCCCTGTGATGTGCCCGCGCTTCAGGCCATTGCCGCCGAGCACGGCTTGCCACTGGTGATTGACGCCGCCCATGGATTTGGTGCCGCCGTGATGGGGAAGCCGGTGGGAACGGGGGCCATCGCACAGGTATTCAGCCTCTCGCCCACAAAACTGCTCGTGGCTGGCGAGGGAGGCATCATCGCCACCGACTGCGACTGCCTGGCCCACTTCGTGCGGCTGGGGCGCGAGTACGGCAATGACGGGTCGTACAACGCATTGTTTGCGGGAATCAATGGCAGAATGCCCGAACTGTGCGCCGCCACGGCGCTGATGGGGCTGGAAAATCTGGATTCGGTAGCCTCCAGGCGCCGGGCGATCGCGGCTCTCTACCGACGGGAACTCGGCGGGTTGCCCGGTATCGGCTTCATAGCGGAACTTCCCGGCGCGGCGCCGAGCTACAAAGACTTTTCCATCACGATCGATCCGGCCCGCTTTGGCATGTCGCGAGACGCCGTCCGCAGGGCGCTTGTCTCGCGGGGCATAGAAACCCGCACCTACTACGATCCTCCCTGCCATCGCCAATTGGCCTTCGAGCACTACCACGACCGCCACCGGGCTCTCCCGGCCACGGAACTGCTGGCCGCCAAAAGCCTTTCCCTCCCCATCGGAGCCCACGTCACTGACGCGGTGGTGGCAGAGGTGAGCGAAGCCATCATCACCGCCAAGCAGGAGGCTTAGACGGCGAAAGCTGAAGCCAGAAAGCCCTCCCGTGCAGGCATCGATTCCGTCGCGCCCAACACTTCCCCATGCCGGCCTGAAGGCCTTGTTGTTATTCGCAGTGCCTTGTTTTGCCAGCACATTCCCCCGTCTCTCCCATGGCTCTCATGCTTTTCTGGACATTCTGGTGCGTTGCGGCCTTCGTCGGCTCTGCGACCCTGACCGGACAACTCGTCACCTGGACGCGGTCGAAGGGCTTGTTCGACATCCCCAATGCCCGGAGCAGCCACACACGCCCCACCCCCCGTGGCGGCGGTCTGGCAATCGTGGCGGTGATGATGCTGGCAGCCCTGCTGACCTGCGGGCTCTACCGCCAATCCGCCAGCATCATCGCAGCAGTCGCTTTGCCGGCGGCAGCGATCGCGGCAGTGAGCTGGCTCGACGATATGAAGCCGGTGCGGAACCGCACTCGTTTCGGGATCCATCTGGGCGCCGCGATCGCGGCGACAGCGCTGCTGGGCCCCTTGTCTAAGGTTCAACTCGGTTCTTTTGGCAGCCTTGATTTCGGGGCTGCCGCCTGGCCGCTGACAATTCTCTGGATCGTCGGTCTCACCAACGCTTTCAATTTCATGGACGGTATTGACGGTATCGCCGGAATCACAGCCGCCGCGGCTGGATGTGGTCTGGCGGCAGCGGCCGCCGCGGTGGGAGCCGCCCCCACGGCGGCGCTGGCAGCGGCGCTGGCCGGGGCAGCCTTGGGATTTCTGGCCCACAACTGGCAGCCGGCCAGGATTTTCATGGGAGACGTGGGGAGCGCCTTTTGCGGCTTCATGCTGGCGGTCATGCCGATGTCTGCTCCGCCGGGCCTGCGCGAGAAGCTCGTACCGGTGGTGGTGGCGGTGCTGTGGCCCTTTCTGCTCGACACAACCTTTACCCTGCTGCGGCGGGCCCTCAGGCGCGAGAACATTTTTCAGGCGCATCGCACCCATCTCTACCAGCGGCTCACCGTGGCCGGCTGGTCGCACCGCTCAGTGGCGCGCCTCTACGGCATGCTGTCGGCCGTGACGGCCGCGTTAGCAGCCGGGCCATTCATCGATCCCGAGTGCCGGCTCGCGGCAGACAATGCCCTGCTCGCGACTCTCCTGGTGGGAGCAGGAGGCTTGGCTCTCTGTGTGTATCTGGCGGAAAAGGGGCAGTCGCTCCGCAACGGGGAACACGCGTCGTGATCGCAGGCTTCTATGACCACGCCGTGAAGCGTTTCATTGATGCCGCAGCGGCGGCATGCCTGCTGCTGCTGCTCGTGCCCCTGATGGTGGTGGTTTGGGTGACTGTTCTTTGCGTGCTGGGATCGCCAGCCATCTATTTCGATACGCGTGCCGGACGGAAGGGCCGGAGAATCGTGATTGGAAAATTCAGATCGATGAGTCTGGCCTGCGGCCCCGACGGACAGCCGCTTCCCGATGCCGATCGACTCGGGCCGTTTGGCCGCTGGCTGCGTCGATCCAGCCTGGATGAACTGCCGCAACTGGTGAGCGTGCTGGTGGGCGACATGAGCCTGGTGGGACCGCGACCATTGCCGCTGCGGTACACACAGCGGTATTCGCCGCGGCAGGCCACCCGTCTGCAGGTGCGCCCTGGTCTGACAGGATGGGCCCAAATTCATGGACGCAACGGCCTGGATTGGCCGGCTCGGCTGGAAATGGACGCCCGGTACGTGGAAATGCTCGGCACGTGGTACGCTCCAATAATAGATGCGTGGATCCTTCTCGTCACCTTTTTTCAAGTCGCGTGGCAGGGGCTCACAGGGCGGGGAGTGACTGCTCCCGGCGCGGCAACGATGCGGGAGTTCTTGCCATGAATGAGTCTCTTTTGCCGGCGGTGCGGAAGGCGATCCTCACGGTGCTGCACGACACGGGCAGATCTGCCCAGGCCGTGGAATCGGGACATCTGCTTGCCACCGACATCGGCCTCGATTCGCTCGATCTCGCCCAGACGATTGTGCTTCTGGAGCGGCAGTTGGCCTGCGATCCGTTCCGTTCTGCCGGCTCAAGCCCGACCCTGCGGATGCGCACCGTGGGGGATCTGGTGACGCTCTACGAGGCGGCCATCTCCCAGACCGCGGCCATCTTGCCGCCAGCCCTCGACCATTGAGACCGACACCCTCATCCATCTCCCCTCATATGTCTTCCTCTGCCACTGATTTTCTTTCCCGGCTGATCGATGTGCCGGTGGCAAACAAACTTGCCGCGGCCATTGACCTCATGGCGGAGGCGTTTCCCGCGCGCACCGCGATTGTTGAACAGGCCGGCAGCGATCAGCGACGCGGCATCGATTACGGATTTCTGGCCGCGAACGTGAAGTCAGTCGAGCAGCAACTCTCGGCCCACCGTCCCAGGGGTGTCGTGGCACGCCAGCGGGAGATTCATGCGCTGGTGGCCATAGTGGCCGCCTGTGGGCGGCAGCAGGTGCCGCTGGCCGTGGTGGCAGACGATGCCAGAGATTTGGTGGGGGCCCTGCATGACTGGGCCGTGATGGATGATGGGCTCCAACTGTCAGGGTTCCATACGGGGATCGTGTCGCAGGAGGGACACCGTCGGGAGGAAGCCTTGGGCTCCGCTGCGGCGCAGGTCGTCGTCGCCACCTCGGGAACCAGCGGCCCGCCGAAACTCGTGGAGCACTCGTGGGATTCCCTGCTGGCTGCCGCCCGACTTTCAGAGCAGTGGCATGGCCTGGGCTGGTTGCTGGTCTACGATGCAACGCGTTGGGCAGGCACGCAAGTTTGGCTGCAGGCGCTCCTCACGGGGGGCACGCTGGTAGTACCGGCGTCGCGAGCGCCCGATTGTGTGGCGCGGGCAATTGTGGAGGAAGATGTCTCGATCCTGCCGGCCACCCCCACGCTGCTGCGGCGGCTGCTGACCTCCGCCGAGAGCGGATTGCTGTCAAAAATGAAACTCGCCCGGATCACGCTGGGGGGCGAGGCGACCGATGCGCAGTTGCTTGCCACAACGCATGCCGCCTTCCCCGACGTGAAGGTCACGCATGTCTATGCCACCACGGAGTTGGGAGAGGTGTTTCGCGTGACGGATGGTCGGGCCGGTTTTCCTGCCGAATGGCTCGGAAAAACGCTCCCCGGTGGCGTACGACTGACCACTCGCCGCGACGGGGAACTGCTCGTCCAACTTTCGCGCGACACTGCCGAGGTAGCCACCGGCGACCTGGTGGAACGGCGTGATGACCGCTGCGAATTCACCGGCCGCCGCAGCGACGTCATCGTTGTCGGCGGGGCCAAGGTCTATCCCCGGCGGGTCGAGGACATCCTGCGCGGTGTGTCGGGAATTGCCGATGCGCGGGTCTATGGGTTGCCCAGCGCCATCACCGGGGAACTGGTTGCCGCACAGATCGTGCTGGCCGATCCACTGCCTGCCGAGGCTACGCCCGAAAGCATTCGGGCCGCTGCCCTGACCACTTGCCGCACCGCCCTCGAACCCCACAGCACCCCGCGGCTGCTCGATTTCGTGAAGCATCTCATGGTGAACACCTCCGGCAAGATTCCCCGCCACTCAAGCCGGCTGTGAATGGCGCCCCTTCCGTCGCCGCACCGACGCGTTCTGCCGGCGAACCCCTTTTGCACAGCAACCATTTCCCCGGCCCGATGCTCCAGTTTCTTTTTTGGATGTGAGAACCCTGATGGCAGCGGCCACAACGATTGTCTCTGGCGGCTCTCGAGGGCTGGGACTGGCGCTCGTCGAACGCCTGCTGGCACGGGGCGATAACGTCGCCACCTTTTCCCGATCGGGTTCAGCACGCCTGGAAGAGCTTCAAGCCCTCCACCCGACCCGTCTTTATGCCGCGCACGCCGACGCAGCCGCCAGCGCAGGGCTGCAGCGGTTCGTCGCGGCGACCGTCGGCAGATTCGGCAGAATCGATCACTGTGTCGCCAATGCGGCAGTGGCCCACGACGGCGTGCTTGCGACCCTGAACGACGCTGCCATTGATGACATGCTGGCGATCAACCTCAAGGGATCGATTGTGTTGGTGCGGGAGTGCGTGCGCCAGATGCTCCTCCAGCCCACACCGAGTCCCCCCACGGCCGTCGGCGCGGAGGCCACTCAAGCGGCCGCGCAGGAGGCCGTCAGAGGGGGCATGCCGGGGGGCAGTTCCAGTTCGATCGTGGTGGTGTCGAGCGTGGTCGCCATGCGGGGCAGTCCTGGGCTGGCGGTGTATGCCGCCACCAAGGCGGGCCTGGAGGGATTCGCACGCAGTCTGGCCCGGGAACTCGGGCCCCGCGGCATCCGTGTGAATGCGATCGCTCCCGGCTTTCTCGAAACGGATCTGTCCGCGACACTCTCCCCCACCGACCGAACCCGGATTATCCGGCGGACGCCACTGGGGCGGCTGGGAGCAGCTGCCGATGTGACGGGGGCGATTCTCTTTCTGACCGGTCCGCAAGCCGCCTTCATGACCGGTCAAACGCTCACAATCGACGGAGGCGGTGCGAGCTAACCGCGAAAAAACGCTCCCTTTCCGGGGTGGGCTGCGGGCATTCCTCCGCCCATGCGGTACGATCAAGGGTGTTGCGTTTCGGGACCATCTCGCCATCCTCCGCCCCTCCTCGTTCCCATATGCAAGCTCCATGACACCCCCGGAATCGGTCCGTCGCGTTGTGGTGGTCGGCGCCGGAGGGTTCGCCCGCGAGGTGGTGCAATGGGCCCACGACGCCTGGCCTGACGCAGCACGACGATTGGGGGGATTCCTCTCCGCGAATCCCCGGGCGCTTGATGGTCATGCCATCGACCTGCCGATCCTCGGCAATCCAGCAGACTTCATTCCTGCTCCGGGAGATGGATTTCTGCTGGCGATTGGCATTCCGGAGGTGCGTCGCCACGTCGCCGAGCAACTCCTCAAGCGCCATGCCATGTTTCTCAGTCTCATTCATCCGACGGCGATCGTCGCCCGCACTGCCATCATCGGAGACGGCTCGATTGTCTGCCCGTACAGCATCGTGAGCGATGCCGCCCGGCTGGGGCGCTGCGTGCTGATGAACTACCACACTTCCATAGGGCACGATGGGAGTGTGGGTGACTACGCAGTCCTTTCCCCGTATGCCACGCTGGGTGGCAATGCCCACGTGGCCAATGACGTTTTTCTGGGAATGCATGCTTCGGTCGGCCCAGGAAGAGCGATGGGCCCGCGCAGCAAGCTCAGCGCCAATTCCTGTGCCCTGACGGATGTTCCGGGAGATTCCCTGGTGTTTGGCGTTCCGGGCCGCATTCAGCCGCTGGTCCGTCTGGATGGTTCGTCGTGAGGCAACGGCCGTTTCCAGTCTTCCTGTGGCGAGTGCCCACCCACGCCTCATGAAAAAAATCGTCGCCTACGTCGATCTGCGATACACGCTGCGACAGCCTACCGGCGTCGACAAGCACATCGCCCGCATGCTCCATGGGCTGCGCGCGACGCCTGGATGTGATGTCAGCGTCTTGGCCAGCCGCGATCAGCTCCCGGAGTCTGGGAATATCCCGGCAGGCAGCTCCTTGGCCTCCTTTCCCTGCCGCAGACTGCCGCTGTCCAACCGCGAAGCACGGATGCTGTGGGCCGTGAGCCCCTGGCCAGCGGCCGATCGGTTTTGTCCAGCTGCCGACTGGCTCTATTCCCCTCAGGAGCTGTGGTGTCCGGCCACCCGCATGCGCACGGCGACCACGGTGCATGGAGTCACCTACTTTGAACCAGCGCTGCCCGGCTACAACAGGCCCTGGGCCATCTTCGAGCGGGCTCGGGCCGACTGGTTTTATCGCCAGATCTGCCGCCGTGCGGATCGGGTGCTGAGCGTGTCCCGCTATGTGGAACGATTTCTGGTGGAGCGGTTTGGTCTTCCCGAAAATCGGTCTGTGGTCGTCGGCAATGGAGTCGACGCCTGTTTTTTTGCAGCCGGTTGTCGGCCACCCGTCCCCTGCGATGAAGACAGGGTTCTTGTGGTTGGTGGTTTGAATGATTGGGATGGGGCGAGGTATGTGCTCGATGTGGCCCGGGCACTGCTGGCGGTGCGATCGCCACTCCAGATCGACGTCGCCGGCACCTTTGACGATGCCCGGTATGTCCGGCAGGCCGATGCCCTGCCCAATGTGCGCCGGCTGGGGTATGTCGATACGTCAGTGCTGGCCGAAATGATGCCACACTACCTGGCGCTGCTCTATCTGCCCGCTATCGAGTCGTTTGGCATGGTGGCGCTGGAGGCGATGGCGGCAGGCCTACCGGTCGTGGCCTGCACGCTGACGGCCGTACCGGAAACAGCTGCAGATGCGGCGGCCTATGTTGATGCCAGTCAGGCCGGCGAAATTGTCGACTCGCTCCATCACCTCCGCAGAGACTCGGCTTCTCGGCAATCATGGATCGCCAAGGGGCGGAGTCGAGCTGAGGCGTTCACTTGGGATGCGTGCGTGAACCGATTGGCAGCCACATTTTTGGCATGATATGAGCAAACCTCCCCCAGCCCGCCGCATTGTTTTCTGGCAGCCCATCGCCAGCCCCCATCAAGAGGCATTTCTGGAAGCCGTCGCCGCCCGCTTCTCCGGGGAAGTGATTCTGGGCTACGAGGACTGGCTGCCCGAAAGCCGACGGCAGCAGGGCTGGCCGCCGTGCCAGTTTGAACGCGTTGAGGCGGTCGATATCAGCAACTCGCACAACTGGGCCCGTCTGGCTGGCTTCGACACCCCCACCGACGTCCACGTATTCACCGGCTTCTTCTCCCATCCACTCGTGTGGCGGGGCTTTTTCCAACTCCACAGCTCAGCGGCCCGGCTGGCAATCTTCTCGGAGGCGCCTGAGCAGCCCTGGTGGAACGGCTGGATCAAGCGGCTGCGCGGGCGGGCCTTGGCAACCCGCTGGCAGCAGCGGTTTTTTTGCGTGCTGGCCTGCGGGGAGATGGGCTGCAAATTCTTTTTACGGAGCGGATTTTCGCCGGACAAGGTCCTTCCCTTCGGCTATTTTCTGGCCGATCAGTCCCCGCCGGTTACGTCCCCCCGGCACATGGCCCCGTCTCCGGCAGCGCCGGCAGAGGGTTTGGCACATCAGCCACCATTTGAGCAGGCGTCTGTCGATCGAGTGCGTTTTATCTATGCAGGTCAGTGTGTGCCGCGCAAGGGGATCGATATTCTCATCCAGGCAATCGCGACCATCGGGAGCGGAGCGTGGCACCTGGATGTGTATGGGGATGGGCCCCTGAGAACGGGCCTCGAAATGCTGCGGGAACAACCGAGGATGCGCGAGCGGATCCACCTCCATGGCGTGGTACCCAATCGTGATCTGCCGCCGCTGCTGGCCGGTGCAGACTGGACGCTGCTGCCGAGCCGCTTCGATGGATGGGGGGTTCTCGTGAATGAATCGCTCGCCGTGGGCACACCCGTTGTCTGCACCGATCGCTGCGGCGCGAGTTGCCTGGTGCAAGACGATCAGATGGGACGGGTGGTTGAGGCAGGATCGGTGGCCTCTCTGGCAGCAGCGCTGGAAAACGCCATTGGTGGCGGCCCTGTGCAGGCCGACAGAAGAATCCAGCTCGCCGCGACCGCCGCTGCCTTCTCTGCCTCGCGGGCGGCCGAATTCTTTCTGGCCACCATTGCTGGCGGCCCGGATGCCACCCGTGTCAGGATGCAACAATGGCTGCTGTGAAATTGGGATCGGGGCCGCCCCCGTGGAACATCTGCCTGACCCATCACCATGCCTACGGTGGCCTGCACCGCTGCGTGAACGACTTCTCACGTGCCTTGTCGGCCCCGATTCTGTCCTTCGATGAAGGGGCCCCCGACCACAGTCCCCCAGCAGACGGCGGGCCCCGCGCCGGACCAGACATCCATACGATTCCCTCCCGCGGGGGCCTGTTCCTGCGGGGTGCCCACATTCTGTCGCGCCGGGCAGCAGCCGAAGCCGAAGCCTTGACGGAACACGCCCCCTGGCTGATCTGCCATTCTCTTTTCCGCGCCCACAACACCTGGGTCGAGGGCTGGTCTGGACGCCACCGCCGCCCCTACTGGGCGGTTCCTCATGGCTGTCTCGATCCGTGGGGGCTCAGGCAGCGGGCGCTCCTGAAGCGACTGTGGCTCGCGTGGGCAGGCACCTCCTACTTTCAGCATGCCAGCCGCGTCATCTTTGCCACGACAAGGGAACGTGACAAAGCCGCTCGGTGGGTGTCTCCACGGCAGTCAGTCGTCATTCCCTGGCCGGTCACCCTTCCGGATGAGGGGGGGCGGGAGAGGGCGCGGGAACAGTGGCGACAGCGGCTCTCCCTCCCCGGGGATGCCCGAGTGCTCCTCTTTGTGGGCAGACTTCACTCCATGAAAAGGCCGCTGGAAACCATCGAGGCATTCTGCCGGGCAATGCCGCAGCGCACGCACCTTGTCATGGTGGGAATGGACGGAAATCTCTCCCGGGAAGGGGTTGCCGCGAGCGTGCCCGAGGCAGCTGCGGGCCGGGTGCATGTCGTCGGTCCACTTTACGGAGATGCTTTGACAGCGGCCTACCTCGGCTCAGACGGCTTTGTCTCGCTCTCCTTCCGGGAAAACTTCGGCTACAGCACCGCAGATGCGCTGGCCAGCGGAATTCCGGTCATTCTCTCTCCGGGAAACGACCTTGGACCGGACGTGGAAATGGTAGACTGCGGATGGCTTTTACCGAACGACTCGCGCGAGGCGGCAGTGGAGGCCATGAACACGTTTGACCAGTCGACCGCACCGCGGCTTCGCGCCATGGGTACGGCAGGAAGGATGTGGGCGAGCGACACGCTCTCCCGCGAACGGTTTGAGATGTCGCTGCGACATCTTCCCTCGGCCTGAATGGGCGGCACACCAGCACGACTCTTCCGATGCATACCTCCACCGACCCTTTCCATCAGGCACTCATGCCTGAGATCGGCCCAGGGTTTGGGCAACCCGCCGGGGCGGCTCGAGGGCTGCCGAAAACGAAGGCTATTCGGGGCCTCTCGCCGCAGCGAGTCTGCTACCAGGCCCTGATCATCATTGGGCTGTTGTTCATCAACAAATTCGGACCGCCTGGCACTGCAGTCTTTTATGTCCTGATGTTTTGGATGGTCGCCAAAAGCCCGGAGTCGGCCTTCAAGGCCCTGACGATCGGGATGCTCGCCATCGCGGCGAACACGGCCATCTGCCCCAAAACATTTATCATGGCCCCCGGAAGGTTGCTCCTGCTGCTGGTCGCCTCGGTGAGATTCTTCGCTGATTTACAGGCTCAGGGAAAGAGCCTGTTTCGCTACAAATACTATCTGGCATTCAACGCCTTCTGCCTTGTGGCCAGCTTGTGCAGCATTGCCAGCGGATACTACGTGAGTATCTCGATGCTGAAAATGGCCACCTTCTGGCTGGGCGTCTCCGGCATTCTGTCGGCCGTGGAGGTGCTGCGAAAACGACAATCGGACCTCACGGAATGGTTTGTGGCCATGGCTGCCGCGGTTACGCTGTTGGGAATCTACAGCCGCGTAGCCGGCATTGGTTACAACATGCTGTCAGAAAAACTTGCCGAAAAGGGACTCTTCAACGGTCCTTTCTACCACTCCAATGCCCTCGGACCGTTTGTCGTTGCGGTGGTGGCCTTCTTGACCAGCGCCTGGCTCTATGGCAAATACAAAAAGCGTTGGATCTGCGTCGTGCTGGCCATCTTCCTGATTTATTTCATCACCCTGACGCGTTCGCGCACCTCGGTATTTTCGCTGATCCTCGGTCTTTCGTCGGGCTACTTCTTCTCGCTGACGGCGGTACGAAAGCTGGGAACTCGGCTCCGCAGGAACATGTCGGCCGGCTCTATTCTCGGGTATGCCACGGCTCTTCTGATGCTGGTCGTGGTCGGCGACACGCTGACCAGCGGACGGATTTACAAGAGCGTTGTCACATTCACGAACAAGGGGGGTGATGATGGCAATACCAAGATTGACCTGAGGCAGGTCCTGCAATCCCGCGAGGCGCTGATGAACCAGAGCTGGGAACTGTTCAGGAGTCATCCCATCACAGGCATCGGATTTCAGGTCTCCTACAGCGAGGAGTTTCGCCAGAAAGCGACCCTGCTTTCGGCTCCGGTTGAGAAGGGTTTTCTGCCGACGGCGGTATTGGAGGAAACGGGGATTCTCGGAACATCTTTCTTTGTGATCTTCATTGTGAGTTTTCTGGGATATCTCATCGGCCAACGCAACATTCCTGCTACGACGGTTTTTCTGGCCGTTCTCTTCACCAACTTGGGAGAGGTTCAACTCTTTGCGTTGGGCGGTCCGGGACAATTGGGCTGGATTCTCACCGGTGCCGCCATGATTCTCGGCGACCACTGTTTTGATTCCGTAAACGTGTTTCGCTGGCGTCCCTCCAGTCAGATCGAAGGGGCTGGATCGACCCTTCCCACCGCACGCATTTCAGCGTGAATTGTGCCGACCCCCGCCCCCTTGGAAGATATCCGGCTGGAAACGCTCTGTGTATGGATGCTTTCACCTTCGACCGTCAGCGCGCTCGCGAGAGCCTGCCAGAATTCATCGAGGTCTACCGGCGTCGCCCCATCCTCGACAACACCGGGGGAATGGGGCTGAACCATTCCTTTGCCGTATGGTTCATCCTGCAGCAGATGCAGCCGCGACTGGTGGTGGAATCGGGCGTCTGGCGGGGGCATTCGACCTGGCTCATTGAGCAAGCCGCCCCCGGCGCGGAGATCGTGGCGATCGATCCACGACCGGAGCGACGGATCTATTCCAGCCCCAGGGTCCGCTACACGACCGACGACTTCACCCGCATCGACTGGTCGGGGAGTGATGTCGCGCAGGCGGTCCTTTTTTTTGACGACCATCAAAACGCCTACAGCCGGCTCAAAGATATGGCTTGGCTCGGTTTTCGCCACGCGATTTTTGAAGACAACTATCCGTGCGGAGAGGGGGATTTCTATTCGCTACGCCATCTCCAGGCCGGCTGCGGCCATCCGCATCTCCAAATGACCTCCGCATATGCCTGGCAACCGCGTCAGGCAGCCAAGCGGTTGATTGTTGAACCGCTGCTGCGCTGGTGCGGAGCCGGCCAGCATCTTCTCGTGCCGCCAAACACGTCAGACCGGGCAAATCTGGCGAAACAACTGCAGACGTATCTCGAGTTTCCTGCCGTCGTTTTGGCACCGAACAACAACTGGGGTGGCCCCTGGACCGGGCCTTTTCAACCGACGCCCCCACTGTTCACCGCAGTCGATCCGGCCATCGCTGGCTTGGTGCAGGAATTTGAGGCGCTTGATCTCAGCTATGGTTATCTTGCCTATGTGGCCCTCCGGGAGTGATCGACGACCCATGCTTGGTGTGCATGGCGCAGGAAATTCTTGAACGCGATGAGAATCCACATCTTCTGGTCCGACATCTCCGGCTACATGTCCTCCTGCTGGCGTGCCATGAGTCGCCGTGAGGGAGTTGACGTTCGCGTTGCAGCATATGACTCAAGCCAGGCCACAGCTTTTTCCCACAGCCTCATGGAAGGGGTGAACTGGTTGCCGCTCAACGAGGCCGATCGGTTCGACTCCTCGCTGCTGGCAAGGCACGTCAATGATTTCAATCCGGACGTGGTGATCCTCGCAGGCTGGCTGAATCCGGCCTACCGGTCGCTCGCGTGGCGCCGGGAATTTCGTCACATCCGCTTCTTCATGGGGATGGACACGCCGTGGCGAGGCACGGTCAGGCAGCATCTGGCCCGATACGCCCTCCGCGGCTATCTGTCGCATATCGACATGGCGATGGTGACCGGCGAACGCTGCTGGCAATATGCACGTCGGCTCGGATTTCCCGAAGCGCAGATCCGCCGCGGCGTCTACGGAGTCGATTACGCCGCCCTTTCGCGTTTGCACCAGCAGCGTCTGGCGGCTGGCCCATGGCCGCGGCAATTTCTCTTTGCCGGGCGATACGCTCCCGAAAAAGGCGTCGATGTCCTCCTCGATGCCTACTCCCGATACACGCGCGCCGTGGAGAATCCCTGGCCGCTGGTCTGCTGCGGAAAGGGGCCGCTGGCCGAGACGCTGCGCGGGCAAGATGGCGTGGTCGATCGGGGTTTTCTTCAGCCGCACGAGGTGCACGCCGAGATGGTGCGCAGCGGGGCATTGATCCTCCCCAGTCGGTACGATCCCTGGCCGCTGGTATTGGTGGAATCGAGCGCTGCCGGCCTGCCGGTCATCTGCAGCAATGCCTGCGGTTCCGCGGTCGAAATCGTGCGGGATGGGTATTCGGGATTTACCTGTGCCACTGGAGACGCTGGTGAACTGCTGAAAACCCTCCTCCGCGTCCACCACGCCACTGACTTGGCAGCGATCGGCGGCCGGGCCAGGGATTTCGCCGCCCCCTACTCCGCCGAGGAATGGGCTACACGTTGGCTGACTGCGGCCACCGACGCGTGTCGGGAAAAAAAGATCCCGTAGCTGCGTCGCTGTGGCGCAGCAATCACACACGAGTCCCTCCAGAGAGATCTCCCGTGGCCGATCCGCCTGAAGCCATCCCCCCGGCGAATCAAACCCATGTGGTTGGTCCTGCCGCCGGCACTCGAGCGACACTTCGCGACGCCCAACAGGGCGTCAGCATTGTGATTGCCAATCGTAACCAAGCTCATTTTCTTAAGGAATCGATCGACTCTGCGCTCGCGGAGCAGACTGCGGGTGTGGAGGTGCTGGTTGTCGATGACCGCTCCACCGACGACAGCCTCGCGCTGCTATCGACCTACGGCGCTTCGATCAGCGTGCTGCAGGGGGACGGCCGGGGGGCCTGCCGGGCGCGGAACCTCGGCTTGGAGGCCTGCCGGAAACCATATGTCAAATTTCTTGATGCCGATGACTTTCTCATCCCGGGCGCACTGGCCAATCAGGTGCATTCCCTGGAGACCATGCCCGGTGCCCGCGTCTCGGTCTTTGGCGATGTGCTGTGGGTGGATGAAAAGGGCCAGCCGATCGCGCAGCCTCCCACCGCCGCCGCCAGCATCAAGCTGGGCGAATCGTTTGTGTTGCACGCCCCGCTGACAAGCGCTCCGCTCCACCGCACGGAACTGGTGAGGGAGGTGGGCGGCTTCGATGAACGAGTGCCCCGTGGTCAGGAACACGACCTGCACGTCCGCATGTGGCTTCACGGTGTCGAATTCCATCACCAGCCGGGCAATGTCTACTGCTACCGGCAGCATGCCGGCCCGCGGATCAGCAGCCGTGACGGCGAGGCAGCGGTGGCCGAAGGCAGGCTGGAATCCTTGCGCAGGCATGTGGCTCTGGCCAAAGAGCGATTCGGCTGGCCTCTTCCGCCGCTCTTGGCGCAGGGGTTTGCCATCTATTTGTGGAAAAACGGGCGACGGATCGCCCAGCAGGGCAATGCCGCGGCTGCTCGTCAATACTTTCAGGAGGCGCGAAATCTCGATCCTGCCGCCATTCATGGCAGGCCGCTCTACCGCTGGCTCTGTGCGGCGTTTGGTCCGATCGCTGCGGAGAGGATTCTCCAGGCCGTGCGTTGATCCCTCCCGCGGAGGCCGGAGCATTCAGTTCACCCAGATCGGGCAGCGGCTCCCGGCCAGACGCGACTGATGGCTCTGCGCCGCAGGCAATCATCTTCCGCGATGGCAGCCACCCCGAGGCCCGCGGCGGTGAGAAACCGCCGCTCGCAAGCGGCGCACCGTGCCTCCAGCCAGTGGGTGCAGGCCCGCCAGAGCCGTGGGTGCATGGCGGCTGCCCAGTGGTCCGACATTGAATCCATCAGGGAGCGGGCATCGGCCGGCCGCCGTGAGGCAGCCAGATGCATTTCGGCTCTCCCGAGCACATTCCGCAGAGTCTGCCGAGCGATTTGGTCCTGATCGATCCCCAATCGCTTGAGCACCGCAGGAGAGAGGACGGCCACACCTTCCAGCGGATCGGGCTCCCGCCGCAGCCGAGAACGGCTGGCCATCTGGGCTGCGAGCGTCGCCGCCGCCACCGCTTCAAAGCGGTTGGCGGACACCTGGCCGGCATGGAGCCGATACTGCAACAACACTTCGGGGAGGTTGGCGATGTCGTGGTGCTCCGAGATCCGCAGCCAGAGGTCATAGTCCTCTGCCGGCATCATCTGCTCTCGATAGAGCCCGCAGTCGATCACCGCCTGGCGCCGGAACATCACTGCCGGATGGGCCACTGGCGAGGCCAGCGGAAGAAACGCTCTGACCGCCGCCGGCTCCACCGGCAGTCTGGCGACGATCGAGGGGGCACTGCCGCCGGTGAGCAGTTGCACCTGACACCCGACCACCGCGACCTGCGGATGCCTCTGGAGGAACACCAGCTGTTTTTCCAGCCGGGTGGGAAGCGAGATATCGTCGGCGTTCATGATCGCCACGAATTCCGAGTCTGCCAAGGCGATCGCCTCGTTCAACGTCGCCACGAGCCCGCGATTCTCGCGGGCGACAACCCGCAGGCGCGGGTCGGCCACGGCATGGGCCCTCAAGATCTCAAGCGAACGATCCCGCGAACCGTCATCGATCGCGATCAGGGCGATGTTGCCCAGCGACTGGGCAAGAATGCTCTCCACCGCTTGGGCGAGATACGCCTCCCCGTCAAAGACCGGAAGCACCACGCTGACACTGGGCGTCTGGGCAGCCATCACTGTTTACCAAGCGTTGTCTGGAGCTTTTACCCGGCAGGCGTTCGCACCAGTCCGAAAAACTGGACTTCGGCCGGGCAGCGTGAGCCAGTTGCTTTCCCGGATCACCTACGCAATGCTCAGGATTATCAATCCTCCAGAGTACACTGCATGAAGATCAAACGAGCGGTCATCACCGCCGCGGGCCGGGATCAGCAGGAACTGCCCCTGCAACGCCTGGTGGACCGCGATGGCGTCGCCAAGTCGGCGCTGGAAATCATCGTCGAAGAGGCCGTCGCAGCCGGCGCTCATGAAATCGCGGTGGTGGTGCGTCCCGGAGATGAGGCGCTGTTCGGCGCCGCCGCTGGCAAGGCACCGACGCGACTGGAACTGATCCCCCAGCCTGAGCCCCTGGGCTACGGCCATGCCGTCTGCTGTGCGCACCGGTTCGTCGGCGACGAACCCTTCCTCCACTTCGTGGGCGATCATCTCTATGTAAGTGATTCAAGCCTTCGCTGCGCCCAACAGTTGGTCGCTGTCGCCGAGACGGAGGAGTGTGCCGTGTCGGCGGTGCAGCCGACACGGGAAAACATGCTTCCTTATTTCGGCACGATTGGTGGCCGTCGTGTGGCACACAGCCGCACCCTCTATGACATTGATACGGTGCTGGAGAAACCGACCCCCACGCAGGCCGAGCAGGAATTGATTGTGCCTGGCCTGCGTGCGGGACATTATCTCTGCTTCTTCGGCATGCATGTCCTCACGCCGACAGTTTTTGAGCTGCTCGAAAACGGCGGAGACGCCGGACGCCGGCAGCTATCGTCGGCGCTGGGGAAGCTCGCCAGCAGAGAGCGCTATCTGGCCTTCGAAACGCAGGGCAATCGCTACAACCTGGGAGTTCCTTATGGTCTGTTGACGGCCCAGCTTGCCCTCGCTCTGGCGGGAAAGGATCGGGCCGATGTGCTCAGCCAGTTGGTAGAACTCCTCGCCCGTCAACCAGGGTCTTCATGAGCACTCTCGTCGCGATTATCGCCGCCACCGATCCTGCCGAGCGCAACCGCTCCATCGAAAGCGTTTGCCAGGGGGCATCTCCCGAGACGCTGCTTGCCGAATGCGCGGCTCTGGAGGCCTTCCGGCGCGAGAGCCCAAGCCTCTACGAGCGGGTGCGGGCGCTGTTTTTTCTGGCCTGCATCCATCGCTATCACCTGCCGACAGCCTTGGTGGGGCGGGGAGCGGCGCTGATCCCTCACGCAGGCTACGAACTCCTGCTCAACCGCCGGTTTGAGGAAGCGATTGAGGCCTTTCTCCAGCATCAGGCCGAGCATGGCCCCTCCGATGCCCTGTCGAGTGCTCTGGCCGTCAGCTACCGCGAACTCGGCCTGCAAACGCTCGCCAACCAGGTCCGCCGCAGTGTGCGATCGCTGCAAGGCAACCAGTGGATGTTTCGCGTTGGCCATCCGGCCGACCATTCGCTGCGCATCCGTCCTGAATTACTGGCATCTCGCGGCACTCCTGCGGAGCAGGGAAAGACCTTCCCAGTGCTCCGCGAATCGACGCCGGTGCGGATGGACCTCTCGCATGCCGGCTGGAGCGACATCTTCTTTCTGGGCATGGACCATCCCGAGGGCGCCCGGGTCCTCAATGTGTCGATCGATCTCGGGGTGCATGGCCGCGACGCTGCGCCGAAGCCGCCGGTGGAAGCCTATCTGCGGGTGATCGATACTCCTGTGCTGCGGCTGACGAGTGTCGATCTGGGTGCATCTGCCGAGATCAGCGATCTCGGGGAGGTGTTTGATTTCGCCAGAGATCATCTCGGTTTGCTCAAGGCGGCGGTGATTGCCGCTGGCATCGTGCCGCCGGGAATCGAGGGCTCGGGGGCGAGCCTCGCCGATCTGCTGGCCCGGGTGGTGGGCCCTGGGCTGGGCCTGGAACTGGTCAGCAGCGTCAATAATATTCCCAAAGGTTCGCGGCTGGCAGTCTCGACCAATCTGCTCGCGGCGCTCATCGCCGTCTGCATGCGGGCCACCGGTCAGGCCCGATCGCTCACCGGCGCGCTTGAGGAATCGGAACGAAGGCTCGTTGCCGCCCGGGCGATTCTGGGGGAGTGGCTGGGGGGAAGCGGCGGAGGCTGGCAGGATTCCGGCGGCATCTGGCCCGCCGCCAAGCTGATCCGCGGCGTCGTAGCGACCGAGGGCGACCCTGAATTTGGTGCCAGCCGGGGCCGGCTCCTGCCCCGTCACGATCCCGTGCCTTTAGGCGCAAGCCTGCAAGACTCGCTTGTGCTCGTGCATGGCGGCATGGCGCAGAATGTGGGCCCCATTCTCGAAATGGTCACCGAGAAATACCTGCTGCGGTCCGCTGCCGAGTGGAAGGCGCGGGTGGAGGCGGGGGAGGTGCTCGACGAGATCATCTCGGCGGTGGAGGCAGGGGACGTGCCCCGAATTTCAGCCGCCACAACGCGCAACTTCTTTGGCCCCATCCAAACCATCATCCCCTGGGCCACCAACATCTACACCGAAACCCTGATCGACCGGGTGCGCGAGCGGTTCGGCAGCCGGTTCTGGGGATTTTGGATGCTCGGCGGCATGTCGGGGGGCGGGATGGGATTCATTGTCGCGCCGGAGGTGAAGGCCGAGGCCCAGGCGGCGCTCGCTGAGATCATGGCCGACACCAAGCGGCAGTTGCAGCATGCGTTGCCATTTGCCATGGAACCGGTCGTGTATGACTTCGCGGTCAACCAAAATGGCACCTGGTGCGATCTGCTCGACGGCTCACAGGCCATCATGCCGGCGGGCTACTACGTCCTGACCATTCCTCAACTGCTCAAGACCGACCGTCGCGAGCTCTCCCCTTCGCGCCGCGTTGAACTCGACTCCTTTGGGGAGGCCTGCCGCACCAAGCCGGAGCTCTCCGGCATGGTCCACGCCCTGTTCGACCGACTGTTTCCCCGCGAAAGCGGCGGCCGGACGAACTTGGGAGAGTTGCGGGCGACTCTGGCTGAACTCGGCTTCGACGAGGTGCAGCACGAACAGATCCGCTCCGATCTGCTCAGCGGGCGGATTGGATTGGCACAGAACCGTCTGCCCGCCTCCAGCGTGATTGAAGATGTGCACGATCAGGATGTGACCGGCTTTGATCGCGGAGCGGTTCCCGATGAAACCATGCGGCGACTCGGGATGGAAGCGATTGGCCGCGGCGAGGCTGCCGTGGTGACACTCGCCGCCGGCATCGGCAGCCGCTGGACGCAGGGGGCCGGAGTCGTCAAAGCGCTCCATCCGTTCTGCCGTATCGCCGGCAGGCACCGCAGTTTTCTCGATGTGCACCTCGCCAAAACGCACCGCATCGCCCGTCTGGCCGGCGGCGATGTACCGCACATCGTCACCACCAGCCATCTCACCCACCGGCAGATTGCTGCGGCAGGCCTGCCTGTTATTCTCTCGCCGGGCCGGGCCGTCGGCCTGCGCATGATTCCCATGGCCCGCGATCTGCGCTTCGCCTGGGAAGAACTGTCGCACCAGGTTCTGGATGAACAGAAGCAGAAGGTTCGCGACAGCATCCATGCGGCGCTGATCAACTGGGCCGAAACATCGGGCGAAGGCAACGACTACACCGACAATATCTCCCAGCAGTGCCTGCACCCGGTGGGACACTGGTATGAGATTCCCAACATGCTCCGCAACGGGGTGCTGGCCCGCCTCCTCACCGAGCGTCCGCAATTGCGCTGGCTGCTGCTGCACAACATCGACACCGTGGGTGCCGATCTCGATCCCGCTCTCCTCGGCTGCCATATCAATGGGGGATCGGCCTTGAGCCTTGAGGTCATCCCGCGGCGGATCGAGGATCGCGGCGGTGGGTTGGCGCGCGTGAACGGCCGCGTGCGTTTGGTCGAGGGGCTGGCGATGCCGCGCGAGGAAGACGAATTCCGCCTCCGCTACTACAACACGCTTTCCACCTGGATCGACATCGATCAGTTGCTGAAGATGTTTGGTCTGACGCGGGCAGACATGCTGGCCAGTGCGGGGGCAGGAACGAGGGGAGGGGAGATCGCGTCCCGCATCGATGCCGGCATCCGGGCTGTGGCCGCAAAGATGCCCACCTACGTCACGCTCAAAGATGTAAAAAAACGCTGGGGACAGGGGCAGGAAGATATCTTCCCGGTGGCCCAGTTTGAAAAGCTGTGGGGCGACATGACAGCGCTGCCGGAGGTGTCGTGCCGGTTTCTGGTGGTGCCGCGCCAGCGGGGGCAGCAACTCAAGGACATCGCCCAACTCGACGGCTGGCTGCGCGATGGCTCGGCCGCAGCGGTAGAGGCCCTCGGCGACTGGACGTAAGCCTCCCGGGTGCACACACCCGAGCCGTGCAGCCCCAGACCGCAGCCAAACGGCTGCGCGGCAGGGGAGGCTCTGCCTGCAGGACCGCATCTGATAATCTCCTCCCATGAGCCGTTTTGATCCTCCTCCCCATCCCCTCTCCATCTGGATTGTCAATCCGTTCGATGACATCCCGGGCGAAGCCCTGCCGCCACTGCGATTTTGGACGCTCTGCCGAGTGTTGGCCGGCCGCGGCCACGAGGTGATCTGGTGGAGCTCAACGTGGAGCCACCGGCGGAAGGCTGTGCGGAAAAATCCGGTTGGCATCGTGGCGAACGAGGGCTTTTCAGTCCGTCTCGTGCCGGTCCGGCCGTATGCCAAGAATGTGTCGTGGTCCCGCTTCCGCAGCCACCGCGATTTCGGCAGAACGCTTGAGCGCATGGCTCTGGAGGGGGTGGCCGGCGGCCAACTGGAACGCCCCGACATCATCCTCTCGAGCCTGCCACCTCTGGAGGGCCCCGAAGCCGCTGCCAAACTCGCCCGCCGGATGGACTCCCAGTTCGTCGTTGATCTGATGGACCTCTGGCCGGAAACGTTCGACCGTCTCATCCCCGGCCCCCGCTGGCTCCGTCCGTTTCTCTCCCGATTCTTGCTCGGGGGCATGCAGCGCCGGCGGCGTGAAATCATCCGCTCTGCCGATGCCATTTCCGCTGCCACCCAAACCTACGCCGATACGGTGCTCAACGACATGGCGCCTGAGGATCCGGCAGCCCGCGAGAAACCGTTGCACGTCTGCTATCTGGGGGCCTATCTGCAGGAATTTTCGCCCCCTCCACGGCTCCCGCCAGCCGACGAGACTCCCAGCGAGACAGTGGCCCAAAAGCCGCTGGTCTGCGTCTACTCGGGCACACTGGAACTCAGTCAGGATGTCGATACGGCCATCGCGGCGGCCAAACGGCTCTCAGCCGCCGGCACTCTGGCTGAGATTCACATCGCCGGCACCGGCCGGATGGAAGCCTCCCTCCGCGCTGCCGCCTCGAGCGTGACGGGATCCTGCCGGGTCATCATCCATGGGCTGCTCCACCGCAGCGCCTATGTGGAATTGCTCTCCACATGCGACGTGGGGCTGGTGCTGGTGAAACCGGAATCGCTGGTGGCGGTGCCCTACAAAGCCTGCGACTTTGCCGCTGCGGGCTTGGCGCTGGTCAACTCCCTGCCGGGCGAACTGGCTGGGCTGATCGATCACTACGGCGCTGGCGTCCCCTACACCTGCGGCGATGCGGGCTCGCTGGCCAGCGCGCTCACCAGCCTGGCTGATAACAAACGCCTGCTCAACGATTGTCGCCAAGCCTCCCGACGGATGGCCGAAGCGGTTTTTGACAGGGAAAAAACCTACCCGGCCCTCGCTCAGTGGCTGGAACAGTTGGCGCATTAGCAGGCTCTGGGAAAAGTGCTGCCCTGCCCGAGGATCGTGGTGTCATGAATGTGCTCGTCACAGGAGCCAGTGGATTTGTGGGCCGGGGTCTTATCCCCTGGCTGACTGCCGCCGGCCATGGTGGCTGGGCCACCGGCCGCACCCCGCCCGACTCCCTCCCCGCCGGCTGGCAGGGGGCCGCGCGCGAGGAATTTCTCTCCGGGGCTAGGTCTGGCGCTGGCATCGAGGCGGTGGTGCATCTGGAGGTGCGGCAGCATGTGCCCAAACCGACCGCGGCAGATCTCGAGTCTTTTGAACTGGTAAACGTGGGGGGCACGCAGGACTGGCTCGACTGGGCGGCCCGGCAGGGGGTGCGGCGGTTTGTCTGCGTCAGCTCGATCAAGGCCGTCGCCCCGGCCTCGAGTCCGCGCCGCGAAGAGGCTCCCCTGGAAACAGCGGCAAACTATGGCGGCTCCAAAGCGCGGGCCGAGGAACGGGTGCGTCGTTGGGCCGCTGCCGAACCCCGGCGCACCGCCTCGATCCTCCGGCCGGCGCCGGTGTATGGGCCGGGCAACGAAGCCAATCTGGCCGCCTTCGTCAGGCAGATCAGGGCCGGTCGGCCCTGCTTGGTGGGGCGGGGCGCCACCCGCAAATCGGTCGTCTCCCGCACCAATCTCGCCGCCGCGATTGGGTTTGCCCTTGGGCTGGAGGAAAGTGGCTGCGAAACGTTCAACGTCTCTGATCGGGAAACATTCTCGCTCCACGACCTCGCCACGCTGATTGCCAAGCTGGCCGCGGCCCCTCCTCCCCGCCGGGTACCTGCGTGGCTGGCCCGCTGCGGGGCGCCGCTGGGCGACCTCTTCTGCGCTCTTTCGGGGCGCGATTTTCCGCTCACCAGTTCCCGCCTGCGGGCGATCGAGGAGGTGAGCATCTTTCCGTGCGACAAACTCGTCGCGGCGGGGTACGTTCATCCCTGTTCCACGCAGGATGCCCTTCGCGAGATGCTCCACTGGATGAAATCTGCCGATGATGCCTCAGCCACCTGAAACGACCGACCCACCGCGCACGCTCGGCGCGGCACTCAAGCACCTCGGCCCGGGAATCGTCCTGGCCAGTTCGATCGTGGGGAGCGGCGAACTGATCGCCACCACCACCGTCGGCGCCGAGGCGGGGTTTGTGCTGCTCTGGCTGATCATTCTGGGCTGCGCCATCAAGGTGGCAGCACAGATCGAAATCGGCCGCGCCACGCTCACCTGGGGGCGCACGCCACTGGCGGCATTCGATCGCGTACCTGGCCCCCGCTTGGCCGGCCGCGGCTGGATCTACTGGGCGTGGGCCGTGATGACGACGCTCATTCTCGTGCAGCAGGGGGGCATTCTGGCGGGAGTCGCCCAAACCCTCGCCGCGGGCATTCCCGTTTCGGCCGCCGGCCGGGCCTGGAACAGCGGCCACGACGAAGCCGCGGCCCTGCGCATTGCGGCCGCCGCCCGAGAGCGTCAGGGGGATCTGCCCGGAGCCAGCGCATCCCGGCAACGCCTCACCACACTTGAGGCTGAGATGAAGGGCCTGGTTGTTCCCCCCGACGAAACAATCTGGGCGGTGGTGACCGGTGTGGTCACGGCGGTGCTGCTGGCGGTGGGGCGGTACAGGCTCATCGAAGTGGTATCGGTGTTCCTTGTCGGCACATTCACGCTCGTCACGCTGCTGGCGCTGGGCCTGCTGCAGGCCGACCCCGCCTGGGCCATCTCGTGGCCCGAATTGGCCAGTGGCCTGATTCCATCGCTGCCTGCAGCTACCGGAGAGCGATCGCCAGTGATGACGGCGCTTGCCACGCTGGGGATCATCGGCGTGGGGGCGAGCGAACTGATGATCTACCCCTACTGGTGCCTGGAAAAGGGCTACGGCCGGGCGGTGGGGCCGCGCGATGACTCGGCTGCCTGGGCCGAACGGGCCCGCGGTTGGCTGCGGGTGATGCATCTGGATGCCTGGGCATCGATGGTGGTCTACACGACTGTGACCGTGGCTTTTTACCTTCTCGGGGCGGCCACGCTCGGCCGGCTCAACCTCCGCCCCGCAGGCGGCGAGATGGTGCGCACGCTCGGGGCGATGTATGCCCCGGTGTTTGGGCAATGGGCAGCGGGAGCCTTTTTGATCGGTGCCTTCGCCGTGCTCTATTCGACGCTCTTTGTGGCGGCGGCGGGCAATGCCCGGATGGTGGTCGATGGCCTGATCCTCGCCGGGAGATTGCCCGGCGACGACGCCACGCGCAGCCGCTGGAATCGGCGGATCTCCACGCTCTGGCCGCTGGTGGCCCTGGGGCTGGCGCTTTGGATCCGCGAGCCGGTGGCGATGGTGCTCGCCAGCGGCATGGCCCAAGCGATCATGCTGGCAGCTCTCGGCGTGGCGGTGCTCTACTTCCGCTATTGGGCGATCGACCAGCGCCTGCGGCCATCGGCTGCCTGGGATCTGCTGATCTGCGTCTCAGCAGCCGGGTTTTTTGTGATCGGGCTGTGGACTCTCTGGCAGCGGCTCTCCACGCTGCTGGCGGCTGGGGCATGAGGAGCGAGGCTGTGCCACTCCCGATGCAGTCCACCGATTCGCGCCCGGTTGTGCGCATCCGCTTCGTCGGCTTCTGGGATGACTTCAATACCGAAGACAATTTTTTTACGCAGATTCTGCAGCAGCGGTATCGAGTGGAGATCAGCGATACCCCCGACTACATCATCTATTCCTGCATCGGCAGTCGGCGGAAAGATTTTCTCAAATACGACTGCGTGCGGATTTTTTATACCGGCGAGAACGTGCCCCCCGACTGGCTCGCCTGCGACTGGGCTTTTACCTTTGAATACACCGCTCATCCGCGCCACTTCCGGCTGCCGCTCTGGGCGCTCTACACCGATCCCAACCGGCTGATCAAGCCCCCTGATCTCGACGTGGATGCTATCCTCGCGCGCAAAACAAGATTTTGCGGATTTGTGGTGTCCAATCCGCTCTGCCGGACGCGCAACAATTTCTTCCGCCGGCTCTCCCGCTACAAGCCGGTCGATTCCGGCGGCAAGGTGTTCAACACGCTCGGCCATCGCGTGGCCGACAAGCGGGCCTTTCTGGCGGAATGCCGGTTCACGATCGCGTTTGAGAATGAGTCGCATCCCGGCTACACCACCGAGAAAGTGGTCGAGCCGATGCTCGTCGATTCGATTCCGATCTACTGGGGCGATCCGCTGGTGGGATGCGACTTCAACACGCGGAGTTTTCTCTCCGCGCATGATTCCCCCACGCTCGAAGAGCTTGTGGAGCGGGTGATCGAAGTCGATCGCAATCCCGATCTCTACCGCGCGGTTGTCGAAGAGCCCTGGCTGAGAAACAACCGAGTGCCAGCCTGCGTCGATCCCGACCGCATCCTCGCGCAGTTCACGCGCATCTTCGAAACGCCGATCGAACCGGTAGCGCGGCGCCGCGGGCTGTTGCAAACGCTCAGGCTCCACCGGGTGCCGGCCACGATCTTCAGCATTCGCAAGCGGCTGGAGCGAAAATACCGGAAGCTCACCCGCAATGCCTGACAGGCACGCTGCTGCCCCCTACTGCTGGATTGGCACCAGCGGTGGATTGGCTGCCGCTGGCGCAGGGCTGAGTGGCGGGGAAAACGGCACTGGCGCGGCCACGGGAACGGGCGCCGCGACCGGGGCCACTGGCACTGGTGCCGGCGGCTGGTAGGGGAAGGGCTGAACGGCCCCTGGCTGGGCCGAAACTGGCTGCCCCGGAAATGGCTGCACCGGCACTGGCTGGGTGGTCGGAAAGGGAACTGCTCCCTGGGGGGCCTGCACGATTGCCGGCCGCGACTTGGAATTGAGGTCGTCGATGAGCTGCTGCACTTCCGGTCGGATCGCCAAGCCGCGCCCCTCAAACACATCGGCGGGGGTCACATTGAACCGGCTGTAGAGCATCGCATCGGCATTGTGATCGACCGAGAGATCGCTGCCCCCGAGCGAAACCCCCAGAAACAGCCCCCGGCTGCGGGCGTAGGAATAGATCTCTGCGCCGAGTCTCGCATCGGTGCCGGCGTTGGCAGACATCCCGACCGGTCCGGCAGCGATCGAAGCATCGGCTCCGAGCGTCACCTTCTGGCCATTCAGAATCCCCTGCAGGCTGCGAGGGGTGGCAAACACAAGAATGATGTCGGCGGCCTGAACTCCTGCCTGGAATCCAACGCTGCCTCCTCCCATCGTCACCATCACCGGTGGGCTCCAGGAGCGGTCGGGCCGGCGCACATGCAGCACCCCCTTGCCGTAGTTCACGCCAAAGATAAATCCTCCCTTGATCATATTTGGGAAGATCGCCACCCCCTCGGCAGCGGAGAGCATGGCGGGGGGGATCGATTCCATGGGGATCGCAAAAAACTGATCGAGGGCATTGCGGGCCCCCACCACCGTTTGCGTTTCACTGGCGCCGCTGGCCTGAGCGAATTGCGCGTGAGCATTGGTCGCAGCCGAGCCCAAAAGCATCCAGCCGGCCACCACAGACGCACACCCCCTGAGCAGTTTCGATCGCATGGCGAGTCCTTTCGCGGAAGATGAAGCCGGAAGTCTAGCCCGCCGGGGAGGTGGGGGTCGATTCCAGTTTTTTCCGCGTTTGCCGCGAGAAAACTCAGGCGTGGACGGGGGCCAGCCGGCGGGTGACGGCCTCAAAGATGGCCCCCGCGATCTGCGGCAGGGGGAGGATCTGATCGACCACGCCCAGTTCGATCGCCGCCCTCGGCATGCCGTAGACGACGCAGGTTTTTTCATGCTCGGCGATCGTGCGGCCTCCCGCCTTGCGAATCGCCTGCATTCCCATCGCTCCGTCGCTCCCCATGCCGGTGAGCAGGGCGGCAACAACATGCGAGCCTGCCGCCTCGGCTGCCGAGCGGAAAAGCACATCAACCGAGGGGCGGCAATGGTGCACCGGAGGGCTCTGGGTGAGCCGGGTGCGGTAGCCTTCCCCTTGCCAGGAGAGGGCCAGATGGAAATCTCCCGGCGCGATCACGCAGGTGCCGCGTTTGAGGATCATCCCATCCTCCGCCTCGCTCACCTCCATCTGGCAGATCGTGTTGAGCCGGCCCGCGACCGCCTTGGAGAAGTAGGGGGAGATGTGCTGAACGACTGCGATCGGCGGCAGGCCGGCAGGCAGATTCGGCAACACCGCCCGCAGGGCCTCGACGCCCCCGGTGGAGGCGCCAATCAGGATGAGTTGCCGGTTGTCGATTTTACCGGTGTAGGGGGCCAGCGGGACCTGCGGCGTGGCAGCCTCGACGGCATGCTTGGCAGCCGGCGTGGCCGGGGCGACTGCGGCGGCCCGCTCCTCGCGGAGGCGGGAGGGGCGGAAGCGACTCGCCGCGGCGGCGGCCTTCACATGAAAGGCCAGTCGGCCGGCCAGAGCGCCGACCGACATCGTGCCATTCGGCTTGGCGAGCACATCCACAGCACCGGCATCGAGGGCATCCATCGCCACCTGCGAGCCGGCCTGTGCCAGCGAACTGACAACCACCACCGGCATCGGATGGTGCTGCATGAGGATCCGCAGAAATGTCAGCCCGTCCATGCGGGGCATTTCCAGGTCGAGCGTGATCACATCGGGATTGAGCCGCATGATCTTCTCGCGGGCCACATAGGGATCGCAGGCCGATCCGACCACTTCAATCTCGGGATCCTGGTTGAGGGCATCGGTGATCGCCTTGCGCACCAGCGCAGAATCGTCCACGACGAGCACGCGCAGCCGGGGGGGAGGTTGGAGGATGCTCATGGCTCACCGTGCAGAATGCTGGAGAGACGACCGTGATGATTCTTCAAGCGGCTGTCAGTCAGGACGCATATAAACACTCGGGCCAATCGTCTTGAGCCGATGCCGGATGCCGATGAGGCTCTCCGAATGGCCCACAAACAAAACCCCCCCCGGAGCCAACTGATCGGTCAGTCGGTCGACCAGAATCTTCCTGCTCGCCACGTCGAAATAGATCATGACGTTTCGGCAGAAGATGACATCCTGCGCCAAGGGCACCGGATAGACATCCTGAAACAGATTAACGTATCGCACGCTGACATGCCGCCGCAGTTCTGATTTTACCCTGTAATAGCCGTCGCGTTCGCCAAACCCCCGCTGGAAATAGCGTTCCAGGAATTCCGCAGCGGGGAGGCTCACCTTGTCGCCGTCGTAAATCCCCTGCTGGCAGCGATCGAGCATCCGCTGGGAGATATCAGAGGCGTCGATATGCCACTGCACCGCGGGCCGCAGCCGGCAGAATTCGGCCAGCACAATCGCGAGGGAATAGGTTTCCTCCCCAGAGGAACAGGCCGCACACCAAAACCGCAGGCCCCGCATCCCCGCCACCGCCCGATCGGCCAGCCCCGGGAGCAGTTGCCGGGTGAGAAGATCGAAATGGGAGGCTTCGCGGAAGAAATGGGTGTGGTTGGTCGAAATCAGATCGATCAGCGAATCGACCTCATCCGCCCCCTC
>Ga0114967_10000743_pt1 | contig 27850 bp, 26 predicted proteins | sample M_130628_MF_Meta_FD_92639 | JGI IMG/M metagenome (GOLD analysis project Ga0114967, IMG submission 92639) | Freshwater microbial communities from Lake Montjoie, Canada to study carbon cycling - M_130628_MF_MetaG | ecosystem: Environmental > Aquatic > Freshwater > Lake | place: Lake Montjoie...
CATGTGATTTATATTTAAAAGGTTACAAAACATCAACTAATTTTATAGACAACAAATCATATTTATATAGAGATTTTGTTAAAGGAAATGATACCATTAAACTTAATATTGTCCCCAATAATTGTTCAAAGACTGAATGGATATCTAAATTAGTAATTGAAAAAAATATGAAACTTTTATATAGAAGTTCCTATTCAAGCGAGATATTGCAATTATCAAATACAAAAAAAAATAAAGTAAAAATTATTGGGCCGTTTACAGCAATACTACAATAGTAAACTTATTAGTTTAAGAAGATATATTATTGTTGGCATTTATAACATTTAGCAATATATTTACCACTAGTAAACGACAAGAGGCTTTTACTGAAACTTTGGGTAGAATTGTCGTATGTTTTAGTTTGTTTTTTGATAAACTAAATATAAAATCTTAACAAAAAATGACATTTTGCATCATTACACATGTTCCTCACGGCTATCAAAACGAAAAATATTTTGCTTACTCTCCTTATGTGAGGGAGTTGAATATCTGGTCAAAATATGTCGATAAAATTATTCTTGTTGCACCTTTAAAACTTCAAGAACAGTCAGCAATTGAAATTTCTTATTCTTATAAGAATATAGATTTTAGAGAAGTTGGTATGTTTAATTTTTTAAATATTAAGTCTTCATTTCTATCGTTGTTTAAGTTGCCTAAAATTATATTTGAAATATATAAAGCAATGAAAAGTGCTAATCACATTCATTTGCGATGTCCGGGAAACATTGGTTTGTTAGGTTGTTTTGTTCAAATCTTTTTTCCTTCAAAAACTAAAACAGCGAAGTATGCAGGAAACTGGGACGTAAATGTCAAACAACCATTAAGTTATCGTTTGCAAAAATGGATTTTGAGTAATACCTTTTTAACTAAAAACATGCAGGTTTTGGTCTATGGAGAATGGGAAAATAGCACCAAAAACATCAAACCTTTTTTTACAGCTAGTTATTTTGAAAAAGATAAAGTAGAAGTATTACCAAAAAATTTAAATGGTAAAATATCATTTGTTTTTGTCGGAACTCTTTCTAATGGTAAGCAACCATTATATGTTATTCAATTAGTTGAAATACTTTATAAGAAGGGTTATAATGTTCAATTGACTCTTTATGGTGAAGGAAGTGAACAAGGTATGCTTGAGAGATACATTTTGGAAAACAAATTAGAAAATATTATTTATCTAAAAGGTAACCAAAATCATGAAACAATAAAAAAGGCCTATATAGAAAATCATTTTGTAGTTTTACCATCCTTGAGTGAAGGTTGGCCAAAAGTAGTTGCCGAAGGAATGTTTTGGGGTTGTTTACCTATAGCTTCTAAAGTTTCCTGTGTGCCGAATATGCTTGAAAATGGCAAAAGAGGATTGCTGCTTGATTTAAAATTAAATCAGGATGTTCAAAGCATCGAATCAATTCTAAAAAACAATAATTTGTATCAGGATAAAGTAATTAAATCAGTTCAATGGTCAAGACAATTTACTATGGATGTTTTTGAAGAGGAAATTAAGCTACTTTTAAAATCATGAGAATAGTTCAAGTTATAGATTCATTAGATCTTGGAGGTGCCGAAAAAATGGCTGTTAATTATGCAAATGCACTACTAAATAAAATTGAATTTTCAGGATTGGTTGCTACTAGAGCTGAAGGAAATTTAAAAATTGAATTGGATGAAAAAGTATCTTATCTTTTTTTAAATAGAAAAAGAATTATTGATTTTGGTGCAGTTTTAAGATTAAAAAAATATTGTAAAGAAAACAATATTGATTTTATTCAAGCTCATGGCACTTCATATTTTATAGCAATCTTAGTTAAACTTATTTATCCAAAAGTTAAAATAGTGTGGCATGAACATTTTGGGGCTCGTCATTCAGAACATATTAATAAAAATATTTTGTTATTGTTTTGTTCCTATTTTTTCAAAGGAATTGTTGTTGTAAATAAATCATTGGAGGAATGGTGTAAATTAAACTTAAGGTGTAATAATATTATACTATTAAATAATTTCACACTCAATAAAGTGGAGATTCCATCCACTATTTTAAAAGGTTTTGAAGGAAAAAAGATAGTTTGTATTGCTAATTTGAAGTATCCTAAGAACCACAGTTTTCTTATTGAAATAGCTCATCAACTACTTAAAAAGTATCCTGATTGGTCGTTTCATTTAATAGGTAAAGATTTTTTTGACGATTATTCTAATCAATTAAAAGCACAAATAAGGGACTATAATTTAATTGATTCTGTTTTCATTTATGGGTCAAAAAATGATGTTTATAATATCTTAAAACAATCAGACATTGCTATTTTAACATCAACATCCGAAGGAATGCCAGTTTCAGTGATAGAATATGGTTTGATGAAAAAACCTGTAGTTTTGACAAAAGTGGGCGAAATTCCATTTATTATTAAAGATGGAATTGAAGGTTTTCTAGTAGATGTAAATGATCTTGATTTATTTCATGAAAAGTTAACTAATTACATACAAGAAGAAGGTTTACGAACTCAAATGGGAAATGCACTACATCAAACTATTATTGATAAGCATTCAGAAAAGGGTATTATTGCTAACTATTTAAATTGGGTTATAAGCCTAAAAATATGAAAGAAAGAAAATATATTATTTTGATTCTTTTGCACGTTTTGATAGGTATTCTCGTATACTTATTTAGACCTCTATCAATTGTATATTTTATTAGTATTCCGGCAATTGGATTATATTACATAGTAAAAAATCAAAATAAGCACAATGAAGTTTTATTCGTTTCGGCCTATATAGTTGGGAGTGAGGTTTTTTTAAGGATGACAGGAGGAAGTTTACTCTATGAATCTGCAAAATATGGCGTAATGATTTTTTTAGTCTTGGGAATGTATTTTAGTGGATTTTCAAAAAATACTATCCCCTATTGGGTTTATTTACTACTATTATTACCCGGAGTAATTATAGCAACTGAGACATTAAACATTGGGACTGATATAAGAAAACAGATCGCTTTTAACATTTCCGGACCTGTTTGCCTTGGAATTGCTTCAATTTATACATTTAATAGAAAGATTTTAGTTTCTCAACTTAATAACATATTGTTATGTTTAGGTCTGCCTATTTTTTCTACAACAATCTATTTAATTTTGTATACTCCTGATTTAAAAGAAGTTTTGACAGGAACAGGTTCTAATTTTGCTACATCTGGTGGATTTGGACCGAATCAGGTAGCTACTTTATTGGGTATTGGTATGTTTGTGTTTTTCTCAAGATTGATTTTAGAGTCGAAAACAAAATTACTGTTTTTAATAAATTTGGTAATATTATTTAATATTACGTATCGAGGATTAGTTACATTTTCTAGAGGTGGTATGGTAACAGGTTTTATTATAATTATAATTTTAATACTTTATTTGTTTATAAAAATAAAAAGCTATGGGAGATATAATCTATATCGTCTTCTGATTTTTATGTCGATTGCTTTTTTAGCAACTTGGGGTTATACCTCTAATCAAACCGATGGATTAATAGATAAACGATATGCAAATAAGGATGCCGCAGGAAGAGTACAAAAAAGTCAATTATCAGGCAGAGAAGATATTTGGGATAGCGAAATTGATGATTTTCTTGAGCATCCCTTTTTTGGCATTGGCGTTGCAAAATCATTAGAAGTAAGACAAGAAAAATCAGGCGGATTAGTTATCGCTTCCCATAGTGAAATTTCTAGAACTCTTGCAGAACATGGAACTATGGGTATAATAGCATTGTTAATAGTATTTTTCACGCCAATTTTTTTATTTCTTGATAATCAACAACATATATATATGTTTTGTTTTCTTTTATTTTGGGCACTAACAATTAATCATTCTGCAATGCGAATTGCTGCACCAGCTTTTGTATATTCATTATCGCTTTTAAGAGTATATATAGATGAAGAGTCTTATTTAAATAGTGAATAAATTATCCGATCGTGATATCTAATTAATGATAAATCAAATTAATCGACTTTTTATAGAACCCAATTTGGCATATAGTTTATCTGAAAAAGCGGAAGAGACGTTAAAGCCTTGATTGGTAAATAGTCAAAAAGCAAAGGATTGAATTACTAATTTTACTAACTTGCAATTTTATAATTCGTTTACTGGTAAAAATGAACAAATTCAAGGCAATACATTTTGAAGTTTCAGAAAGAAAAATTCTTTTACGATTTTTTGATGTTTTATTTGTGCTAATTTCATTATTCTTTGTCGGAATAGTTTTTAAATTTAATTATTTCAATATTTCAAAAACAAATTTTTATTGGACAATTGTTTTAGGAATTTACCTGAATTTTATCGGATCAGTTTTTGAAATGTATAATCTACAAGTTGCCAGTAATCAATTACAAGTTATAAAAAGTATAATTCTTACTTCATCTATAACAGTTTTGCTCTATTTATTAACACCTATTTTCACACCGGTTCTTCCCAGTAATCGTCTTCAAATATTGTTTTTTTTTATTGCTATTTTCATCGCATTGTTTGTATGGAGAATGATGTATGTACGTTTTTTTGCTTCTAATAGATTTTCCAAAAAAGTAATTCTTATTTGTGATAAAGACCAGCTAAGAGAATTGGTTTATGCACTTGAGAATGAAGATCCTCATTATCGTGTTTTGGGGTTTGTAAATTCGGATAGCGCTGATAATAAATCTTTTGATAATATTAATGTAAATAACATTGATATCAACTCTCTCGAAGAATTTGTTAAGAAAAATTACATTTCCGAAGTAGTTGTTGCATCACAAAAAACTGATGGTATTACAGTTAATCTATATAATCAATTAATACATTTATTAGAAAATGGTTATATAATAAGGGAATATACTCAAGTTTATGAAAACATTACCCAACGAATTCCGGTAAAATATCTTTCAAGAGATTTCTACCTTTATTTCCCTTTTAGCAGAAATAATCAAAACCGTTTTTACTTGGTTATAGTTCGTCTTTTTGAGATACTAATATCTATAACGGGACTGATATTAGGGTTGATTATTTTTCCATTAATTTTAATTGGAAATCTATTCGGAAATAGGGGAAAACTATTTTATAGTCAGGCGAGAGTAGGTAAGAATGGTGAAATATTTAATATTCTCAAGTTTAGAACGATGATTCTAAATGCCGAGGAAGAAGGTGCTGTATTTGCCACCATAAATGATAGTCGTGTGACACCATTTGGAAAAATAATGCGAAAGTCCAGATTGGACGAAATACCTCAGTTTATAAATATTCTTAAAGGCGACATGGCTGTAATTGGACCAAGACCAGAGCGCCCTATTTTTGTAAACGAAATTGCCGAGGTAATGCCTTTTTATGAAACCCGTCATGTTATAAAACCTGGCTTAACAGGTTGGGCACAAGTAAATTATTCATATGGTGCAACTATTGACGATAGTTTAATAAAACTTCAATATGATTTATATTATATCAAGCACAGAAGTATTTTTCTTGATGTTAATATCATATTTAAAACGCTGAGTACTGTTTTACTTTATCGTGGACAATAGTTTGAGTGGATTTCTTCCATTCAATTTCATTAAAATATACAGATTGGTAATAATAAATGGAAGCATAATCATTAGGTGTGGTTTTGTTACTATTATTACGAAGTAAATTAACAGCAGTACTAATAATGTAATGTATAGCTTTTTCAAAAAGTTTTCCTTTACAAACGGAATCAAAAGAAATAACGGATTAAAAAGCAATGCATTATAATTCCAAAGCAATTCTTCATGCTGAGAATATAAGCCGACTAGGCATAGAAAAAGACCCAAAATCCCACATACAAAAAGATAGCCGTTAAATAGAATTCGTTTGTTGATGATTATCAAAATTAAAAGTATCACACAGATTAAGTAAATGCTGTTGAAAAACGAAAATTCAGGTTCAACCGTTACGCCCTGAACTACAATTTCCTTTTTTGAAACCAATGGTTTTCCGTCAATTGTTGCTTTATCTAGACTGTGCAACAATTCTATAGGAAGAAATAATTTTTCTGCATTTTGGTCTGTTTTGGCTCCAAAAACAATATTTATTCCCAATTTATACCAAAAATAATTCTCGAAATAAGGGTATAAGAGCGATCGGTAGCTTAAAGATTTATCGTCCACTTTTTTAATCTTTTCAGCACCAAACAAGCCATTTATTTTATTGACAACCATCGAGGTACAGTTTCTATCGATAAATTTATAGGTATAACTTTTTTCGTCTGAGAGTAATGATTTATTTAATGCGTCAAATAGTTCTTGTTTTTTTGCTAATGGTATGTTTAGCGTCTGTTCAATAACTTGTCTTCTGTCCAACTTATATTCAAAAACAAAATCATCATAAGAAGTTACGTTCATAAAATATTGTAAATCCCCTTTTACAAATTTGAAGTAAAAGTTTTCAGTCCTGAAATCAAAATAACCATAATTGTATACAACATCTAGCGCATTATTTGAGTCTTTAATTCTAAGCGCCGTGTGTCCAAAAGTGGAATATAATTCTTCGCCCCGGTCGCAGGTAAAAATACTAACCTGAGCATCAGAGGAAAGTGGTGGGCTTTGAGAAAATACAATGAAACTGAATAACTGTATAGAGAACCAAAGAATTTTTTTGAGCATAATTTTTTATTTAAAAATACTTAAATCGACTTTAACGGAAAAAATATTAGAATATAAAGCAGCGCTTTGGTCTCCCAAATCGGTCAAAGCATAATCAACTTGAATGCCTTTGTATTTAAAACCTAAACCAACATTAGGTTGAAAGCTGACTTTTTTACTTCCATCAATTTGCTCTACATTTTGAAAATTTCCAACACCGGCTCGAAGAAAAACCAAATCAGTATACCCAAATTCAAGTCCTAATGCGGGGTCTATACTAAAGGCGCTATTAGAAATTATATCATTTGTTTGTGCAAATTGCATGTTCAAATTTACTGCCGCAAGTAATGTATAATCAGAGTGAAAATCGAATTTTTTAGAAACGCCAAGTTGTGCTTTTGGAAGTGTTATCTCAGTACTTTCAGGCGGATCCTGATTTTGTCCAGCTACAGCATCTTTTATCGAATTGTATTTATCTTCATCAATTGCCCAAATGTTATAAGTTGTCGTTATATCTCTAAGCATCAATCCGTAATGCCAATCATTACTTTCATATTGTAATCCAAAATCAAAACCAAATCCCCATGAACTGGCAAATTCACCAATAATCCTACGGATGATTTTTGCATTCACGCCATATTGTAATCCTTCAATTAATTTTGGGCGCCTGGCATAAGAAAATGTTAACCCGTAATCAGCGGTTGAGAAAAGACTTATTCGATTATAATCAATATTTCCTTGGCTGTCGATAAGTTGAGTCGTATTTAAAATATCATCCACTCCAAAGCGAATTAAAGAAATTCCCCAGGCACTTTGTTCATCTATCTTTTTGGCATAAGCCGCATAATCATATTGGGCAATATTGGCAAAATAACTTGCATGCATCAAAGAAACTTCACTATCTTCAATTTTCAATAAACCAGCCGGATTCCAGTAGCCTGAATTTACATCGCTTGAAGTAGCTGTTACGGCATTAGACATCCCTAAAGCAGCCGCATCAACCCCAATATTCATAAACTCATTGGAGTATTTTCTAACTGATTGTGCATTAGTAATTATGCTAATAAAAAGCAGTTGAATAGCAATTGTTTTTTTCAAGGCAATTTTTCTTTTTACAAATATCAAATAAAAAACTCTAATACAAAACGTAGAAAGGGTTAACTTATTGTATTAAATTTGCTGAAACGTTTAAAAACTTTATCCTAATGAAAATCAAAGCGCAGATTCCTAACTTATTCACGATGTTAAATCTATTTTGTGGTTGCGTAGCTTTGATAATGGTAGCAGATTATAAATTTGATTTGGCTTTTTTCTTTGTTTGTCTTGGGATTTTCTTTGACTTTTTTGATGGTTTCTTCGCACGAAAATTTGGAGTAGCCGGGCCTTTGGGAGTTCAATTAGATTCGTTGGCGGATATGGTTACTAGCGGAGTTGTTCCAGGATTTGTAATGTTTTGTTTATTGTCGAATAAAAACTATTCTACATTTAATTACTTACCTTATGTAGGTTTTATTATAACACTCGGCGCATGTTATCGACTAGCTAAATTTAATATTGATGAAAGACAGTCAATTTCTTTTATTGGATTGCCCACTCCTGCAAATGCTTTATTTATAACTAGTTTACCATTAATAATTGTTTATTTTCCTAATATTATTGTGGCAGAATATTTAAGTAATAAATGGGTATTATTGATAATAACTTTCCTTAGTACTTATATCATGAACACTGAAATTCCGCTATTTTCTTTAAAGATTAAAGATTTTAGTTTTGCCAAATACAAACTGCAGATTTTCTTTTTGATATTATCTGTTTTGCTGCTGATTTTCTTTCAGATATTGGCGATTCCGCTGATAATAGTAATTTATATATTGCTATCGATAATCAATAATTGTATCACAAAAAAAGCTCCTAATTAGGAAGCTTTTTTTATTTAATGAGGTTGATTAAAATCAATTTTCTTTTTACGTAGTTCAAAGTTTTGACCGAGATATACTTTTCGAACCATTTCGTCGGCAGCTAATTCTTCCGGAACACCGGCTTTTAGAATGCCACCTTCAAACATCAAATAGGTTTTATCAGTTATAGCCAAAGTTTCCTGTACGTTATGGTCTGTAATTAAGATTCCAATATTTTTATTTTTTAATTGGGCTACAATACGTTGAATATCTTCAACTGCTACTGGATCAACCCCAGCGAAGGGTTCGTCAAGTAGAATGAATTTTGGGTCAGTTGCCAAGGCACGAGCGATTTCAGTTCTACGACGTTCGCCTCCTGAAAGTAAATCACCACGGTTGGTTCTAATATGTTCCAAGCTAAATTCAGCAATTAGGCTTTCCATTTTGGCAATTTGGTCTTCTTTGGATAGTTTTGTTAATTGAAGTACACTCAAGATATTATCTTCAATACTCAATTTTCTAAATACAGACGCTTCTTGAGCCAAATAACCAATGCCATATTGAGCACGTTTGTACATAGGAAATTCTGTAATATCCATGTCATCCAAATAGATATTGCCTGAATTTGGTTTTACCAATCCAACAATCATATAAAATGAAGTTGTTTTTCCGGCGCCATTTGGACCCAGAAGACCCACGATTTCACCCTGATTTACTTCTACAGAAATACCTTTAACGACGCTTCTGCCTTTATAGGTTTTGACTAAATTTTCGGCTCTTAATTTCATGTTTGAGTGGCTAAGTAACTAAGTTAGCTGAGTGACTAAGTTTTTGTTGGTACAAATAAACAAAATTCATTTGCTTGATTTATTTTTTTAACTCTAATTTTGAAATCTTCTAACTTCCATCTTCAAGCTCTTCCCAAAACTCATAAGCTCTTCTCAAGTGAGGAATAACAATGGTTCCGCCTACTAATGTGGCGATTCCCATAGCTTCCATCATTTCTTCTTTGGTAATTCCTTCTTTGTAGCTTGTTTCTAAATGGTATTTGATGCAATCATCACAGCGCAAAACGGTAGATGCTACAAGCCCGAGTAGCTCTTTTGTCTTTACATCAAGCGCACCTTCAGCATAGGCATTGGTGTCTAGGTTGAAAATTCGTTTTACGATTTTGTTATTGTCAGCCAATAATTTTTCGTTCATTTTAGAACGATAGTCATTAAATTCTTCAACTAGTTTGCTCATCTTTCTTTTTCTTTTTTTCAACCACGGCTGAAATCCATATACATCCTTCATAAATTACCAACATAGGTACAGCAACAGTAATTTGGCTTACAACATCTGGGGGAGTTACGATTGCAGCAATAATCAATATAATGACAACTCCATATTTTCTATACTTTCTTAAAAATTTTGGTCCAACCAATCCTAATTTGGTCAAAAAATAAATGATGATAGGTAGTTCAAAATATAATCCACTGGCAATGACTGCTGTTTTGACCATACTAACATAGGAATCAATACTAAATTGGTTTTTCACAACACTGCTTATAGAGAAAGTTGCCAGGAAATTTACTGACATCGGAACAATTACAAAGTAACCAAAAAGAACACCTAAAAAGAACAATATAGAGGCAACAAAAATGAATACTTTAGCACCTTTTCTTTCTTTTTCGTATAAGGCTGGGCTAATAAACTTCCAGAATTCCCAGAGAATGTATGGAAAGGCAAGTATAAACCCGGATGTAATACAAATCCATACAAATATATTAACCTGACCTTCCATTTCGGTATTCTGAATTATGAAATTGAGTTCAGTTATACAAATGCTATCAGCAAAACCAAGGTAATGTGATGCCTCGCAAAAAAAACGGTAAGTAATAAAACTTGGATCTGTTGGACCAAAAATTAAGTCACTAAAAATATAATCAGCAAAGAAATAAGATACAATTGCCATAATCACAACTGCAGCCGAGCTTCTCACTAATAACCATCTTAATTCTTCCAGATGATCAAGGAATGACATTTCATTTAGTGCTTTTTTTGCCATTATACGATGCCTTCTTTTAAGATGTCATGTAAATGTATTACACCTTTATAATCACCATTGTCTACAACCACTAATTGTGTAATTGAAAAGTCTTCAAGAATGTTCAAGGCGTCAATAACCATATCGGTTGATTTTATGGTTTTTGGATTTTTAGTCATTATGTCTTGTGCCGTTAATCCTGAAATGTTCTCCGTTTTATTCAGCATCCTTCTAATATCTCCATCCGTAATAATTCCGATAACCTTTTCATTTTCAATGACAGCAGTTACTCCTAATCGTTTTTCAGATATTTCAACTATTACATTTTTAATGGTTGTGTTTGGATCTACTAAGGGTTTATGAGTAGTGTCAAGCATATCTCCCACGCGCAACAATAGTTTTTTACCCAAAGCACCACCAGGATGATATTTGGCAAAATCTTCTGCAGTAAAATTTTTCATTTCCATCAAACAAACGGCAATGGCATCTCCAATAACCAATTGGGCTGTGGTGCTATTTGTTGGTGCTAGATTAATCGGACAAGCTTCAGTTTCTACATATGTATTCAAAACATAATCAGCTTCTTTCCCTAAAAAGGAGGTAGTATTTCCCGTAATGGCAATCAGTTTGTTTGCAAATCGTTTTAATAACGGAACCAGAGCCTTAATCTCTGGGCTGTTGCCACTTTTTGAAATACAGATAACAACATCACCAGGCTGTACCATGCCTAAATCGCCATGAATGGCTTCAGACGCATGTAGGAAAAGAGAAGGAGTTCCGGTAGAGTTTAATGTAGCCACAATCTTTTGCGCTATGATGGCACTTTTGCCTATTCCGGTAACAACTAAACGGCCATTTGAGTGGTAAATGATCTCAATTGCATTTACAAAATTGTCATCTAAAAAATCGGTTAGCTTGGCAATAGACTCACTTTCAGACAAAATTGTCTTTTTGGCGGAAGCAAGAATGTTTTCTTTTTTTATCAAAATTGTATTAATATAAAATTTGTATGTAATAAAGAAAGTAGTATCTTTAACTCTGCAAATTTATGTAAAAATACCATTAACAGAGAATGAATTTAAACGAAATTGACATTCACGCAGCATTAAAAAAATATTTTGGGTTCAACCAATTTAAAGGATTACAAGAACAAGTTATAAAAAGTATTATTAATCAAAAAAATACTTTTGTTATTATGCCTACAGGTGGCGGAAAATCACTTTGTTATCAGTTGCCTGCATTAATTCAAGATGGAACAGCTATTGTTGTTTCACCGCTTATTGCTTTAATGAAAAATCAAGTAGATGCTATTAGAAGTTTGTCTTCTGAAAACGGCATAGCACATGTATTGAATTCTTCTCTTACAAAAACAGAAATAAATCAAGTTAAAAAAGATATAACTTCAGGGATTACTAAATTATTATATGTAGCGCCTGAATCATTAACTAAAGAAGAATACGTTGAGTTTCTACAAAAAGTAAAAATCTCTTTTGTTGCCATAGACGAAGCGCATTGTATTTCGGAATGGGGGCATGATTTTAGACCTGAATACCGAAATTTAAAAGCAATTATTAAACTTATTGGTGATGTTCCTGTAATTGGTTTGACCGCAACAGCAACACCAAAAGTGCAGGAAGATATTCTTAAAAATCTAGATATGTCAGATGCTGTTACTTTCAAAGCATCTTTCAATCGGCCAAATTTATTTTATGAAGTACGTACTAAAACCAAAAATATAGAATCTGATATCATCCGTTTTATAAAACAGCATAAGGGAAAATCTGGAATTATATATTGTCTAAGTCGGAAGAAGGTTGAAGAAATTGCAGAAGTACTTCAGGTTAATGGAATTTCAGCTGTACCTTATCATGCGGGACTAGATGCTAAAACGCGCGCCAAACATCAGGATATGTTTCTTATGGAAGATGTTGATGTAGTTGTAGCCACAATCGCATTCGGAATGGGAATTGATAAACCTGATGTTCGTTATGTAATTCATCATGATATTCCAAAATCACTTGAAAGTTATTATCAAGAAACAGGTCGTGGTGGCCGAGATGGAGGGGAAGGCCATTGTTTGGCGTATTATTCTTATAAAGATGTTGAAAAACTAGAAAAATTTATGTCGGGCAAACCGGTAGCTGAACAAGAGATTGGATATGCGTTGCTACAGGAAGTTGTTGCTTATGCTGAAACTTCGATGTCTCGCCGTAAATTCTTATTGCATTATTTTGGAGAAGAATTTGACAGCGAAACAGGCGAAGGTGCTGATATGGATGACAATGTTCGGAATCCGAAAACAAAAATAGAAGCTCAAGATCAAGTTAAACTACTATTAGAAATTGTTCGAGATACTAAGCATTTATACAAATCAAAAGAAATATGCTTTACGCTTATCGGAAGAGTAAATGCCATGATTAAAGCACATAGAACTGATTCTCAGTATTTTTTCGGAAAAGGGAATAATTTTGAAGAACGTTACTGGATGGCATTAATTAGGCAAGTTTTGGTAGCTGGTCTTTTGACTAAAGATATTGAAACCTATGGTATATTGAAGGTTTCGGATAAAGGACATGAATTCATTAAAAACCCAACATCTTTTATGATGTCGGAAGATCACGAATATAATGAAGTGGAAGATGATGCCATAGTAACAGCATCAAAAGTGACAGGAACAGCAGACGAAGCTTTGATGTCGATGCTAAGAGAATTACGTAAAAAAGTAGCAAAAAAATTAGGTGTTCCTCCATTTGTAGTTTTTCAAGATCCTTCTTTAGAAGATATGGCTTTGAAATACCCAATTACTATTGATGAACTCACAAATACCCATGGAGTTGGTGAAGGAAAAGCCAAGAAATATGGTAATGAATTTATTGAACTTATTGCACGATATGTTGAAGATAATGACATCATTCGTCCGGATGATTTAGTAGTAAAATCTACTGGAGCGAATTCAACTAATAAACTATATATTATCCAAAATATTGACCGAAAATTATCCCTTGAAGATATAGCCAAAGCAAAAGGATTTTCAATGGATAGTTTATTGAAAGAAATGGAGCAAATAGTCTATTCTGGAACAAAATTAAATATCAGTTATTGGATTAATGAAATTCTTGATGAAGAGCAACAGGAAGAAATTCATGATTATTTTATGGATTCGGAATCAGATAAAATAGAAGACGCTTTAAAGGAATTTGAAGGAGACTACGATATAGAAGAATTGCGCTTGATGCGAATAAAATTTATTAGTGAAGTAGCTAATTGAAAAGTCGCAGTCACAGTTTTCAGTAACAAAATAAAAACTAAAGTCTGTTACTGAAAACTGAAAACTAAAAAACTTCTCCACGATGCGGTTTTAATGCATCACGAACCTGAATCATATTCTCATCCGTTACAACCATAAAGGCAATAGCATGCATTTCGTTTTTGATTTCAAAACCAGTTATGTTTATTATAAGCTTTTGAATTGCAATATATTCTTTTAAATGTATTTCATGATGCTCTGCCGTTTTAGCCGAAGCTTCTCCACGAAAATCCCAGATTAACTTTATTTGTCTCATATTAATTCTATAGCAAACAAAGTTACATACTGATTTTGTTTTTTAAATCGTTTTAGTAAACAATTTTAAAATTGATACATTTTCAAATTTTCAAATTCTTATTTTTACCAAAATATTAAACAATGCCAAGCGAACTCCAACTTCAAGTTTCACCCGAAATAGCTGCCAACGAAATTCTGCTCTATGAGAATGTAGCTCAATTAGTTCGAGTTTCTACTAAATTGGTGCATAAAGTTGTAATTTTAAAACGTTCTATTGACGCGCGCCAAAAAGCAATAAAGGTCAATCTTAAAGTTTTGGTCTATCTAATTGATGAAAAGTATACTGAACAAAAGATAGAACTCCCAGACTACGAAAATGTTTCCAATAAACAAGAAGTAATCATTGTTGGTGCTGGACCGGCAGGACTTTTCGCAGCATTACAATTAATAGAATTAGGTTTAAAACCAATAGTTATTGAACGCGGTAAAGATGTCCGTGGTCGTCGTAGAGATTTGAAAGCCATCAATATCGACAATATTGTCAATGAAGATTCGAATTATTGTTTTGGAGAAGGCGGGGCAGGAACCTATTCTGACGGAAAATTATACACACGTTCCAAAAAACGTGGCGATGTCGATAGAATCTTGCAATTATTAGTTGGTTTTGGTGCGACGCCAGATATTTTGGTTGAAGCGCATCCACATATAGGAACTAATAAATTACCACAAATTATTCAGGATATTCGGGAGAAAATTATTGAATGTGGAGGAAAAGTTTTATTTGGAACCAGAGTGATTGATTTCATTTTAAAAAATAACGAAATACAAGGAGTTATTACTCAAAATGGCGATACGATTGCTGCCAATAAATTAATTTTAGCCACAGGACATTCAGCTCGAGATATCTTTGAGTTATTAGATAGAAAAAAGATTTTAATAGAAGCTAAACCTTTTGCAATTGGTGTTCGTGCCGAACATCCTCAAGAATTGATAGATAGTATTCAATACAGTTGTGATTATCGTGGCGACTATTTGCCACCGGCATCATATTCTATTGTAAAGCAGGTTAATGGTCGCGGAATGTATTCTTTTTGTATGTGTCCCGGTGGTGTTATTGCACCATGTGCAACAAGTCCAGGTGAAGTAGTAACCAACGGTTGGTCACCTTCAAAACGTGATCAGGCAACCGCAAATTCTGGAATTGTAGTCGAATTAAAAATGGAAGATTTTAAACCGTTTGCTAAATTTGGAGCACTTGCTGGAATGGAATTCCAAAAAAGTATCGAACAAAAAGCTTGGCATTTGGCAGGTCAGACTCAAAAAGTTCCGGCACAACGAATGATTGATTTTACTAAAAATAAAGTTTCAACATTCATTCCAAAAACATCTTACGTACCGGGAACGACATCAGTTGAAATGGAGCAAGTTTTTCCTAGTTTTTTATCTCATATTATGCGAGAGGGTTTCATTGAATTCGGAAAGGCAATTCGAGGATATATGACTAATGAAGCGATTCTTCATGCACCAGAAAGTAGAACATCATCACCGGTTAGAATTCCGCGAGATAATGAAACTTTGGAACATTTACAAATAAAAGGTTTATATCCTTGTGGAGAAGGAGCTGGATTTGCTGGTGGAATTATTTCGGCTGCTATTGATGGTGAGAAATGTGCTTTGAAGATTGCAGAAAGTTTGAAAATAAGTTCACTTTAATTAGCATTATTTTTTGATAGTTTCATACAAATTATGAATTTTCAAAAGTACAACACCAAAAATAATTGCCATTATTATCAGCAAAATATTCATTATACCTTCAGTACTAAAAGACAGCTTGATTAAAATAGTTGAAATAATAAATCCTGAATTTCTGATTACCCTATTAAATTTGTCAGAATGCAAAAAGGAAAACAATAATAACAAAACATCAACAAGGATTAATACAGTAAAAAAATCATCAAAAAATATTTTATTAATGTCTTTAATCTCATTAACAATCTTACTCACAGAAAATATACTCTCACATAACCAGTGGCCAAGACTATAAATAGATAATACTAATAGAATTGGAACTAAACATGTAGCGATTGTTTTTTTTAAGGTAATAAATTTTATTATTTCAGGATTGACTATTTGAGTCTCATTTGAGCTACCTTCTTTAACCAGTCGATAAAAAACAAAAATTAGAAAAAATAAAATGAGTATGGCTAATAAGTCACTTGTAAACAAAACATCATTTTTGATAGAAAACCAATTTGTCGAAAATTCTAAATGTGATAAATCTTTAAAAATTCTTCTAATAACAATTAACGAAATTATTTCATATTGTTTACCAATATAAATAGAGGTTGATTTTGGCAAATAATACAACAATAAATAGACTTCATAAATAAGTACAAAAGAAAAAGGAGTATAAATAGCTGAGATTGGATTGCGTAATAGTTCAGAATGATTTGTAATTTTTATTATATCTAAATTAACTAAACAAATTAGTAATAAGTGCAGAAGGAAACTAATAATTGCTATGTAAACAGTAACTGTCTCACTCTTTTCTTTGACTTTTTCAGATAAAAAAAAGTTGTAAAAATAGGATAACACTTTGTTAGATTTAGACATATTTTTTTAATTAAAATTTAAAAAAGATAAAAAATATTTTAAGTTTTAATTTATAAATATATGAATGTTTTATCTAAAAATAGATTAACAACTATTAAGATATATTTTAACTTAACATAAAATTATCTTTATAAAATTTTAGAAGTCAGATATTTTCATTAAAAATAAATCTTATAGATACACTACTTAAAAATTTAATTCAACACAACTAAATGAACAAAGTATCACCCGAGTTTCAGATAACTGCTTTATTGCATCAAGCTACTTTTTTGGTTATCGCTATTTCAGGATAAGACATATAAAGAAAAATTCCTGAGCAATCGTGAATTTTTTAAAAACTTATTTCTTTGCGACGGCTTCTTCATAGCGTTCGGAAACTTTTTTCCAGTTGATGATTTTGAAGAAGTTGTCGATATATTTTTTTCGTTTGTATTGATAGTCCAAATAATAGGCATGTTCCCAAACATCGAGATTTAAAATTGGGGTTCCCGAAACGATTTGCTTAGGCATTAAAGGATTGTCTTGATTTGGAGTGCTAGTTACTTGTAATTTACCTGATTTATCAACAATCAACCAAGTCCACCCAGAACCAAATTGCTTATCAGCCGCATCAGCAAACTGTGTTTTAAAGACTTCAAAAGAGCCAAAATCTCTGGAAATAAGTGTTGCTAAAGTATCTTTAGGTTGCCCTCCCGATTTAGGTGACATGCCTTCCCAAAACAAACTGTGATTATAATAGCCCCCCGCATTATTTTTTAAATCGGCATTGCTTCCATCACATTTTTTTAGGATGTCTTCAATGGGTAAGTCAACTAATGTTGGGTCTTCAGCAACTAATTTATTTAGGTTATTCGTGTAAGTCAGATAATGTTTGGAATAATGCATTTCCATCGTAAGAATATCAATGTTTGGCGAAAGCGCATTATATTCATATGGTAATTTTACTAATGAGAATTCACCATCGTTGGCTGTTACGTCATCAGGTTGCCCTATAGTTATTTTTTCTTCAGCTGATGGAAGTGGAACTTCAACAACTTCGGTTAGCTTTTTTCTTTTGCATGAAGGCAATAATAGTATAAATGAAAGGCATAAAACAACTGAAAGAATCTTCGATTTCATAATCTATTTTTTATCATTTGCAATTGCATGAATTGCTTCTATATAAAGTTCTTTTGCTTCGTCAATAGACAAATGACTAATCTGCATCCAGGCATTGGTTTTAAACGCATTTCGCAAGTCAAAATCAGCAGAATTATTATAGTTGATAGTGCCAAAAGTGGCTTGCTTATAATAGGCATACAAACGCAATTGCACATCTTGCGGAAGCTCAGATTGTGACATTTTTGAAGCAATTTCTACCGCTTCCTGAAATCGAATATCTAATGCTGCTTCAGCCATTTCAGTTTATTCTTTTTGTGCAATAATCGTTTGGTTTCCAATGGTATTTTGCTGAAGTTTTACTTCTATTTTTGTTCCCAATGGGAAAAACATATCGACTCTTGATCCAAATTTGATAAAACCGGCATCATCGCCTTGACGAACCTGCATTCCTTCTTCTGCATAGTTTACAATTCTGCGAGCAAGAGCACCGGCAATTTGGCGATATAATATTTCACCAAAAACCCGGTTTTCAATAACAACAGTTGTTCTTTCGTTTTCGGTACTTGCTTTTGGATGCCAAGCTACTAAATATTTTCCTGGGTGATATTTACTATATTTTACTTTTCCACTAAGAGCATAACGAGTAACATGCACATTTATAGGCGACATGAAGATAGAAACCTGTATCCGTTTGTCTTTGAAATACTCATCTTCAAATACTTCCTCAATAACGACTACTTTTCCATCAACAGGGGAAAGGACAACTTTATCATTTGCTTCAATTTTTCTATTTGGATTTCTAAAAAATTGTAATATCAGTATTAGAAAAGCCAAAGCTGAAATTTGAATTGTTTTTTCTAACCATAATATTGAAGTTAACTTCGGTGCAAAAAGTGTAATTATTACAGTTAGTGTGGTTGCTATTAAAATAATTTTTCCGCCTTCTTTATGAAACATAATATAAAATTTGATAAAACAAATATACAAATGGTGCTACAAATATAATACTATCCAATCGATCTAGAATACCGCCATGACCAGGCATTATATTTCCACTGTCTTTAACACCCGCGAGTCTTTTAAATTTCGATTCGATTAAATCACCTAGAGTGCTAAATATACCAATGATTATAGCACTTATTGTCCAAATAAGTAGTGAAGTATTTAAATAATTTGGCCTAGGCTGAAAATAAAATTTTGAAATTAAAATTCCGGCAATTATTGAAAATACAATTCCTCCAATAAATCCCTCGATGGTTTTTTTCGGAGATATTCTTTCGATTAGCTTGTGCTTTCCAATCGATTTTCCAACGATATAGGCAAAAGTGTCATTGGTCCAAATCAGAATAAATATACTGATGATAATTTTGGGTTTATATTCGTTATATGAAAACGGAATCTTTGTAATAATTATAAATGGAAGAATAACGTAACCAATGGTATACACATATTTGGAAAGCGCATCGAATTTCTCTTTTTTTGAATTGAAAAGAAGCAGTACACATTTTATAGAAACAAAAAGCGTTGCGATTAAAAGTAAAATATCGTTTGTCTTATTTGTTCTGAATTGAGTTGCTAAAGTATAGGCTGTAGTTCCTAAAAGAATTGGTGCTATTTTGTTTAAATGGATTAACTGACAAAATTCATAAATAGCAATTATCATAAATATTCCAAATAGCAAATAAAAACTATTAACGGAATAGCAAGTAGTGATTATAAGTAGTGAAACATAAACTACACCAGATAAAAATCTCTTTAGCGATTCGTTCATTTTATAAATCTTCTAGAAGCAGAAGATACAAGTTCTTTGCACTGCTTCCATATTGAAGAAAGTCTTCATCTTTAGCTTTCTCAAAATATTTTATAGTGGTGATATTTGTTGGATAATCTTTAATATACTTCTTTTTTATCACTCGAAGCCCATCGCTTTTTGCTTCTAAAATTTGACTGGTTGTAGCTAAAATAATGATGTTGTTAGGCAAATCATTTGGTTTGTTTTGTTTGATTTGATTAGAAGAAAAAAGTACCGAACCTTCATCAGCAATCAAATTTTCGCAACTAGCAAATAAAAATTTTGGATTAGTTGGTTTATCATAAAGTAGTTTATTCTCGTCTAACATGCTATAAAGCTTTGGTTCATAACATAAGGCTTCACATTCGAACCAATCATTTTCTTCTAAAATATTCAGAAATTGATCTTTTACTTCGTTTAAGTTTTCACAATATAAAAACTTACCACCATTTTTTTTGAAGTTATAAGTAAATTTTTCATCTACTGGAAGTAATGAAAAACTTGAAGGAGCATTGTTGAATTCGCTTTGACTTTCTTCGTCAGAGGCATCATTACCGGAGCCAAAAAATTTTCTGAAAAGACTCATGCTTATTAGGGTATAATCTAAGTTGTAAATAGAAATCCTTCAAAGATAAAAAAATCTTAATTCAAAAGTAAGTTTTGAATTAAGATTTTAAAAAAATGTTAAAAAACCTATTTGTTAAACTATATCAGTTTCTTCTGCAGGAATATTGAAAGGCCTTTTCCCAAAAATAGTTTCCAAATCATCTTTGAAAATGACTTCTTTTTCAATTAAGATGGCAGCAAGCTGTTCCAATTTTTCTTTATTTTCTTCCAAGATTTTTATAGCTCTTTGATATTCATTTTCAATCAACAATGAAATCTCTTTATCAATTGTCATAGCAGTATCCTCTGAATAAGGTTTTGAAAAACTATATTCACTTTGTCCAGTTGAATCATAGTAGGTAATGTTTCCTAACTTTTCATTCAATCCGAAGATGGTAACCATGGCACGTGCTTGTTTGGTTACTTTTTCCAAATCGCTTAAAGCTCCAGTTGAAATTTTATTAAAAACCACTTTCTCTGCGGCCCTTCCGCCCATAGTGGCACACATTTCATCAAGCATTTGCTCCGGACGAACTATTAATCTTTCTTCTGGTAAATACCAGGCAGCACCTAAACTTTGCCCTCTAGGAACTATGGTAACCTTTATCAAAGGGGCAGCATGTTCTAGCATCCAACTTACTGTTGCATGACCAGCTTCGTGTACGGCAATTGCATGTTTTTCTTCGGTAGTTACTATTTTATTTTTCTTTTCTAATCCACCAACAATTCGGTCAACAGCATCTAAAAAGTCTTGTTTGTCAACCGCAGTTTTATTATTTCTTGCCGCAATTAAGGCAGCTTCATTACAAACATTAGCAATATCTGCTCCCGAAAAACCTGGAGTTTGTTTGGCTAAAAATTCGGTGTCTAAACCTTCTACTTTTTTTAATGGCGCCAAATGAACTTCAAAGATTTCTTTTCTTTCTCTGATGTCCGGTAAATCAACATAAATTTGTCTGTCAAAACGCCCGGCACGCATTAATGCTTTGTCTAAAACATCGGCTCTGTTGGTCGCAGCGATTACAATCACATGTGTATTTGTACCAAAACCATCCATTTCGGTTAGTAATTGGTTCAAGGTATTTTCGCGTTCATCATTACCACCCGAAATATTGTTTTTTCCTCTGGCTCTACCAACGGCATCAATTTCATCAATAAAGATTATAGATGGTGCTTTGTCCTTAGCTTGCTTAAACAAATCCCTAACACGGGAAGCACCTACACCGACAAACATTTCAACAAAATCAGAACCTGATAAAGAGAAAAAAGGAACTTTAGCTTCACCGGCTACGGCTTTTGCCAATAATGTTTTTCCGGTTCCTGGAGGTCCAACTAAAAGGGCGCCTTTAGGAATTTTTCCGCCCAAAATGGTATATTTTTCCGGAGTTTTAAGGAACTCTACAATTTCTTGTATTTCTTCTTTAGCACCTTCTAATCCGGCGACGTCTTTGAAAGTTGTTTTAACTTCTGTCTTTTCATCAAAAAGCTTGGCTCTAGATTTTCCGATGTTGAAGATTTGACCTCCGCCACCCGCAGCACCACCAGACATTCTACGCATAATCAATACCCAAAGTCCAATAATGATGATAAAGGGTAATAAAGTCATTAGAAGTTCACTCCAATTACTTTTTGCTTTAAAATCGTAATCTTTTATCTTTCCTTCTTTTGCTGCTTTTTCAATATTATTTTGGAAGCTTTGATCGTTTCCTATGTCGAAAGAGTAGTGTGGACCTTTATTTAAATTGCCCATCATGTCTGTTGCTACTTTCTTATTTTCTTTTTCCTTTAATGCAGCTTTAGTCAAGTAGGCTTCACCTTCAGTTTTGTTGTAGATGATTACTTTTTCAATTTGTCCTTTATTTAAATACTCATTGAATTTAGAGTAAGATATCTTAGTAGTATCTTGAAATCCGGAGCCTCCAAAGATATTGAGTGCAATAAACCCTGCAATTACTAATGCGTAAATTAACCACGGACTTATTTTGAAATTATTAGGTTTTTTTTCGTTAGCCATTTTTTATACTATGAACAATTTTTAATATTTATTTTGAATGGTAGTAATTTTAGCATCACCCCAAAGCCCTTCAATGTTGTAGAATTCGCGAATTTGTTTTTGAAAAACATGAACCACAATGTTAACATAATCCATTAAGACCCATTCGGCATTATCTGTTCCTTCGACGTGCCAAGGTTTATCTTTTAATTCTTTAGAAACTAATTTTTGGATTGAGTTAACAATTGCGTTGACTTGCGTGTTTGAACTCCCATTGCAGATTATAAAGTAATCACAAACTGCTGAATCTATGGCTCTCAAATCGAGTATATCAATATCATTTCCTTTTACTTCTTCAATGCCTTTTATGATGTTCGCCAAAAGAACATCTGTGTTAACCGCTTTCTTCGTCATTTATATTTATGTATGTTTTGCAAATGTATTACTTTTTGTCTTTATTTTTGCTTAACAAAAGTTTAAAATTCGTTAATATTTACCCTACTAAAAATGCCCTTAATCAAACTCGATGCCATAGACTCTACGAATGACTTCTTAAAAAAATTGCTTAAAGAATCAACTGCCGAAGATTATACAATTGTCATGGCAAATGAGCAAACCAAAGGCAAAGGACAAATGGGATCAAAATGGATTTCCGAGCCTGGTAAAAACCTTACTATGAGTCTATTGATTAAAGATATTCAGCTTAACAATAAAAATATTTATGATTTTAATATTGTGGTAGCATTATCTGTTTTAAAAGTTTTAAAAAATATTCAAATACCTAATGTTGCTATAAAGTGGCCTAACGACATTATGGCAGGTTCTAAAAAAGTAGCAGGTATACTCATTGAAAACATTATAAAACATGACGCTAGTTTTTCAGCAATTGTTGGTATTGGATTGAATTTAAACCAAACTAATTTTGATAACTTGCCTCAAGCCACTTCATTAAAATGCATTACAGGTAAAACCTATGAGCATGAAGAAATAGCAATACTTTTAAAAGATTCTTTAAAAGTAAATATAGAAATTTTATATCAAAACTCTGATTTGCTATGGGAAGAATATCATGATAATTTATTTAAAAAAGACTATCCATCACCTTTTGAAGATAAAAAAGGAAATCGATTTATGGGCATAATTCAAAAAGTGACAAAAACTGGTAAGTTAGAGGTTTTGCTTGAAGACGATAGCATCACTAATTATGAAGTAAAAGAGATAAAAATGTTGTATTGATTTTTATTAATCCATTAGTACAAATCTTTTTTACAATATCTTAAAAATAAGCTGGAATACTTTAGCATTGATAATTTGATTTTAATTATTTTTGTGCCAGATTTTGCTTCCCTGAAATTTCGGGATTGTTGCAGAATCTTAACTAACAAACTCTTTATTTATGAACATACACGAATATCAAGGAAAAGAAATTTTAGCAAGTTATGGCGTTAGAGTGCAGCGGGGGATTGTTGCTAATAGCCCTGTTGAAGCTGTGGCTGCTGCAAAACAATTAACGGCAGAAACTGGAACTGGTTGGCATGTTATCAAAGCTCAAATTCATGCAGGTGGAAGAGGAAAAGGAGGTGGTGTAAAATTGGCTAAAAATCTGCAACAGGTTGAAGAGCTATCAGAACAAATTATTGGGATGATGCTTAAAACACCTCAAACTCCACCTGAAGGAAAACGAGTGCATAAAGTTTTGATTGCAGAAGATGTCTATTATCCAGGAGAAAGTGAAACTAAAGAGTTTTATATGTCAGTTCTTTTAAACAGAGCTAAAGCCAGAAACATGATTATGTATTCTACTGAAGGTGGAATGGATATTGAAGAAGTTGCCGAGCATACTCCACATTTAATCTTTACTGAAGAAATTGATCCTGCTGTTGGATTACAAGGTTTTCAAGCACGTAGAATTGCTTTTAATCTTGGACTTTCGGGAAATGCTTTCAAAGAAATGGTGAAATTTGTCGATTCTTTATATAACGCTTATGTAGGTTCTGATGCTTCCATGTTTGAAATCAATCCGGTTTTAAAAACCTCTGATAATAAAATAATGGCTGTTGATGCTAAAGTAAATATTGATGATAACTCTTTATATCGCCAGCCAAAATATGCTGATATGCGCGACATTCGAGAAGAGAATCCAATTGAGGTAGAGGCCAAAGAAGTTGGTTTAAATTATGTTGATCTTGATGGAACAGTAGGATGTATGGTTAACGGTGCCGGATTAGCTATGGCAACAATGGATTTAATTAAATATGCAGGTTTTGAACCAGCAAATTTCTTGGATGTAGGCGGAACTGCAGATGCAAAACGTGTTGAAACTGCATTTAGAATTATTCTTAAAGATCCAAATGTAAAAGCAATTCTTATTAATATCTTTGGAGGTATTGTTCGTTGCGACAGAGTAGCTCAAGGTGTTGTTGATGCCTATAAAAATATGGGCGATGCTATAAAAGTTCCTATTATTGTTCGTCTACAAGGAACTAATGCAGAAATTGCAAAAGAATTAATTGATAACTCGGGAATGCCAATATTATCAGCAGTGCAATTCCAAGAAGCAGCTGATCAGGTTAAAGCCGCTTTATCCTAAATAAAAAATATTTAAATTATAATCCTGAGTGACCCGAGCGAAGCGAACTGGCGGAGCAAAGCTCGGGATTTTTTATTGAATTAATTTAAATCTTAGAATATCTATTTTGTAATTAAATGTAGTTATGATTCGTTAATTACCACATACTAATATTTATTAAATAATTAACGAAAAGGCTATCAAATTTCTTTTTTATTTCATTTTGAATTGCCTAATTTTGTTGAATTGTTAAACAAGCAGATTTAATTCCCTTATTTATACCATGTCTAAAACAGCAATATTAGAATTTGATGGCAACAAATATGAGTTTCCGGTTATTATAGGAAGCGAAAACGAAGCAGCCATTGATATTGAAAAACTGCGTGCCCTAACAGGCGCCATTACACTTGATCCAGGTTACAAAAATTCAGGTTCGTGCAAAAGTGATATCACTTTCCTAGATGGAGAAGAAGGAATTCTTCGATATCGAGGTTATGCGATAGAAGATTTAGCCGAAAAAGCAGATTTTCTTGAAGTTTCTTATTTAGTTATTTTCGGAGAATTACCCACTAAAAAAGAGTTGGCTCAATTTGAAAATGACATCAGAAAATACACTTTGGTTAACGAAGAAATGAAAAACATCATCGATGGTTTTCCAAAAACGGCGCATCCAATGGGGGTTTTGTCTTCGCTTACAAGCGCACTAACTGCTTTTAATCCAAAAGTAGTTAATGTAGAAAACGATAAAGAAATGTATGAAGCCGTTTGCAAAACCATGGGTAAATTCTTGGTGATTGCTACTTGGACTTACAGAAAAATGATGGGTTATCCTTTAAATTATTATGATAACACACAAGGATATGTTGAGAATTTTATGCAGTTAATGTTTAAATTACCTACCGGACCTTACTCTTCAAATCCTGTTGTAGTTGATGCACTAGATAAATTGTTTATCCTTCATGCAGACCACGAGCAAAATTGTTCTACATCAACAGTGAGAATTGTTGGGTCATCACATGCCGGATTGTTTGCCTCTATTTCGGCTGGAGTTTCTGCACTTTGGGGTCCATTGCATGGTGGTGCCAATCAAGCTGTTTTAGAAATGTTGGAAGCCATCCAAAAAGATGGTGGAGATTCAGCAAAATATATGGCTAAAGCCAAAGATAAAGATGATCCTTTTCGTTTAATGGGATTTGGACATAGAGTTTATAAAAACTTTGACCCAAGAGCTAGAATCATTAAGAAAGCAGCAGATGAAGTATTGAAAAATCTTGGTGTAGACGATCCGATTTTAAGGATAGCAAAGGAATTAGAGGAAGCAGCATTGGTTGATGAATACTTTGTATCAAGAAAATTATATCCAAATGTTGATTTCTACTCCGGAATTATATACAGAGCATTAGGAATTCCAACCGATATGTTTACTGTAATGTTTGCTATTGGAAGATTACCCGGCTGGATAGCACAATGGAAAGAAATGCGTATCAACAAAGAACCAATCGGAAGACCAAGACAAGTTTATACCGGTTATCCTTTGAGAGAATTTGTCTCAATGGCTAAAAGATAATATTTAAAAATTAAAAAACTCCTTGTTTACGCAAGGAGTTTTTTAATACTATTTCTTTTTTAATCTATTTTTAAATACTTTCTCAAATTTTTCAATCTTTGGCTGAATTACCATTTGACAATAAGGCTGTTCTTTGTTGTTTTCATAATAATTTTGATGATAATCTTTTGCTTTGTAAAAAGCTTTAAAAGGCTCTAAAGTGGTTACAATTTTACCACTATAAACCTTAGCATTATTCAATTCCGCAATAATGCTTTCAGCTGCTTTCTTTTGTTCTTCATTAGCATAAAAAATTACCGAACGATATTGTGTTCCAACATCAGCACCTTGCCTGTTCATTGTAGTTGGGTCATGCACTGTAAAAAACACCTTAAATATTTCATCTAAACTTGTTTTATTTTTATCATAAGTAATTTGAACTACTTCAGCCGCTCCAGTGCTTCCAGTACAAACTTCTTCATAAGTGGGATTGGCAACAGTTCCGCCTGCAAAACCCGAAACTACTTTTTCAACTCCCTGTAAATTTTCATACACAGCTTCAACACACCAATAACAGCCACCGCCAAGGACTATGGTTTCTAAATTTCCTTTGGTTTCTATTGCATCCGGAACAAAATCTAAGGAAATAGCGTTCATGCAATAACGTTTACCTGTTGGTTCAGGGCCATCATCAAATAAATGCCCTAAATGGCTATCACATCTTCCGCATAGTGCTTCTGTTCTTTGCATTCCAAATGAATTATCACTTTTAAAAACAACACTTTCTTTGTTTTCCTGTTCAAAAAAACTTGGCCAACCACAACTACTTGTAAACTTTTGGTTAGATCTGAATAGTTTTAATCCACAAACAGCACAATAATAAGTTCCTTTGGTTTCTGAATTCCACATAGTACCAGTAAATGCTCTTTCGGTATCAGCTTCTCTGGCTACAGCATACAAATCAGCAGATAGCACTTTCTTCCATTCAGTATCAGATACATTTAATTTTGTTGTATCAGAATTTGAATAATAGGGATTCTCTGCTTTTGAAATCGCGTTTTCCATAACAATTGTTTTTGAAGTTATATTTTGTTTGTTGTTATTCTGTCCACAAGCATTCAGCATGAATAGTGGAGAAAAAAGTAAAAAGTTAAAAATGGATTTTTGCATATTTGATAGTAAAAGGAGAATGTTAAGTGGACATTCAGTTTTTATTCAGTGATATTATAAATTTATAAATCGGATACAAATTTACATTACATATATGAGGGAAAATGTCAAGTACAATAAAAATTACTTCTATTTAAGGAAAGTTTAACGGTTGTTCAAAAGTATAATTATCAAGGCATCTTTTTTTTGTATTTTTGTCCTATTCCTGAAACTTCGGGATGCGCTTAGGATACAGATAGTATAAGTTATGATTGAAGAACAAGTAATCTTGGTTAATGAACAAGATGAACCTATTGGGTTAATGAATAAACTCGAAGCTCATGAAAAGGCAATGCTGCATCGTGCTTTTTCGGTATTC
>Ga0114967_10000744_pt1 | contig 27802 bp, 21 predicted proteins | sample M_130628_MF_Meta_FD_92639 | JGI IMG/M metagenome (GOLD analysis project Ga0114967, IMG submission 92639) | Freshwater microbial communities from Lake Montjoie, Canada to study carbon cycling - M_130628_MF_MetaG | ecosystem: Environmental > Aquatic > Freshwater > Lake | place: Lake Montjoie...
TTGCCGCTCTCGGCTGCCGACGCCAAGAGGCTTAAGCTTACCTGCGCGGATCAGCGAGAGCGATGTGGGTGGGGTATCAAAGTAAGCGGCGAGGCGACCCCCGATTAGATCGGGAACAATCTGTGAACTGCCGCGATAGGGCACGTGTGCCAAATCGATCTTTGCCATATTTGCGAGCATGACCAGGCCTAGGTGTGAAGCAGAACCGTTACCGCTTGAGCCAACATTGAGCGGTGTTTGCGAGGCCTTGGCAATCGCGACGATATCGGCAACGGTATTAGCAGGGCTTGCGGTAGACACCACCAACATCATTGGAGTCTGTGCGATCTTACCAATTGGTTGAAAGCCGCGAACGATATCAAAGGGTAGGTTTGGGTATAGAAACCGATTGACCACTTGTGTAGCAGTGTTGCCAAGTAGCAATGTATAGCCATCGGGCTTGGCTTGTGCCACAAATTGCAGGGCGATCGTACCATTGCCGCCAGAGCGATTTTCAACAATGACCGGTTGTTTGACGAGAGCCTCGAGTCGCACACCGACTAGTCGCGCCAGGACATCTGCGATCCCACCTGTTGCATAGGGCACCACAATCTTGATAGGTTCACTCGGAAACTCGTCTGCGCGAGCGGTGAAAGAGAGTAACAACGCTAACGACGCAAGACACCGTAACAAGTTATTTTTTTTCATCTTGCTCATCCTCTTGGGGATTGTTCAATTAGGGCAATCAATCGAGTGGTTTCTTCTGTGGTGGTATCCCAGCGGCACACCAAACGAAACATGTTGGGGGCCCTACGATAAAACAAAACACCCTGAGCGATGAGGTAATCAACGGCTTTAGGATTCATTTCAACAAACAGTTCGTTGGCCTGCACAGGTGCGATCAGCTTGACGCCCTGTAGGTGTGCGATGCCTTGCGCAATCGCTAAGGCAGCTGCGTTTGATTGTTTTGCCAAACGTAGCCAAAGATCATCTTGCACATACGCTAACACTTGCGCTGAGGCGAAGCGCATCTTTGACCAGATCATGCCTGCGCGGCGTAAGTGGAAACCCATTTTTTTTGCGATCTCAGGATTGAAGACCACGATCGCATCGGTCAGCAAGCCGCCGTTTTTTGTCACGCCAAAAGACAAAATGTCGACGCCGGCTTTCCAGGTGAGTTCTGCTGGGGTGCAGCCAAGGGTGGCGACGGCATTGGCAAACCGTGCCCCGTCCATGTGTACGGTGAGGCCATGCGCGCGAGCGACCTTGCTGAGTGCGGCCACTTCGGATACCGAATACACAGCCCCCATATCTGTTGCTTGCACCAGATTGATGGCCTCGGGTTGGTTTTTGTGTGCTTGCCCTTTGCCTGACGTGCTCACCGCTGCGTCAAGCGCAAGGGGGTCGATCTTGCCGTCAACGCCGTGCACCGGCGTGACTTTCAATCCGCTGCCAAAAAAGCTGGTGGCATTGCACTCGGATGTATTGATATGCGCCTCGGGGCTGCAATACACCGCACCAAAGGGGCTGCCAACTGCGGCGAGGGCCAAGGCGTTTGCGCCGGTACCGGTTGGCACCGGAAACACCTGCACCGGATGTTCGAACAGCTGACTAAAGCGCGTCTGCAGTTGCTTGGTAAGTGCGTCGCCACCGTAACCCAAGACAGACCCTTCGTTGGCCGAGACAAGCGCCTGAATCAGTTCGGGCGCTGCACGCCCACAATTGTCGCTGCGAAACTCTAAGTCGGCCATATTGATACTCAACCTTTGATTAGGTGTACGGGGGATGCTCGCTAAATCGCAATCTGTGTTCCTAATTCGACCACACGGTTAGCAGGCAGCTTGAAAAAGTCGGTGGCGCTTGTTGCGTTTTTAGACATCAGTCTAAAGACATATGCGCGCCAAGGCGTAAAGCTACTTTTTGTTGCGCGCACAACTGTTTCGCGCGCTAAATAAAAGGTGGTCGACATCATGTCAAAGGTCATGCTGTGGGCTTCGCACAATTTGAGTGCCCGAGGCACGTCAGGATTTTGCATAAAACCGTAAGTGACAATGACTCGACTAAAGTTTTTACCTAAATCTTGGGTCTCAACTTGTTTTGAAACTTTGACAAACGGTTTATCTGCGGTTTTGATGGTCATTAACACCACGCGCTCGTGCAAGATTTGGTTGTGTTTGAGGTTGTGCAGCAGCGCTGACGGCACGCCATCTGGCGAGCTCGTCATAAACACAGCTGTACCGCTGACGCGATGCACGTCATTGGTAAATTCAATGAACGACTCAATCGGCATACTGCCTGAAGCTGTCTCTTCGTTGACCAGTTTGCGCCCGCGCCGCCAGGTCGTGAGCACGGTAAACGACACCACACCTACGACAAGCGGAAACCAACCGCCATCAGGAATTTTGATTGCATTGGCAGCGAAAAAAGCCACATCGATGACCAGCAAAGAGCCCGCGACCAAGACGACAAATATCCAGTGCCAGCGCCATAACAGACGCATGACGAAGGCGATGAGTATGGTGTCGATCAGCATCGTACCTGTCACTGCGATGCCATAGGCTGCCGCTAGATTCGAAGAGGATTTAAAGCCGATGACGAGTGCGACAACCGCAATGTAGAGAGTCCAGTTGGTAAAAGGCACATAAATTTGGCCTTCTTCTTTGCCAGACGTATGGATGATTCCCATGCGTGGTAGCAGGCCCATTTGTACGGCCTGGCGTGCGACTGAAAACGCGCCCGAAATCACGGCCTGAGAGGCGATCACGGTGGCGACCGTTGAGAGTGCAATCATGGGAATCAACGCCCACTCTGGCGCCAACATATAAAACGGATTACGGACGGCTTGGGGGTTGTGCAGCAGCAGAGCACCCTGTCCAAAATAATTCAACACTAACGCTGGCATCACAAAACCGAACCAAGCCAGACGAATGGGTGAACGACCAAAGTGACCCATATCGGTATAAAGCGCTTCGCCACCGGTGACGGCCAACACCACCGCAGACAGAGCAAAAAACGCGAGCTTGGGGTATTCGTAAATGAACTGAAGGGCGTAATAAGGGTTGAGTGCGACTAACACTTCAGGGTGTTTGAGGATTTGGTTGATGCCCAAGGCCCCCAACACGGTAAACCACACGATCATGACTGGTCCGAAAAACATGCCAACCAGGCCAGTGCCGCGCTTTTGGATCATAAACAAGCCTGTCAGTACGATGACCGTGATCGGAATCACAAAATCTTTCAAGGCGGGTGCGATGATCTCAAGCCCTTCGACCGCGGATAAGACCGAAATGGCTGGGGTAATCATGCTGTCGCCGTAAAACAAGGCGGCGGCAAAAATGCCCAACATTGTGATGAACCAAGACAGCCAGGCCGGATTTTGCCGCGAGGTAATCAGCGCTAACAGGGCGAGCGAGCCACCCTCACCGCGATTATCGGCGCGCATAATAATTGCGACGTACTTAATCGACACTAGGACCATGATGGCCCAAAACACCATTGAGAGCAGGCCAAGGATATTTTCGGGGGTCAAAGGAATCGGATGATGCCCATTGAAAATTTCTTTGAGCGCATAAAGCGGACTTGTGCCGATGTCACCAAAGACGACACCGATTGCGCCTATCGCTAAGGCGGGTAGTGCTTTACTATTTTTCATTCGATCGCATTCATTGAGGCTACAGGCATCAATTGTATTGAGTTACTGAAGCTTTGGGGAATACTGGAGGCAAACGGCGATCGAGCGACTCGATGAGGTTGAGTCGCTAAACCTTTCAATCTGCCTTTATGTTTCGTTCTTTCACGATCTTCGCCCATTTTTTGGTATCTGACGCGATTTGCTCTGTAAATTGCTCGGGGGTGCTGGCGATGACTTCAGCGCCCATTTTTTCAAGCTGCCCACGCATCTCGGGTTGCGCCAAGACGGCGGCGATATCAGTATGCAATTTGGCAATCACAGCTTTTGGAGTTTGAGCGGGTGCGACAAAGCCAAACCAATTGGTGAAGTCGTACCCCGCGACACCCGACTCAGCCACGGTGGGTACATTGGGTAAGACGGGTGAGCGCTTGGCGCCCAGCACGGCCAACACCTTTAAACGACCTGACTGAATGTGTGGCAACGCTTGCACCAGGCTATCCATGGTGAAGTCGACTTGCCCACCGACTAAATCGGTAAAGCTCGGGCCACTACCTTTGTAAGGTACGTGAGTGAATTGCGTGCCGGTCATGCTGGCGAGCAGTTCAATGGCCAAATGCGGGGCGCCACCCATCCCTGAAGACGAGTAATTCAGCTTGCCCGGTTTTTGTTTGGCAAGTGCGAGAAGCTCTTGCACATTGTTGGCTGGTATCGAGGGATGTGCCACTAAAACAAAGGTGACACCAACGACGTTGGTGATTGCGGCGAGATCTTTACTAGGATCAATGTCCATTTTGTACAGATGTGGATTAATCGCCATGTTGCCCAGCGTGGCGAGCATAATGGTGTAGCCGTTGGATTCGGCGCGTGCCGCGAGCGCTGTGCCAATGGTGCCGCCTGCGCCACCTTTGTTCTCGACAATCACAGACTGCCCCCACGCTGCGGTTAAGCCCTGCGCGACCCGGCGAGCAACGATGTCCGTGCCGCCACCAGGCGGAAACGCCACGATCATTGTGACGGGCTTATTTGGATAGCTGCCGGCGGTTGCCTGCGCAGCTACCGGGCTTGTTTGCTGGGCGATGGTCGCGCCCGATAAACAGAGGGCTGCAATACACAGAGCGAATTTAAATGTATTCATTTTTGTCTCGAGTAGGCTTTGTGATGAAGCGCGAGAGCGCGTTACGCCATTTGCGTTTGTAAAAATTTCTTGGCAGTGTCTTGATCAAGCAAAGGATAGACATCCATGTGTGCGGGAACAATATCGCCCCATTCGTTCATTAAACGGTGCAAGGTTTCGGTTGAATCCACATCAAACAGCGCGACTGCGCCACGGCCAACCCGTGCGTGCACCGAGACGGCCAGGCCTGACTCAAGCAGAGGATTCATCCAATCCCAGTAGCTATGGCGCGTGCTCGCCATTGAAGTTGGTTTTTCGGGGCGAGGGGTGCTAATGACTAAGAACAGCATGTGGGGTCTCCTGGGCGATGGCGCCTAGTTTTTTTGTTTAGATAGTTCGGGTAAGCGTAGCTGCGCTCGCACGCAGCAGCGCGCTTAGTCTACTTTATATTTTTGACAACCAAGGTCTTTTGCGGCTCAGACTTGACGCCGCAGCAAAGCCATGTCAATTCTCGTCTACAGAGCGCGCAAGTCAGGCGCGCCCTGTAGACGTTCTTTGTACCGATCTAAATAGGATGCTGTGATTTCCAATGCCTCGCGATATCAATGCGACGACAGACCCAAACGCGATCGTGTTTGGCGACGTGATCCAAAAATCGCTGTAGCGCAATGAAACGACCAGGGCGCCCTAGGATGCGGCAGTGCATGCCGACCGACATCATTTTTGGGGTCTCATTGCCCTCGGCATACAGCACGTCAAAGGTATCGCGTAAGTATTCAAAGAAATGTTGAGCAGTGTTAAAGCCTTGTGGCGTGGCGAACCGCATATCGTTTGAATCGAGCGTATACGGAACAACCAGTTGATTAATGGTTGAACCATCAGTTTTAGTCACTGGCGTATAAAACGGTAAGTCGTCACCGTAGTTGTCGCTGTCGTACTCAAAGCCACCGTGATCGGCGACCAGGCGTCGCGTGTTGGGGCTGTCGCGCCCAGTGTACCAACCCAGTGGCCATTGGCCTTTTGTGATCTCTTTAAGCATGACGGTGGCAGCTTGCATATGCTCGCGCTCGGTCGCTTCGTCGATGCCTTGGTAGTGCAGCCAGCGCAAGCCATGAGAGGCGATTTCGTGCTTTTGTTCAAGCAACGCTGCGGTCAGTTCGGGGTGACGTTTTAACGCAAGGGTGACACCAAACACGGTAAGTGGCAGTTTGCGACGCTCAAATTCGCGCAAGATGCGCCAGGCGCCCGCGCGTGAACCGTATTCGTAAATGGATTCCATGCTCATGTGGCGGGCAGGGTAGCTTTCGGCGCCTACGATTTCGGACAAAAACCGCTCTGAACCCGGGTCGCCGTCGAGCACGGTGTTTTCAGCACCTTCTTCGTAATTCAGTACAAACTGAAGGGCGATCTTAGCTTTGCCGGGCCAATTGGCTTGCGGCGGTTGCGCACCGTAGCCAACGAGGTCGCGTGGGTAATGTGCTGAGTAGGCGGGCTGGGCGAAGGGGTTGGGCATGTTAATTTTACAAATTAGATTGGTGAATCGAAGTTTATCGGAGCAGCGGCTGGTCTCATCAAAGTATTCAACAAGTCACAAAAACAGAGTTAATGGGGTACTTCGAGAGCATATGATGAAGAGTTGGCAATATCAACGTCTACTGGTGTGTTTTTTACTTTCAGGTCTGGGTTTTAGTATGAACGACAACGCTTACTCGCAAAGTCTGCCGGCGGGCTTTGTATATGTTGATCAAGTGGTGCCTGACATTCGCACCGAGTTGAGTTATCGACTTACCGACAATTTTGTCGGCGCAACCGTAGATGGGTACGCTGGTGCGCGCGCGATCTTGACGCGACAGGCCGCACTGGCGCTAGGGCTCGTACAAGCAGAGTTGCGTACGCAAGGGCTTGGCTTGCTGATCTTTGATGCCTATCGCCCGCAACGCGCTGTCGATCATTTTGCACGGTGGGCGAAAGACTTGTCAGCTGACGATATGAAGCAGCAGTATTACCCAGAGGTTGAGAAAACTGCGTTGTTTTCTCAGGGTTATATTGCGGCACGCTCTGGTCACAGTCGGGGGAGCACCGTTGACCTGACGTTGGTGAGTCTGTTGCCACCTTTTAAGCATTTGGATATGGGGACAGTGTTTGATTTTTTTAGTCCAAGGTCATGGCTAGGTGCGACAGGGTTAACAGCGACGCAAGAGCAAAACCGCGCCTTGCTTCAGCGAACCATGAAGAAGTATGGCTTTACGCCTTACAGTAAAGAGTGGTGGCACTTTACGCTTCATCCCGAACCGTTTCCTGACACTTACTTTGATTTTGAAATTCGCGACGATTTGGGTGCGCAATGACCGGCTTAGCAACGCGCGTGAGCGTTTGGTGTGGTATCTCATTTCTCAGAGCCTTATCACTCAGTGTCGTATTGTGCTGCGTTTGTTTTCACAACGCTTACGCGACCGAACCTCTGCTAAATACCCTGCGAACCGAACAAGTTGTGGTCGTGACCGCAAAAGAGTGGGGTTCAACAACCGGTAGCCTTGTCGCCTTTGAACGTCATCAAGGTGAATGGAAACGGACCGAGATTAGTGGGGAGGCAAACTTGGGACGCACCGGACTCATTTGGGGAGAGGGTCTGCATCCCAAGCAGCCAGGACGTCAAAAAAATGAAGGCGATGGCAAGAGCCCAGCGGGGGTCTTTGGGTTTGGAATCGCGTTTGGTGACCAACCGTCATTGGCGACCAAGATGCCATACGAAGCGATGAGCGACAGTCACTATTGCATCGACGTTGACGGGTCACCGTTTTATAACCAGATTGTTGATAGTTCGGTTGTGGGCCAAGCCGCAGTGGCGGGCAGCACTGAGCGCATGCGGCGTGAATTGCTCAAACATGGGGATCGGCAATATGCCAAAGGGATTGTCTTACTGAGTAATCCGCAAAATTTGGCGGGTAAGGGCAGTTGTATTTTTATGCACCTGTGGTCTAAAAAAGGTGCTGTCACGCTTGGTTGTACGGCCTTGGATGAGCAGGTCTTAGACGCCCTGCTGCTTTGGTTAGATCCAAAAAAACGACCTGTATTTGTTCTGTTACCGCGGGCTCAGTATGATGCGAAACAGAAAGAGTGGGGCTTACCCAACTTGCGTAAAGGAGTTTAGGCATGAAGGCACTTGTGAGTTTTGTCGCAAGAGCGTTGTGTGTTGCGCTTGGAATATGCTGTGTGATGAACAACTCAGCTCAGGCTCAACCTGCGGCCTGTCATGCTCTTGCAGCCTCGCCAACTGACCCTGATCGCAAGGGGGCAGGCGTGTCATACGCAAAGATGGGCAAAGACTTCGGGAACCAATTTATGGGGCTTGAGGTGACAGCAAGCGCGATCAACCAGACCATGGAAAGCCAGTGTGCGGTGATGGGAGTAACAGTCGTTAACCCAGAGCAAGTCAATGTTGTGTTGAAGTGCGGTCGAAATACACCGATCGTGTCATTGGCTAAGGCTAATTTAGCTAAAAACACTTTGCGCTTCGATACAGCTGACGCAAAATCAGCCAACGTCTCAGTGCGTTGTTCGAACTGATGTTTCAGTTAAACAAACAGTGTCATTATCAGAGATAAACTTAGCACTACCTGTGTAAAATCCTTACCTATTCGAGAACAGTTTATTTGTCTTTGGTCTGCCACACGAAGAACGCAGACTGGTTGGATGAAATGTGATGAATTGTTCAACCCCTAGATAAGGTCTGATCTGCATGGCTGGTCAACTGCTTGTTAGCGGCAATCCGCAAAATTACAGCGCAATCGGTGAAGCTGGGCAACCTATTTATTCTGTCGCGTTTCAGCTTAGAGAAGCGGTACGACTGAAAGCCGGTGCTGACGTGGCGAATTGTCTCGCGACACCGCAACGCAACGAACAAGGAAACGTGATCGACTGGTATGCGCCTCAACATGGCGATGTCATACCTTGGTCTGCTGCCACCCCTGAAGAGCGCGAGCACGCTCTGATCATGCTAGACGCGGCACAACGCAAAATCGACGAGGCGGTACGCCTGCTCAAAAGTACTGAGCCGCGCTCTGAGCAAGCGCTTCGCGAAAAGAAAACACTGCTGCCTTTGCTAGATAAAGTGTTTATCTTTCCGGATTCGAATTTTATTTTTTTGGTGAACGGCAAACCGGTCGTCACATTTTGGGGGTTTCATGCGCAAGGCGTAAGCTTGCCGGCCGATCCCTTCGTCAGTCTGCGACCAGTTGTGCCAGCGCCCGTTACTGCGCAGCCCGCTGCGCCAACCAGAGGCCGTGCATGGTGGTGGTGGCTGCTGCTTTTGCTCTTGCTGTTGCTGCTTTTGTTGTTCGTGTTGCGTAGCTGTGGCGCGCCGCCTTGGATGTTGCAGGCGATTCCGATACTTGAGCATCTGCAGCCTGCGCCTGGGAGTACGTTGGCGCCTCAAGGCCCAACAGGCGTACCTTCGATCCCCCTCAACCCAACAGCGAAACCCGAGCCGTTGCCCGACCAGCGTGTTGGGGTGCCTAGTCGTGTTGGTGGTCAAACAGACAGCACAACGATTATTACCAATGGTGGACCAAACTCGAGTGCGGGCGTTGTGCCAGCCCCGGCAATTGTTGACTCGGCGAGTACGTTGACAGAGCAGCGCCCCAACGCTTCTGTTGTGCCGGACGCTACCGGCGCAGCGCCCGACACGAATACTCAAGCGCCAGTCATCACGCCACCAAACTTGCCTCTCACAACTGGGCGCGAGACCGACAAGACTCAACCTGAGTTGAATACGACAACGCCACCACCCAATAGCGCCAATAACCCAAATATTGCGACGCCTATTCCGAATGCCGCGACGGCGAACCCGAATGCCGCGACGCCTAGTCCGAATAGTCAAACGCCTGGGCCTGGCGCGAGTGGTCAACTTGGCAACCCGATGTTGATACCGGATTCTGCGCTCAATAGTGGATCGACTCGTTTCTTGGAGGGCTCGTGGAGTGCGGGGGCCGGCATACAAGACGCTGCGACCGGCAAACCTGTGCGCCTTGAATACGACTTTAGTCAGGGTAATGGACAAGGGCGCGTCACGGTAAAACGCGGCGATGGGGTTCAGTGCACGGGTTCAGTCGGTGCACAGATGCAAGGCCGCAGCGTGCAGATCAATGATCGCGGCACCGCGAAGTGCACCGATGGCAGCACGATGGCGTTGCCTAAAGTCACTTGCACGCCAGGTGCAGGCAATCAAGCGGCCTGTCAAGGGCAATACGATAACGGTACCTCTTTTCCTGTGTCGATGCGACACGCCCCTAAATAGCAGGACCTCATTTCATGCTTGCAGATATCAACGCGTTCGAAGAACAGACCACGCTTATTATGGGAAGCGGGGTTCAATTTCTGGATTTTGCGGCAACCTTTGTCATCAAAGGTCAATCGGGTGAGTTTGCAAGAATGGGGGACGCTGGCCCCTTGGCCAGGCTGCAAGAAGACGAGCGTACTGGCAAGTTGCATTTTTCGTATGACGAGAAAAAGCAAACGGTCGTGCCGACCGTGGATGTGAGTTTGGATCAATCGTTGCGTTTGCTGATTGATACGTGGTTGCCTGTGCCTTACTTCCGGTTCAGCCCTCCAGCCCGTTTTGAAGAAGGCCCCTCAAACTGGGCACGCGTGCGCATTACAGAAGTTGGCGCAGGCCTTGACCCTGGAGGCAACACACACCGCATCACCTTTGCGTTTGACACCAAGGTCATAGAGGGTCGCAGTGATACGGCTTATATGGGCCCCTCGACTGACGACATCAAAGCCGGGACGAGCTTTGCGTTTGCGCATCGTTCGCACGAAATGGGTTGGTTTCTTGATCAGCAATGGCTCAATCTATGGTTGCAAGAGTTGTTTAGCGAGCTTGCAAAACCTCGTTTAAAACGTGACGCTGAAGATATTCGTGATGAGACGGCTAAATTGCATCATCAGGCGCACTATCTCAATATTTTGCATTTGCTTGGGACTCAATTGGCGTTACCCGAGATCAAGGTGATCTCGAACGAACGCAACGATTTGTACAAGCCCATTCAAGTCGATTTAGTGCTTGACGTCGGTAATTCACGAACCTGTGGCATCTTGGTTGAAGACCATCCGCAAGAAAATGATGGCTTAAGACGTCGTTATGAGCTTGAACTGAGAGATCTTTCGCATCCCGAGCACGTGTATCGCGAGGCGTTTGAGAGCCGCATCGAATTTGCGCAGGCATCGTTTGGTAAAGATCATTTTTCGGTTCAAAGCGGGCGCAATGATGCCTTCTTGTGGCCAACGATTGCCCGCATTGGCCATGAAGCAGCTGGCTTAGCTAGTTTGCGCCGAGGCACCGAAGGCGCGACCGGCCTATCGAGCCCCAAGCGTTATTTGTGGGATCAGGACAGTTTTGAACCTGGATGGCGCTTCAATACCTCGAATGCCAAAACTGAAATCGAACCCCATGCAACGGCAGCTCCGGTGTCGCGCTTGATCAATGAGATGGGCGAGGCTCTTTACACGCTTGATCCGTTTGATCGTATGCCGGTGTTTCATCCGCATTATTCGCGCAGCTCATTGATGACGTTTATGTTGTCTGAGGTTCTTGCGCAGGCACTGGCGCAGATTAACAGCCCAGCGCAGCGGTTACGCCAAAGTCATGCCCGAGTCCCACGTCATCTACGTTCGATTATTTTGACCGTGCCTCCAGCGATGCCGCAACCCGAGCGCAAAATTTTTGAACAACGTATGCGTCAGGCGATTGGGTTGATCTGGAAGAGCATGGGTTGGCATCCTGAAGATGCTGGTATCGAGACTGAAGAAGAGCGTCGTGCCGCGTTTCCAGGTTTTCCGGAAGTGCATGTGCAATGGGATGAGGCGACCTGTGGTCAGGTGGTCTACTTGTTTAGTGAAACCCAAAATAACTTTGGTGGTCGACCAGAAGAGTTTTTTCAGGCGTTGGCGCGACCCGATCAGCCCCCGCGTGCGGGTTCGACCGATCCGTATATTTCAATCGCCACGATTGACATCGGCGGCGGCACAACGGATCTGGTGATCAACGAATACTTTTTGGATAAAGGCGAGGGCAATGCTGGACGCGACGTAGGTGGTGGGGCTTACATTCTGCCTGAGCAGCGGTTTCGCGATGGTTTTAAAATTGCTGGTGATGACATCGTTCTTGATGTGATTCGAGCAGTGGTACTGCCGGCGATCGGCAATGCTTTCAAGGCTGCTGGTGTCGCAGAGCCTGAGGCGCTCGTTTCGAAATTGATGGGCAGTGAGTCGCTTGATGCGCAGATTGCGGTGCTTCGGCAACAATTTACCTTGCAGGTTTTATATCCTGTTGCCTTGACAGTCATCAAAGAGTACGAAAGATACGACCCACTCGAGCCCGGTAACTTGGGCTCTAGGCTGGTATCCGAGTTGCTCAGTGAGGTGGGGCACCCTACCAGTGACGTGCTGGATTACGTCAATACGGCAGTGCAGCGCTCGGGCGGGACGCAGGCAATCGGCTTCAGCATTATGGATGTGGGAGTGCAGATTAATCTGCGCCGCTTACACGAGCTCTTTTTGCGCGGCGAAATGAACATCTGTAAGACCTTAAAAGCAATGTCTGAAGTGGTCTACGCCTACCAGCCAGACGTCTTGCTGCTTACTGGGCGCCCATCGCGGATGCCTGGAGTCTTGGCGTACGTGCGTTCGTTGTTGGCGTTGCCAGCGGGTCGCATTTTACCGATGCACCAATATAAGACGGGCCCGTGGTACCCCTTTCATAAAAATGGCCGCATTGACGACCCAAAGAGTACTGCGGCTGTTGGTGCCATGCTGTGTTTATTAAGTCGCACCTTGCGCCTGCCCAATTTCTTTTTTAGATCAGCTGCGTTTAAACCCTATTCGACTGTGCGCTTTATTGGCATGATCGATAACAATAATGCGATCAAAGACGCAAACCTGTTTTATCGCAATATTGATCTCGACAACGAAGAGTATGAGTTTCCGGATACGACCTTTGAAATGCGTGGCTCGATGCGCTTGGGCTTCAGACAGCTCGAAACTGAGCGCTGGCCCGCCTCGCCGTTGTACACCTTAAGTATCGATGATCGAGACCTACGAGAGAAACTGGCTTCGAAAGGTGTGGTGCTAAAAGTTTCGCTTAAGCGCAGCGAACGCTCGGGCCCCGAAAGCTTTGAGTTGGCGTCGGTAGAAGGGGGCTCAAAAAGCAAAATCAAATTCAGACTCAACACGATGGTAGATGCGGGTTTGGGTGCTTCGCAGTACTGGCTCGACAGCGGCAGCGTGAGGTAATCGGCATGACAATTGAACGAGCAGAGAAATTAGTATCCGGTTGGGCCACCATTCATCAAGAGTCGGGGCAGGCGATTGATTGGATTCAACGCGTACGAGGCAACGCGCGCAGCGTGGATAACGAGGCCGATAGCTTGATCTATCGTTTGCGACGCGTGCGTAATCAGGCAAAGAGTTTGGGTGTTGCGGCCGGACTGCCTTCAACTGTTGGTTTTTTTGGTCTCTCGCAAGCGGGAAAATCGTATTTAATTTCTGCGTTGGCCGCAGGGGGTGATGGCAAGCTTGAAACTGTTGTTGACGGACAGCGTTTGGATTTTATTAATCATATCAATCCACCAGGCGGCGGTAAAGAGGCAACCGGCTTAGTGACGCGCTTTAGCTTTCGCGCGAAGCAAGGGCCAACGGGCTTTCCGTTAGAGCTGAAGTTATTTGAAGAGATTGAACTTGTCAAAATTTTTGTCAATTCGTTTTTCAACGATTTTAATTTTGAAAAAATTGGGAATCCAATTGATGCCATCGCAGCAAAAAGAAAGCTGTCAGAGCTTGAAGCGCGCAAACGTGCGCAACGCGTAGCGGGTAGCTCTGAAGATGACATGGTATCTCTGTGGGAGTATTTAAAAGAGAGTTTCGGTAACTCAATTGGTCCCTTAACAGCAGAGTTCTTGCCTCGCGCGGTGGCCTTGGCACCTTTTCTCAGCATTGAAGATCGAGCCCAACTCTTTGGTTGTCTGTGGGGGCAGGCTGGTGCGCTCACTCAGGCGTTTTTGAGTTTGGCGCAAACTTTAGCCCAGCTTGGGCAACCCAGTCGTGTGTTTGCACCGATCGAAGCTCTGGTTCGCAAAACCGAGAGTGGTGTGTTGTCGCAAGCTGACAGCATCATGAACGTTGATATGCTACAGCGTTTAGGCAGACCTCAAGATTTGCCGGTGAGCGTATTGCCAGTGATTGCTGGGCAAGCGCAGGCGCAGCAAAACATCACCATGGCACAACTCGCGGCACTCACGGCAGAGTTGACCTTTCCGTTGGTGAATCAGCCGCATCAGAAGATTTTTGAAGACGTCGATTTACTTGATTTTCCGGGCTACCGCGGGCGCTTGGGCTTAGATTCTTTAACCGATATCAGCGGCGCGCAAGGCAAGGATCAAGTCGGCAATCCGATCGCGCAATTATTATTGCGAGGCAAAGTCGCTTATTTGTTTGAACGCTACACCGAGTCGCAAGAGATGAACGTGCTTGTGGTGTGTACGGCCTCGCATAAGCAGTCTGATGTGACCGAGGTTGGTCCGGTGTTGTCGAAGTGGATTGAAAAAACTCAAGGTAAAACCGCTGAAGAGCGCGCGCGCCGCGACCCTGGTTTGATCTGGGCGGTGACGATGTTTGATATCAAGATTAACGATTCGTTAACCAAAGATGAAGACATGCTGCACACGGTTTGGAATAATCTTGTACAGATGACCATGCTTGAACGGTTTGGCGATCGTTCATGGATGCAAGATTGGGCAAAAGGCGTCGAGTTCAACAACACCTTTTTGGTGCGTAAGCCGCGCACACCGGTTTCATTTTTAGAGGTTGAGGGCGGACAAGAACGATCGATCACTCAATCGGTGGCGTCGCAGTTGTCCTTAATGGAAAGGACCTTCGTTCAGGCGCCACTGATCGCGACACATGTCTTTGAACCTGCACGGGCCTGGGGCGCCATGATGACCTTGAACGACGGAGGCATCGAGCGTTTAAGCCAGTACTTGTCGAAAGTCTCGACACGCGAAGTCAAGCTTGCTCGTATCAACGAACTAATGAACGAGGTATTACACGAACTGATCGATAATCGTTTAGGGCGCTGGTTTCATCAAGATGGCATGGGTGAGGTCGAGGCCAAGCGTAAGATCGCCCAGCAAGTCGTGACTGCCTTAACGCCACGCATTCGTCTTTTAGGTGAAATTCAACAGCAACTGCAGTTGTCTGACAGTACTCTGCAAAGTTTGTACTTAGGTGCTGGGGTGGACGCACAGGACAACGCGTCTGAGGCCATCGTTGATACACCCTCTGCTGTCAACCTTGGGGATGATCCGTTTGGGTTAGGTGAAGGACTCGATCTATTCGGAGATTCTGTAGCCAAACCCGAGACCACACAAAAGGTCACGCCAACGGGCAGCGATGCCCGCTTTGCGAAGTTGGTCTTGAGCGCTTGGTTTGAGCATTTACGAAGTGTTCCGAGTGATGAGCAATTATTGACGTATTTTGGTTTACAAAAGGCCGTTGCTGAAATGCTCTGTGACGAGGTGCTGACCGCGGGCGCGCGTGTTGATTTACAAGAACAACTTTTTAAAGTGGTGAGCCGTACTGAACAAGTCGGTACTAAACGCGACAAACTCGTTGACCGACAAGTGTTGGCCGCGAAGACTGTCTTGGCAGATTTTATTGCCTGGCTAGGCTATATGGAAAAGCCCGTTGAGAGTCGACCTGAGAGTCGGGTCAACAAAGGACAAAAATTGTTTGCACCACCGACTCGTATTGGTCAGGGGCAGCTGCCCGCGATTGGTAATGAGGCGATTGATCACACCCGAATCTATATGGGCGACTGGTTGGTGGGCCTCGCTCAACTAATCGTCGAGAACGCCGGGCATGACGGTGGGCGAGAAATAAAACCTGAACAAAATGCTGAACTGGGCGCCATGATCGCCAAGTTTAAAACTGCACATTTGACTGAACAATGAAAAAAACCTTACCAGAGCTAAAACCTGCGCTTAACCAAACACCTGGCTACGCGCTCTTAACCCTTCAGGGTTGGGAGACACCCGCCGCGTCGTTTGATTGCAGTTACGAAGTGTGCGTTCAACGCAATCAAGACAGTCGTTTCTTAGGGGCCGATAAAAAGTGGACCGCCACACAAACTTGGCATCAAGTGGATGCGACCGAGAGCCAAAATGAGTTTGTGGCACTCACACTTGGCCCGAATGTGGTTGATCCACTGGTTGAGAATCCACAGATGACCTACTTGTTGCAAGCGCGCTACGGGCAAGAGCTTGCACAAGGTGTGATGCGGATTCGCGAAGGTGTTTTATCTTCACACGCTTCTGGGGTCACTGGCGAAGCGGTATCGCGCATCGCGAAACCATTTGAAACCGCAGCGCCGGCGGTAACAGCAGCAGCTTTGACACCCGAGGTGCCACTAGCGGGTACACCGAACGTGGCGCCAGAGCCAGCCAATCCATCAAAGTCAAAGTCATCACCTGCAATGATTATTGCCGCGATTGTGTTGGTGTTGTTGCTGATTGCCGCCTACTTTGGCTGGCGCTGGTACCAAAATCAGCAGCAAGTTGTCGTCGCGCCGCCAACCGTAGCCACAGGAGTCGCTGCGGTAACGACGCCACCGGCCGCTGAGCCGCCGGTTGCAACGCCCGCTGAACCTGCAGTTGCGCCGCCAGCGGCTCCACCACCTGAGCCAGCACCCGTTGCAGCTACCGTTGCACCACCGCCACCGCCACCTGCAGCCTGCAGCAGCGAAGCACTGGCCGCCACCAAAGATGATTTGTCGTTTATTCAGGCTTGTCTAAAAACCACCCCTGATACGGCGAAGGTGTTAGCCGTGATCGAGACAGCCAAGACGGCAAAGCGTTGCGAGATTGTTCAACGTTTATATGCGTTTAAAGGGCAAGCAGGTGACATGGTGATCGCGTTGGCTTACGCCAAGGAGTTTGATCCAAAATTCTTTACAGCAGGTTGTGTGACAGCCGCTGACAAGAACACAGCCCTGTACTGGTACGACTTGGTGCTTTCAAGAGATGCGAACCACGCTGAAGCAAAAGAGCGTGCCGAGGCCTTGAGGAAATAAGACAACGTCTTGGTGCTTAACTGTCTGACGCAAAGAGGAAACGGAATGAAAGGTTTGTTTAGAATCGGTTTGAGTGCAGCCCTGCTGTTTGGTCTGTGTTTCAATGCGTTGGCTTCGAATAAGCCTCTTTTGCAAGCGGGCAAAAAGACGTTGTATCAACGGGTCTTGACGACCCCCGGCTGTAAATTGACGGTCAAGCCAGGCGATCAATCGGGTGCTGCACAAGAAGCCTTTAGCCGTTACTACGTGTATCAACGTCAACAGGTCACTGGCAAAGAATGGATTGAAGTTGGCACTGATACAGTAGGCAAAAAAATTGGCTGGCTGGATAGTGCCTGCACCGTTGAGTGGAAGATGCAACTGTCGCTAGCCTTCACCAACCCAGCCGGTCGGGATTTGGCCTTGTTTTTTAAAGATCGTGTCAGTATTGAAAAAATTGCGGATTCTGCCACACCGGCTCAAACGTACGCGCCAATTTTAGAGAACATGAAAAAAACTGGGCGTGATCCAGTAGTGGTCGCGCGTGAGCCCGAGCTGTTTGTCGACTTAAAAAAGAATTTTTACTTGCTACCGATTTTGCAAGCGGAAGAGATTAAGTCTGATGCGGGTTTTGACCTAAGAGTGCTTGAAGTGGCGTCGGTCAGCAAACAAGATCCTAACGCTAACCCCGCTACGAGCCCGCAGGTTGTGCAAAGCTCAATCAAGGCCTTTAACGCTGGGGTTGTGTTTGTGCTGGACTCAACGTTGTCGATGGATCCCTACATTGAGCGTACCCGTGAGGCGGTGCGCAATGTCTACAACAGAATGGAAAAAGAGCAACTTGGCGACAAAGTGAAGTTTGGGATGGTTGCGTTTAGATCGAGTATTAAAGCCGTGCCAGGTCTTGAGTATGTTTCTAAAATGTATGTGGATCCAACCAAAGTTAAAGATGGCGCAGATTTTTTAGCCAAGATTAAAGATCTGAAGGCTACCAAGGTGTCGAGCGCGAAGTTTGATGAAGACCCATACGCAGGCGTGTATGACGCGTTGTTCAACATCAACTGGAACGAATTTGGTGCGCGCTATATCGTATTGGTGAGTGATGCGGGTGCCATAGACAGTAACGATCCTCTATCCTCGACAAGTTTAAACGCCGAGCGTTTGCGCGAATTTGCCAAAGAAAAAGGTGTTGCCATCTACGTGTTGCATCTAAAAACCGCAGCGGGCGCTCAGAACCACGCTTCGGCTAAACGGCAATACGATGTTTTGTCTTTTAATGCGGTAGCCAACAAGTCTCTTTATTACCCTGTTGAAGCCGGTAACGTCAGCATGTTTGGTCAGACGATCGATACGATGGGCGCGGCGTTGGTCAACCAGATCAAAATGGCCTCGACGGGCGAGGTCGTCGCGGGCAGTGCTGCAAGTGCGACGGGCAATCCACCGCCACCGCCTGCAGCACCGGCTGCTGCACCGAACGCGACAGCCGCTCAAATAGCTCGTGATGCAGAGCTGATGGGGCGCGCCATGCAACTCGCCTACCTTGGTGATGTGACGAATGCAAAAGCACCGCCATTCTTTAGAGCTTGGATCAGTGATCGGGATTTGGTTCAACAAAATTTACCGACCACTGAGGTGCGGGTGTTGCTGACCAAGGCGCAGCTCAGCGATTTAAGCAGTGTGGTGCAGCAAATTGTTGACGCCGCGAACGCTTCGCTGGTGTCGCCGGGAGATATGTTTGAGCGCCTGCGTTCGGTCGCCGCCACAATGGGTCGTGATCCAAATGATTTACGTCAAGCCAATGCGACTAAGCTCGGTGAAATGGGTCTCTTAGGAGAATACTTGGACGGGTTGCCTTATCGAAGCGATATCTTGTCGCTTGATGAGGAGGGCTGGAAGAGCATGTCGGTTTCGGCCCAAACACAGTTCATGATGCGCCTGAACACCAAGTTGCGGCAATATCAAATTTACAATCAAGATGTTGGGTCGTGGGTATCTTTAGCAAAAGACAGCCCGCCTAGTGAACATGTGTATCCGGTTTTACTAGAGTCGTTGCCCTAGCGTGCAGGCGCCTATTCTTTCTGTGACAGACATGCACGTGTCGCGTGGACGCGTAGGGCAAGCCTATCGCGTTGAGCTATCGTCATTAACGCTGTGTGCGGGCGAGGCGGTGGCTGTTGTTGGGCCAAGCGGTTGTGGCAAAAGCACTTTACTTGAAGCCTTGGGTTTAATCCTAAAACCCGAACGGGCGGGGCAGTTTCAGTTACTGAAAACTGATCTCGCTAGTGACTTAACGTTGCGGGCAGGGCGCAGGGAGGCGCGTTGGGCACGTTTGCGTCAGCACCAAATGGGTTATGTGCCTCAAACCGGCGGTTTACTGCCGTTTTTAACGGTGAGGCAAAATATCGATTTGCCGGCTTCGATGTCAGGCCGTGCGATCGATCGCACCTTGCTTGCTAGTTTGTTAGAACGCCTTAAACTCACCGATCTGTTAAACCGGTTTCCCCGTGAATTGTCGATCGGCGAACGACAACGCGTGTCGTTCGCACGTGCTGTCGCGCACCAGCCTGCTTTAATTTTGGCAGACGAGCCCACTGCTGCCTTAGACCCGAACTTGGCGCACGAATTATTTGCGTTGATTATCGAAGTCGTGAGCGAATTCAATATCGCGGCGTTGATTGTGACGCACGAGTGGTCGCTTGTGGCTGAAAGCAAACTTCGCAAGGTTGTTGCGGTTGTGCAGGCCGATCACAGAACGGTGTTTCATGAGCAGTGATTACGCCTCTCCGCGTCTCAGCGTATTGCTCGGTCTTGCATTACGCGATCTGATCCATGATCGAAAAGTATCGATTTGTATGTTGGCCTCAGTGGTGGCAGTGGTGGCGCCCTTGTTGTTATTGTTTGGACTGAAGTTCGGCATCGTCAGTCAAATGCGCCATGACTTGCTCTCTGATCCGCGCAACAAAGAAGTCAAGATGATTGCCAGTGACAATCTGGATCAAGCTTGGTTTGATCGCTTGCGTGCATTGCCCTCGGTGGGGTTTGTAATGCCCTTAACGCGTGCGCTAAATACGGTTGCTGATCTGTATGTTGACAGTAAACGTTTTGCTGAAAATGTTGAGTTGATACCGACTGCAGTCGGTGATCCACTCTTGGGTGAGGTACGACCGCCCTCAGCGGTGAATCAGGTTGTCTTGACGGCAATGGCAGCGCAACGTTTGGGCGTACAGCCCGGCGACACCGTTCGGCTTAATATTTCGCGCCAGTTAAATAAGGTGAATCAGCGAGGTCAAATACACGTGCAAGTTCAGGCCATCTTGCCTGCCGCAGCCTTTGGTCGAGCGGCTGCCTTTGTGACCTTACCGTTGCTGGTCGCACTCGAGGACTTTCGTGATGGGTTTCAAGTGCCTCTTTTAAATGCGGCGCAAGGCGAAACCCCACGCACGCGGCAACATTTTGCACGGGCCAGAATTTACGCCAGTGAGATTGATCAGGTCGAAGCTTTAGCCTCGTTCTTAACGAGTCAACGCATTGAGACGAGTAGCCGCTTAGCTGAAATTAAATCTGTTCAACAGATTGATCGCGTGCTGACCATTATCTTTAATGTGATTGCTTGGGCGGCCGTGCTGGGCTGTGCAGCCTCGATGATTGGTGGGTTGATGGCCAATATTGATCGCAAACGTAAAGATTTAGCGCTACTGCGCCTGTTTGGTTATGGTCGCCAAGCGATGCTCGGTTATGTGGTGATGCAGGCGACGACGTTGACGGCGGTAGGATTTGGCCTTGGTTGTCTATTGTACGGGATGGGTAGTGTGTTGTTTGATCGGCTCTTGGGCGTCACGTTAAGCGCCGGGCGTTTTGTGTGCCGACTTGAACCCATGCATTTTGCCTTTGCGTTGGGTGCGGCGTTACTGGTGAGTTTGTGCGTGTCACTCAGCGGCGGCATCTTGGTCACAAAAATTGAACCTGCAGAGAGTTTAAGAGATGTATAAGACACTGAAATTCGTATCAAAACTGAAGCTTGTTTTAGAGCTGAATACTGCTGCGGTCGTGATGGGCGCTTCTAAGCTGAGTCGTGTTGGTCTGGCCGGCCTGCTGCTAGTCGGTAGTCAAACAGTGATGGGTGCGCCTTGGGACACAAAATTTTTTAATCCTAAGCCCATAGAAGATGACGTCATCTTGCCAATGCCTTGTGAAGGCTCGATGGTCTTTAGAAAAGTTCATGTTCCCCTAGATAAGCCGCTTGACGATCTCAAAGTCATGCTTGGTTCTGACTCGGGTGATCTGCGTTACCTTGAACAGGCTCACCCAGCATTTATTGCTGGCAGCTTTACCACTGATAAGCCCGCACCCGGTCGTTACTACTTGTTGGCTAAGTACGAGCTCACTGAACTGCAGTATCAAGCGGTGATGACTGAGGCGTGCCCAAGGCCTTCGATGAAGCTGATGAGCCCGCAGGTGTCTATCAGTTGGTTTGAAGCGATGCAATTTAGTGATAAGTACAACGTATGGTTAAGAAAAAATGCTCTTGAAGCCTTGCCAAAAGAGGATAAAGTGCCGGGCTTTGTGCGCTTGCCAACCGAGGTGGAGTGGGAGTTTGCGGCGCGTGGTGGCAACGCGGTCTCAACCACTGACTTTCGAGCCTCGATGTATCCAATGGTAGACGGTATCAACAAACACGTATGGTTTGCGGGCTCTCAATCTTCGAACGGAAAATTACAGGTGACTGGTTTGTTGCAACCTAATACGCTAGGCTTGCATGACATGCTGGGAAACGCAGATGAGATGATGTTTGAATCATTTCGGTTAAACAAACTCGATCGCTTTCACGGTCAAGCGGGTGGTTACATTGTTCGGGGCGGTAACTACACGACGGCCGAGGCCGATATCCGTACCTCGTGGCGACAAGAGCAAACCTACTATCGTGGTGCTGAACCCAATCGCTTGAGAACGAGTGGGTTGCGCTTGGCGTTGGTGGCCCCTTCCTTAACGTCTCTTGATCGTGGCAAAGTCATTGAAGCGAGTTGGGAAAAATTGGGTGCTAGTCGCGAAGCGCCGGCAGGCGTGGCCCAGACACCAGGGGCCACGCCTCAAGTCACAGCCCCGACGACCGTCGAGCGCTTAGGATCGTTGCTCAGCGGCATGAAAGACGACAAACTCAAAAAAGAACTTGAGACAGTGAGATCTGAACTGCGTGCGAGTAATCAAATGCGCGATGAACAGCAAAGCCTCGCGATTCGGTCTGCGTTGCAACAGGGGGCTTTTGCTTGTTCATTGTTAAAACGAGAGGCTGATTTTTATGAGCCTGTTGCCAAAATTTATGAACGAGATTGTTCAAAAACCGACGGGCTCGATGATTCGGCACGAGCACGCTGTACCAAACTCAAGTCTGCCAACGATGACCGAAAGCGGGCACTCGATCTTGTCGTCAATATTTATTCAGATGGGATCATTCAAGCGGGCACGATTTATACAGCAGCCATGATCACTCCTGAGGTCAATATTGAAAAACAGCAACTTGAAGCACGTAAAAGCAATTTGCATTTATATCTCAGCACCTATTGGACGCACCTAAGCGGTTACTTGAGAACACGGCAGGTGACTCAAAGTGAGTGGATTGCCGGTTGTCGGGCGGTCCCGAACTGAGGGGTCCTGAAGGCACTCAAGGGTCTGGCTGTGACAGAGAATAATTGGTGAAGAGAGGTTGGAGTGATTGAGTTGCAATTAGTTTGACAAAATGTATTCAAAATCTTGTGCAGTATTTATCTACCCACGGAGAAGTTAATGTTGAGTTATTTTGCTATGCGTACCCGGACATTGTTTGTGACACTGGTCTGCGGTGTATTGCTTGCTGGTTGCCAAAATATGGGCGGTGGTGGTGTTGACCCCCGTTTAAGTAGTGGGGACGACGCACAGTTCTTTAGCAAGTCAGGTCTTCAAGCCTGTGCCGTTGGCGCAGTAGCCGGTGCACTAGCCTGTGCCGTGAGTAACTCTGGTAATAAAGCCGCCTGTATGGCGATTGCGGCAGTGGCTGGTTGTGGCGTGGGTGCCGGCGCAAACTATTTGCTCGATTCGCGTCGCGCCAAATTCTCAAACAACGAACAACGTATTGATTCGTTTATTGAAGACGTCAAGAGCGACAATCAAAAATTGCAAACGCGTATTCAAAACATCAGCGTAGTCTTGAAAGAGAACCAGCAAACGCTAAAAACAATGCAGCAGCAATTGGCCAGTAAACAAATTGATCAAAGGAAAGCGAAAGAACAACTTGATCAGATCAATGCGAATAAAGCCTATCTAGAAAAGCAACTTGCCGACATCAATGCGCGTATTGATGGTTATCAAGAGATTATTGATAAAGAAAAAGCGTCAGGCGTTCAAACAAGAAGACTTCAGTCTGAGTTAGCGCAATTGTCAAAAACGCGTGATGCGATGAAGAGTGATCTTGATATCGCCTACGGCTTGGCGCCATCCATTAAGGTGCTGGGCTAAGTCGCTCGGTAATGACCGCCTCAATCGCTACGCTTGCGTGGTGGTTGAGTGTGGCATACAACCTTTGATGCCAAGCGCCCGTGGTTGTCAGCTCACTTGTTGTTGCCTGTTGCGGGCGTTGAGCGAGGTGCTTGTTGTATGTTGTTTTATTCTTTCGAATTGTAGTTTGTCAAAAAAGGGATTGTTATGAAAATGCGCTCAATGTTGATGCCAATGGTGCTCTGTTCTGCGACGCTGTTGGCAGGCTGTGCCGTTGACAAAGCCGGTTGTGATCCAAGAGCCATGCGCGATGCTGGCTTATTCACAAAGATGAATTGCGATTTTTCGGGCTCGTATGATGCACGTGCCGCTGATAAAAATGCTCAATTGCAGGCTGAGCAAAAAAACAATGAACTTCTTAAACAAGCCCTAGCTGATTTAAGTAAAAAGAATGAGCTTGCCTCTGCCGACATCACCGCTCGCCGAAGCCAAATTGCTGGAATGAACCGCAGCGTGAGCGCGTATCTGAATCAGTTGAAAAATTCAAATCCAAACAATGTGGCTCTGCAGGCGCAAATTGCCAAAGCGAATGCCCAGTTGAATGCATTGAATAGCACTCCGATTTCTTCTTCACCGGCCTCGACGCAAGCACTGCAGGCGCAAATCGATAAGGTGCAGAAAGAGATCCAAACACTCAGCTCCGATTACGCGATTTTGAGTAAGTAAGGATCAGGCAGACAATGATTCGTATTACGCAGCGTGCGTTTGATATCAAGACTGCGGGGCAACTCGAGTCGCTGCATGCTGCGTTCGTACAAATCCTTGCCAATCAGCTTCCACCCAGTGTGGCGGCGCTCTATGCGACGCCTAAGGCTGATGCTGACGGTACCGTGCAGTGGCTGACGAATGTGAGTGGGCAGCCTCGGCCTTATGCTGAGTTGCCTGTTGCTGAGGCAGGGCGCTTAAAGACTGTGTTGTTTGAGAGGCTGTCTGCGCTCAGGCAATATGCCGAGATCTTGGAAAAGCAGCCGGGCCATGATGGTGCGGCCGTTGAGTTGCTGAAGCACGCCGGTGCCGAGCCGCCAGTTGAAGCGATTTTCTCACTGAATGGACAGCCAGTATTGTTGTATTGGAATCATGCTTTACCGCCGGATCCTAAACGACAAGTGCTTGCTGCACCTGTCGTGCCGCTTGCGGCGGCCACTGTGGCTGTCGTCGCGACTCCTGTTCTAACCAAAGTATTGCGTTGGCTGGCGGCGCTTTTGGTCTTGCTAGTGATTCTATTTTTGTTGTGGTGGTTTTTTTGTCCAAAATCTTGGCGTGTGTCGAACGTTGACCAAGCGCTCGCTCCAACCACTGAGGTTGTCACGCCACCCCTGGTGAGCCAAGTGTCGCCACCGCCACCGCCAGCGGCACAGCCACCTGAAGTGGTTAAGCCTGCTGAGCCAGAGACGCCTCCAGAGCCGCCTGCACTGCGTAAACCCGTTGACCCACCTGAACCTGAGGTGCCGGCAGAGCCTGTGCCACCTTTGGTTGAAGTGCCTGAGCCCGAGCCAGAGCTCTTGCGCCCGCGTGTGGTGACACCTGAACCTGTGCCGCCAAAACCTGAAGTGGTGCCCCCTAAAGTTGCTGCGCCGGTCAGGCCACCTGTTCCAAAAGCCATTACCATCGAGAATGCTAAAGATGTCTGCCCAGAAGATCGGCCGGCCTCGTTGGCACCTGAAATGATCGTTGTCTTTGATGCGTCGGGCTCGATGCAAATTAATATCAACGCGACCGAGGCTGAGCAAGAATGGCTGTTTAAGATACTGAATGCGGGGCCGAACCCACTGAGTCGTTTAAGTCCAAGTGATCGTCAAAAATTTGAGCGCTTGCACCGTGAGCCAACGCGGATCGTGACCGCTAAGCAAGCCACGATTGACGTCATGCAGCGTCTACCTAAAGACGTGGGGACTGGCTTAGTGGTGGTGGATCAGTGCCCAGGCGGTGCACGTAATCTAGGTCGTTTTAGCCCGAGCCAACGGGGACAAATGATCAATCGCTTAAGTCAATTGAGGCCGCACCAAGGTACGCCTTTGGCGGATGGCTTATTACAAGGAGGCGAGTTGGCCGATGGTGTGACGCGTCAATCTACCATTCTGTTGGTATCCGACGGAGAAGAGAACTGTGGCGGTGACCCTTGTTTTGTGGCTCGTAATCTTAAGCGTCAAAAGCCACATCTTAAGATCAATGTGATTGATATTGGCGGCACGGGTGCTGCAAACTGTGCGGCCGAGTTAACGGGTGGCAAAGTGTACACAGTGTCAAATGTCAAAGAACTCAACCTCGCGGTCGAACGCGCCACCCAAGAGACTCTTGGGCCAGCGCATTGTGCTAAGCCAAATTAATTGCTGAGACCGTTACCCGATCTGTTATCGACTCACTGGCTTAGGTTATTTCAACCCTTCGGCCGCCAGTGCCGCAGCCACTGCTGGATCAGCATTCATCCGTTGAAAATGCGCCTCAAGGTTTGGCATGCCAGTTAAGTCAACATTTTTGGCTTTCGCCCATCTTGTCGTGACATACAGATAAGCGTCAGCGACTGAGCGCCCGTCTGATAACCAGTTACGACCAGCCAGATGTTGATTAGCCACCGCATACAAATCGCGCACCCGCTTAATGGCGCTAGCTGAGAGTTCGTCTTGACCCGCTTTTTCGGCCATTAAACGCGCAGCGCCAAAAATCATGGTGTATGTTTTATGGATATCTGAATTGCATAAGCCTAACCAACGACGCGCTTCAGAGCGCGCCTTGAGTGAGTCACCGCCAAACAATTTCGCTTCTGGATGTTTTTCAGCAAGGTATTCAAGAATCGCGATATTTTGCGTCAAGGTGAAACCGTCATCATCGATGGCGGGTACTGCACCCAAGGGGCTGATGTTGATGAACGGTGCAACTTTTAGTGCTTCGCGCGACACCGGAATATAGTCAAAGGGTTGACCAATCCAATTCAGGGCAATGTGATCAACCAGTGAACAGGCGCCGGGGAGTCCGTAGAGTTTCATGTTTTTTCCTTTGGATTTTTTTTTAAATACTAGCGAATAAATTGAGTGATTCAGATCAAGCGTTAGGTACGCAGCCGACTGACTAAAATTTACCAGATTGATAATCGTGCACCGCCTGCTCGATCTCGGCACGGGTATTCATCACAAAGGGTCCGTACTGCACCACCGGCTCTCCAATCGGTGCGGCGGCCAGCACCAAAAAACGGGTATCTGACTCAAGGCTGTTGACTTGGACCTGCGCACCAGCGCCCAATACGGCAAGGTGGCGCGCGCTAATCCGCTCGTCGCCGACCATCGCTTCGCCTTCATACACGTACACAAAGGCGGTATGGCCGGTAGCGATCGTTTCAAGAAACTGCCCGTGAGCGCCCATGTGCACATCCAGCATTAGGGGTGCGGTGGTCATGCCTTGCAAGGGGCCTGAAACTGGATCGAGACCGTTGCTATAGGTACCTGCAATGACCTTCACGATGCCCGAACCATCTAACAGATCCACCACAGGCATGGAGGGTGAGGGGATGTCGCGATACGCAGGCGGGCACATTTTTTCGTCGGACGGCAAGTTGATCCATAACTGAAAGCCGTGCATGCGGCCTTCGGTTTGTTGGGGCATTTCAGAATGGATCACACCGCGACCGGCAGTCATCCATTGCACGTCACCGGGCCCCAGATCGCCACGGTTACCCATGTGGTCATGGTGCAGCATGCGGCCATCCAACATATAGGTGACGGTCTCGAAACCACGGTGCGGGTGATCAGGAAACCCACCAATATAGTCGGACGCCTCGTCGGTTGCGAACTCGTCAAGCATCAAAAACGGGTCAAGATTCATTTCGGGCGAGTAAGAGTAGACCCGTAACAACTTGACCCCGGCGCCATCGTGGGCGGGGCGGCCGGGCAATATTTGCTCGACTTGGCGGATTTGGGTGGGTGTTGAGGGGTGAGGCATTTGAAAGCTCCTGATCATGACGACTGCTCAGACTCTAGTCTAAGTGATTGCTCCCTGATACAGGCAAAAAAAGGCTAAGATCATGGTTACTTTTACACGAGGATCTAGCGCATGAGCCGCCCATTTAAGATTGCAGTACTGCCAGGTGATGGTATTGGTAAAGAAGTGATGCCTGAGGGCTTGCGGGTCTTAGAGACCGCTTCTAAGAAATTTGGCTTAAATCTTGAGTTTCGCCATTTTGACTGGGCGTCTTGCGACTATTACGCCAAAACTGGGCAAATGATGCCTGATGATTGGAAGTCACACCTCGTTGAATGCGATGCGATTTATTTTGGCGCGGTAGGTTGGCCAGCCATTGTTGCCGATCACACCTCTTTGTACGGCTCGCTGCTAAAGTTTCGCCGTGAGTTTGATCAATACATTAACTTGCGCCCTGTACGTTTGTTTGACGGGGTGCCTTGCCCGTTGGCAAACCGTAAGCCAGGCGATATCGACTTTTTTGTGGTCCGCGAAA
>Ga0114967_10000745_pt1 | contig 27773 bp, 30 predicted proteins | sample M_130628_MF_Meta_FD_92639 | JGI IMG/M metagenome (GOLD analysis project Ga0114967, IMG submission 92639) | Freshwater microbial communities from Lake Montjoie, Canada to study carbon cycling - M_130628_MF_MetaG | ecosystem: Environmental > Aquatic > Freshwater > Lake | place: Lake Montjoie...
ACGCTGACTTCGGTGTATCTGGAGTTCACGCAGGAACGACAGTTGAAGCTGTTCGCCGAGCCGCTGAGGAGCGAAGGCGTGATGATGATCGATCAGCCCGGCATGATACGCTGGGAAACGACTGCGCCGTTTCAATCCATCCTGCTCGGCAAGCAGAAGTCCGTGGCGCAATTCGAGTTCGCAGACGGCAAATGGAAAAAGCTCAAGCTCGGCTTCCCTCAGATGCTCAAGCGCGTGATGGATCAGATGACGCTGATGCATCAAGGCAAACTTGGCGCGCTCACGAGCGACTTCACGCTCTCTGTGTCCACCGGGGCAGTGACGGTGGTGACTATGGTGCCGAAGGATGAAAACGTGCGCTCCATGCTGGCGGCGTTGGATATCCATCTGCAACCCGACTTGTCCGCGACACGGGAAGTCGTGATGCGTGAACCGGGCGGCGATCTGACGCGAATCATCTTCAGCCGCGAGAAGCGCAGCGTGAAGTTTCCTGAGAAGACATTTGATCAGACCAAGCCGCTCGAGATCGCAGCGATTAAAGCGGCAGTGAATAATGCGCCTTAATCTGCTCCTCCTTGCGGCGGTTGTGCTGACGGGCTGTGCGACAGCTCCGCGCACTCAAATCCAGCGGACTCCAAACTCTTTTCCTGCTGACGCGCTGATCATTCAGCGCGGCGTTCTTACAGTGTTCACCCCCCTAGGACGAAGGCAATTCACATTGAACGGCTATCTCGCCAGCAGTTCGACAAAAGGTCAACGACTCATTGTGACCGAAAACTTTGGCAGCGTCCTCGCCGATGTGCTCGTGAAACCAGATGGAAAGGCACACGTGATGCGCTCCAGCCGAGCATTCAAACCACAGTGGATCGAAAACTATATCGCCGCTGATTTGCAGTGTCTGTTTGGTAATTCACAGCAAACAGATTGCCCCGGCCGGATGATTACCGCGAATCACTTTCTCATCGAACGGCTTTGGTATAAACTCGAACTGCACATCGTGGATACCAAAGCCGGGCTGCAACCATCTGAAATGTTCGACCCCACAAAGGGTGAAAAGCCATGAATATGCTCGATTCCATCGCGGCTGCGCGGATCAGCGGGCCACACGCCACCGCGAATGGTTCGCATGTCTTTGAGTTCCGCTTTCCCGCGAGCGACCCGACATTCGCCGGGCACTTCCCGCTGCGCCCGCTATTGCCTGGGGTTTTTCAGTTAGAGATCACGCGCGCCGCCGCCGAACTGGTGGTGAACCACCCTCTCGAAGTCCGTGAAATCACGAAGGCCAAATTCCTGCGCCCGATCATCCCGGACGAAACCCTGCGCGTGGAATTGAAATTGTCCGAGAAAGCCGACATGATTCAGGCGCGGGCGAACTTTTCCGTAACCGGACAAGCTGCGGGCGAAACCATTTTACAGATGACTCGGAAACCATGAATCGACTAAAGAAAATCCTGATCGGCGTGACCCTCATCGCGCTGCTCTTCTGGCTATTGAGCTCTTACCTGATGCGTGCGTGGACAGCTAAGCCGCCACCGCTGCCCGCAGATGTTTCCATAATGCAAGCCAAGCCGGAAACGCGCGACGGCAAGACGTGGCTCGGCCAATCTTGGGTCTCGCAACGTGAAGGGCTGACAATCATCCGACTGAAAGGGTCGCCCTTCGACATGGGTTACGCGTCCGGCGTTCTGCTGCAAGACAAGATGGTCACGCTGGAGAATGAGTTCCTCGATATGATCCACGGCTACGTGCCGCAGGAATGGAAGATCAAATTGCTCAAAGGCTACGTGATGTTCCGCAATCGCCGCCTGAGCGATTACGTCTCACTCGAAGACCGACAGCAGATTCACGGCGTCGTGACAGGCTGCAAAGACCCCCACCCGGAACTGGGCCCATTTTATAATCGCATGTTGAACTACCATGCCGCGCACGACATCTCCTATATGATGATCGATAATCCGCTCGTTTCGAAGGCCGGCTGCACAGCGTTCGGCGCTTGGGGCAGCGCGACAGAAGGTGGACATCTCATCACGGGACGCAACTTCGATTGGGAGGCGGCGGATGTGTTCAGCCGCGACCGCGTGGTCATCATGTGCGAACCAGACGGCGGTATCCCGTTCATCTCGGTCTCATGGGCGAGCATGGCGGGAGTTGTCTCCGGCATGAACCGGTCTGGCATTTCGATCACCATCAACGGCGCACCCTCCAGCCTACCTGGCGAAACCGCAACTCCCGTAGCGATGGTTGCACGCGATGTGTTGCAAAAAGCGCACAACCTCACCAACGCCCTGGACATCATCCGCAACACGCGCGTCTTCGTCTCCACGCTCTGGCTCATCGGCAGCAAGGCGGATGGCAAATTTGTGGTCGTGGAGAAAACTCCCGACGCCACAAACGTCCGCGAAGCTGATGGCGATTCCATCGTGTCCGCAAATCATTTCCAGACTGAAAAGCTCAAAGATGATTCCCGCAACGTGCGTTACATCGAAGAAGCCACCTCCACGCCACGTTACGCGCGCATGAGCGAACTGATCCAGACGAATCGCGGATCGATCAGTGCGACGCGTGCTGCCGAGATGTTGCGTGACCGCAATCTGCCCGGCGGAAAATTTGCAGGCAACGGTCATCGATCCTCGCTCAATGCACTCATCGCCACGCACGCCACGGTGATGGATCTGACCGATGGGATCTTCTGGGCCGCGCTGCCGCCGAACCAACTTGGCAAATTCGTGGCGTTTGATGTGAATGATTTTGACCGCGAACTGCCCGCACTCACTGTCACTGCCGACGGGATGCTTACGTCCGGAGAACTTGAAAAGGCAAAAACAGCACACAAGGCATTGAATGAAGGCGCGCGTGCGTTGAAGAACGGCGACGCGCAAGCCGCGCTCGCCGCCGCGGACAAAGCCGAGGCGAACAATGCCGGCTTTTATCAGAATGCTGCATTGCGCGGGCGCGCCTTACTCAGATTGAATCGCTCTGCAGAGGCAGTGAAGGCATTTGAAATGGCGCTCGCGGCCCAGCCCGCGTTCCTCAGCGAAAGAAAAGAGATCGAAGACCTGTTGAAGCAGGCTCAAGGGACGAAATAGCCGGATGGATTCTGGGACGGAAGGTTCAAAGCCACCCGCAACCAGATGTCGCGTCACGACCGGATTGAACCTCATCCAGTGGTGTCTTGGCTTCGGCGCCAACCTCTTCCTCGCCCTGCCCTACTTACACCGCGCGCGCGGCATGGAGAGACTTGATCCGCAGCAGCGTTATCTTTTTGTCAGCAACCACGTCAGCCTGCTCGACACCATCCTGCTGGGCGCGCTTTGCTGGCGGGCGAATTGTTATCCCATCATCGTACTCGGCGACAAATCTGTCTGGCATGCCAACGGATTCAAAAAACTGCTCAGCAGCAAGATCGGGTTTCTGTTGGAACGCGGTAAAAGCGATCTGAACCGCATCAACGAACTTCAGGAGTTTGGTCGCGCCGGAAAAGAATTTCATCTCTTAGTGTTCCCTGAAGGCACGCGGGGTGACGGCGTGAACGTGGCCACCTGCCAACCCGGAATCCATTACATCGCACAGGAAGCGCGCCTGACCATCGTTCCCATCTTCATCGAGAACATGCAGCTGATCTCAACCAAGACTGGGAAGTTTCACCCGTTCGCCGGGTGGCGAAAAGTGGAAGTCCACTTCGGCGACGCCATCTCGCCGAAGGATTATCTTACGATGCCACGCGAAGAGTTCACGGAGTTTGTGAGGGAGATGATTGCGAAGGCGAAAGAGTAGGCTTTGATAGCGTAACGCTAGCCTTCGCCTGAAAGGAACTCCCACCTATCAAACATCGCTGCCTGACCGCAGGGTTGGCCTGCTTCAGTGATTAGATTCCATACCGTAGCGCGATGGATACGGAAGCGTTTGCCGGTTTTAGAAATCCGCACGCCGGAATAGTCGTCAATGAATCCGCGCGCTGACACTTCTGCCAACAATCGCGCACGCTCCTCACGATTCGGCGCTTCAGCGGTAAAGCGCGATGGGGTGCGCGTGAATTCCTGCCAAGTCATTTCCCATAGCGCCAGCGCCGCGTGGTTGCCATAGTTCAACACGGGATCGGCCTGCGTGCTGTGCGAGACGAGGACGAAGGGCGCTTCAAACACATTTTGCGACAACGCGAGAGAATCGTTTGAGCCGTCTAATAATTTGCGTCCCGTGAAGCGTCTCAGACTCCGCGCCAGACATTCGGTGTGTGCCACAACGAATTCGTTCTGCCATATCGCATTCATCGGTGTGACGTCAAACGAGGCTCAACCCGGATTTTGTGTCTCGCCAAGTTTTCCGCTGGCGCGAGCGTGGCGGCCATAGACCCATTCAAATAACGGCGATGCCATCAGCGTGGTCACAATCGCCATCAGCACCATGATGGAAAAAAGCCCCGCCTGGATCAGGCCTTTTGAAAGTCCGATGTTAAGAATGATGAGCTCCATCAAACCGCGTGCGTTCATCAATGAACCGACAGCGAGAGCGGTGCGATTATCCTGCCCAGTGGCTCGCGCGGCCGCCCAGCAGGCAACTCCTTTGCCCAAGCAGGCCGCGAGCAACACAACTAGGGCGATGGCGAGCATTTGCCAGGAGTTGACCATGTCCAAGCGCGTGTTCAACCCCGAGAAAGTGAAAAACATCGGCAACAGAAGAACCACCGTAATGGGTTCAAGCTGCTTCTGCAATTCCCGCGTCAACGCACCGCGCGGCATCGCTACGCCTAGCAGAAATCCCCCGAATACCGCGTGGATCCCGATGGCATCCATCATCCACGCGGCGAGCATGAATAACATCAGCACGATGCCAAGGACGGTGTTGGAAAGTTTCCCTTCGCGTTCCACCATGTCACCGAGCGGTTTCAACAGTTTCGTCCCGAGTGTGGTGATCACTACGCCGTAAGCGATGCCGACCGCAATGGCTTTCACGGCCACCATAGGGCCATCGCCAAAACTCGCGAGCACGATGGCCAATACACACCACGCAGCGGCGTCGTCAATCGCGCCCGCCGCCAGGGCGAGCGTGCCGAGTGAAGTGCCGGTCAAGCCGCGTTCGTAGATGATCCGCGCCAACATCGGGAATGCCGTGATGGCCATCGCCGCACCGAGGAACAACATCGCCTCCAACGTCGTAGCCTTCGCAGAAAAAAGATTTGGCACGCCGACGAGCCAGATCGCCAGCAGCGCACCCAGACCGAACGGAACGACCATTCCAGAAATCGAAACCGCCGCCGCACTCTTGGCGCGGCTACGGAACAATTCAGTCTTGAAATCCACGCCGACGAGAAACATGTAAAGCCCCACGCCAAGTTGTGCACCGACGTAGAGGACTTTGAGCGAGTCTTTGGGAAAAAGATGTGCCTGCAGCTCCGGCGCGAAGTAGCCGAACAGCGAAGGTCCGAGCAACACGCCTGCGATCATCTCGCCTACGACCTGAGGTTGACCGAAACGACGTGCGAACGAGCCCACGACGCGCGCCGCCGCCAGAATGACAAACATCTGGAGGAAGAACGCGACGGACAGTTGGGCAGCGGTCATAAATCGGGTTACGGATTACGCGCTGAACCGGACGAAGTCAAACCGGCATTTCTTGCCGGAATAAGAGTTTGACACACCCGGAGAGGATTCTAATCTTTGCCTCAGAATTTTATGTCTGAGAACATTCCAAACGTCCCCGCAGGCGCGATGCCCCCGAAGAAAGAAACCGGAAAGGTTCAACCCAAGAAGGAAACCGTCCGCATCAATCTGCCGCCAAAGCCCTCTGCTGCGCCGACAATCAAATTGCCCACGCTGCCCCCTGGTGGCCCTACTGGCGCTGCCCCTGCCCCCATGTCACCCACGCCTGCGCCCACGCCTGCGCCCGCGCTTGCCCCTCGAGCTTCCGCCGCTCCCGTCGCGCAAAAGCCCGCCGCTCCCGCAGCCGCTGCGCCCTCAGCACAACGTCCCGTCAGCCGCCCCGCGGCCCAGGCCTCCACTGTGGGCGGAATGGACAAAGTTCTCGCCATCGCAGCCGTGATCGCCGGGATCATCGCCGTAGGCAGCGCAGTCTATCTTGCGTTCTTATATGATATCCCTCCGGCCTGACGATCCGGCGGTTTCACTGATTCACAATTCAATCCTAAATTTATTATGGCATCACCCGCTATCGTCACCTTGACTGCTGCAAACTTTGAAGCTGAAGTTCTGAAGTCCGCCACGCCTGTCCTTGTGGACTTTTGGGCAGAATGGTGCGGCCCCTGCAAACAGGTCGCGCCCGTGCTGAACGAGATGGCCGACGAATACGTTGGCAAGGCTAAGATCGCCAAGCTCAACATTGACGAAGGCGCAAACCAACAGCTCGCTGTCACCTATCGCGTGCAATCCATCCCAATGTTCCTCGTGTTCAAAGGCGGACAGATCGTCGCACAGCAAGTCGGCGCCGCCGGCGGCAAGCCCAAGTTGAAATCGCTGATTGACGGCGCTCTCTGAACTTCAGAGTTGGCTGAGTAAGTTTTCGTAAAGCGCCGGGTGCATATCCGGCGCTTTTGATTTTCGTTCGAGACAATTCAAACATGTCGCCCAGCGCCATCATCATCACACCCGGCCAACTGTCCCGGCGGGCAGAACTCTACCATCAGCTCGCACAACTCACCGCCGCTGGACTGCCCATTGTCCGTGCTCTCGAACAGATCGAACGCCATCCGCCGTCGCATGCTTTTCGCAAGCCATTGCGGGCCGCCATCTGCGAAATCAACACTGGAAGCACGCTCACCGAAGCACTGCGGAACACGGGCAATTGGATACCTTCATTCGACATCGCGTTGCTCGAAGCCGGCGAACGTAGCGGCAGACTCGATGCATGCTTCCGCGTGTTGGCGGATTATTACGCGGATCGAGCTCGCATGGCGCGGCAGATGATCTCCGACCTAACATATCCGATATTCCTTTTTCACTTCGCGATCTTCATCTTGCCATTCGCGGATGTATTCACAGGGAAAATCAGCTTGCTGGTCTATGCGCTCAAAACATTTGGAGTCTTATTCCCCACCTACGTGGTCGGCGCGGCATTGATCTATGCCGGACAAGGCAAACATGGCGAAGCGTGGCGATCCTTCATCGAACACCTGCTCCATCCCATTCCCATCCTCGGCACAGGTCGCCGCGAACTCGCCCTTGGCCGGCTATCGATGGCGCTCGAAGCACTCATCAACGCTGGCGTGTCCATCGTGGAAGCATGGGAGCTGGCCGCCACCGTCAGCGGCTCGCCGCAGTTGCGCCGCACGGTGCATGGCTGGAAACCCGCGGTGCTGGCAGGTCAAACGCCATCTGAAGCCCTCTCTGCCTCAGGCAAATTCCCCGACATGTTCGACAATCAATATCACTCCGGCGAGATCAGCGGCAAACTCGATGAGACGCTCCGGCGGATGCGACAATACTATCAGGAGGAGGGCTCGCGAAAAATTCATACCATCTCGCAATGGTTGCCGCGCCTCGTCTATCTCGGTATCGCAATGATGATTGGATGGCGCATCATCGGGTTTTACAGCAACCACTTTTCTGAGATCGAAAAGATCACGAACTTTTGAGCTGGGATTCGACTCCACCGCGCAAGGGACAAAATGTTTGTTCGCCTCATTGAATGTTTCTCGGTAAAGTCTGTCGAACAGATGCCGCGCGGTTACCGACGGGCACGCTAGCTAAGTCGGATGAACCAACGGCGACCTATGATTATGTCACAAAGACCCGTCTTCCTAGCCTTGCTTCTCGCGGCAGGCCATCTCATCAACACTCCCCTGCTCCATGCGGATGTTCCTGCAAATAAGTCACCCGCAGCGGCGATCTCCGTAGCCTCTACGAACCTACTCGCACCTGGGAGCGATGACGCGCAGATCGCGTATGTAGCAGGGCGTGCCTTGGAACAATTCCATTTCCGCCAGCATCCGGTAACGGACGAGTATTCGGAAAAGTTCTTTGATCGCTATATTGAGGCGCTCGATCCGCAACGTCTGCATTTCACACAAGCGGACTTGGCCAGCTTCGCGAGCTATCGCACTAATCTGGACAACCTCTTGTTCGCAAAGAGGCTTAGGGCAGACACCCGCCCCGCTTACGAAATTTACAATCGCTTCAAGCAACGGCTGAACGAGCGCGTAGCCTACATAAACGAACTATTGAGGACTGAAAAGTTTATGTTCGACTCGAATGAACAGGTCATCATCAACCGCAAGGACGAATCTGCGCCGCTCGACTTGGAGGACGCCCGCCACCTTTGGAGACAACGCCTCCTTAGCGAATATCTTGGTGAGAAGGTCGGAAAGCATGCGGCCAAGAAAAAGAAGGAGCGCGATGAGGCCGACGCGAAACTGAAGCAGAAATCTGCTTCGATGGGAGCAGCCGAAAGGAAAGTAATGGAGCGAAAGTTCCGGGAGCATACTCCATCCTCACCCACAAACGGACCGCTTAGGACTCAGGCTGCACCTCAAGCGGGTGTTTCGGAGTCGCTCGATAAGAAGGTTGAAAAAGACGCCCCCAAGAAAACTGAGGCCGAAGAGATTGTTGAGACACTCACGAAGCGTTACAACCGCATCAGCCATTTCTACGCAGAGTGGGATCAGGATGATGTGCTGGAAATTTATCTCACGTCGCTCGCGCATGTTTATGATCCGCATACGGACTACTTCAACCCGCGTCAGGCGGAGGATTTTTCAATCGGAATGAATCTCGCACTCTTCGGCATCGGCGCGGTGCTCACGGCTGAGGATGGCTATTGCAAGATCACCGAGCTGAAGCCAGGTCCGGCTCAGAAAAGCGGAAAAATCAAAGTGGGGGATCGCATCGTGGCCGTGGCGCAAAGCGACGCTCCAGCCGTGGACGTCGTAGAAATGAAACTCAGCAAGATCGTCCAGATGGTGCGCGGACCGAAAGGCAGCGAAGTGCGGCTGACCATTGTCTCCCCAGATAGCACGACGGATCGCCATGAAGTGACATTGATACGCGACGAAATCAAACTCGACGATCAAGCCGCGAAAGGGAAGGTCATTGATATTCCAGCTGCGAAAGGACAGACCAACCGCATCGGTGTGATAGATCTTCCATCCTTCTATGTCCCGATGGATCTGAACGGCCCGCGTAAATCAGACGGCGAAAAATCCACACCGCATTACACCTCCACAGACGTGGCTAAACTGCTCGCCAAGTTCAATCAAGAGCATGTGCAGGGCGTCATCCTTGATCTGCGCCGCAATGGTGGCGGCTCCCTCGAAGAATGCGTGAAGCTCACAGGATTGTTCATCAAGGACGGCCCGGTAGTACAGGTGAAAGACGCGGCGAACCGCATCTTCGTAGACGAAGACCGCGATTCACGCCTGCAATACGACGGGCCACTCATCGTTTTGACCAGCCGCTACAGCGCGTCAGCATCGGAGATTCTCGCAGGCGCGTTGCAGGATTACGATCGTGCGCTCATCGTGGGTGATCTCTCCACGCACGGAAAAGGCACGGTTCAACAACTTCAACCCTTACGCCAATTCATCAGCGAGGAAGCGATGACCAATGATCCAGGCACGCTCAAGATCACAAAGGCAAAGTTCTACCGCGCCAGCGGCGGCTCGACACAACTGAATGGTGTCTATTCCGACATCGTATTGCCATCCATCTTGAATCACGCAAAAGATATCGGCGAGAAAGCCATCGAAAGCGCGCTGCCGTATGACAAGATCGAAAGCGCACGCTTCGATAAACTGAACGATGTGTCACCCTACAAACAAGAATTGCTGAACCGATCGAGCGCGCGCATCGACAAAGATCGGGATTATGACTATGTGCGACAGGACATCGAGACCTTCCGCAAACATCAGTCTTTAAACTCAATCTCCTTAAATGAAAAGGCGCGCATCAAAGAATGGGATGATGAAGATTTGCGCCAGCGCGCCCGCAACAAAGAACGTCTCACCCGCAAGACGCCAGATCGCGTCACTTACGACGTGAGCTTGGCGCAGGCAGAACTGCCGGGACTGGTAGTGACGATGAAGACCAATGCGCCCACTACCCACGTCACAATGACAGACGGAAAGTCGTCACCGAAATCACCGGTCACACATGAAACTGCGGAGGCTGGCGAGGACGCTGTGCCAGCGATTGATCCTGCACTAGAAGAGACACAACGAATCCTGTTGGATTACATCGGAATGCTTGCACGCAAAGGCGTTGCTGCGACCACGCGATGATTCCTACAAAACCGCCATGCACATGAAAAAAATTCTGACACTCGCCCTACTCGGCGCACTGCTCGCCAAACCATCCTTCGGACAAGGTGCTCAAGGTGCCCAGGCGATACGCCGCGCGAAGGAAACCGTGAATCAAAATAACGTCCGCCAAGGCGTGCCACCTCCGGCACAGCTCACTCCCCGCCCTGCCCCATCAGCGCACCCAGGCGCGACTCCACCCGCCCTCACGCAAGCCGCGAGCATCGCAAAGCTCACGGCGGACATTGCAGGCTACAAACCAAACGTGGCTGCGACCGCCGAGCAGAAACAGCAAATGATCATTGATATGGCCCAGTCCGCGCGCGGCCGAAAACCCACCCTTGGAACGGTGAAACATTTTGTAGATTCACTTACAGCCGCATTGACCACGGCAACCCTCGCGCCGGAACAACAAACCAGGCTCGCGCAAGACATCGAAGGAGTGTTCAATGCGAAAAGTTTTTCAGCACTGCAATTCGATAAGACCATCGATGACATTCAAGCCATCCTCGAAGTCGGCGGGGTGAAACGCAACACCGCCGCCAGCGTGGCAGCGGACTTGAAAGCTGTGGGTGCAGAGATTCGCCGGTGAGTTAAATTGAACGTGAGCGCTCCGTCACAGGTCAAATGCCCGACTTGCAAAAAACGCGGCGATTGGTTCGCCGACAAATATGGACCATTCTGTTCACATCGTTGCAAGCTGGTTGATCTCGGCAAATGGTTCTCCGAGGAACACAACATTGCATCGCCGCTGCGCCCGGAGCATCTGGAGCAGTTCGCTGATCTGCCGCCGGGCGACTACCTCGACAAGCCGGAGTGATCTTTTGGAAATTTGTCAGTAAAGTTTTAGGGTGCTATCCGTCTAAATTTTAGAATGAACATCAACATGAAACAATTCATCTGCTGCCTGATGGCGATTGGCACATTGACCATTCACGCGGAAGAAACAAATAAATCCACAACCATGCAAACCAACACAACTGAACTTGCTACTCTCGGCGGCGGCTGCTTCTGGTGTACCGAGGCCCTGTTCCAAATGTTGCCCGGCGTCAAATCCGTCGCCAGCGGCTACGCGGGTGGCAAGACCGAGAACCCGACCTACAAGGAGATCTGCCAAGGCGATACCGGCCACGCTGAAGTCATCCAGATCGAGTTCGATCCAGCGAAAACTTCCTATGAGAAAGTTATCGAGACATTTTGGGAGGCACACGATCCGACCACGTTGAATCGTCAAGGCAACGATCACGGAACGCAGTATCGTTCCATCATCCTCTACCATTCGGCGGCGCAAAAAGACATCGCTGAGAAATCCAAAACCGCTGCGCAAAAGAATTTTACCGACAAGATCGTGACTGAGATTGCGCCGCTAAAAAAATTCTACAAGGCCGAGGGCTATCACCAAAATTATTACCGCGCGAATCCTGATCAAGGTTACTGCCGCGCCGTCATCCGCCCCAAGGTCGAAAAATTCGAAAAGAAACTGAAATAAAAAACCCGCCACTCTTCGAGCGGCGGGTTTTAGGAATTAGAATAGGTACCGTTTACTTTTCACCTAGAATCGCCGCTCGTTGTGTGTGGTAATCCTGCGCGCTTAATTGATCCGCTTTGTAGCGACTGAGCAATTCAGCCAAACGACTCTGTTTAGTGACAGGCAATGGTGATGAAGGGGCTTCAAATTGAGCTGGAGCTGGTTTGATAACAACCGCAGGTGCAGCAGCAACAGCAGGCGCGATGGGCTTGGCCGGAGCTTTTTTCGTCGGCATTGGTTTTTTAGGAGCAACAACGACCTTCGGCTGGGATTTGGCTGCCGGCGTGGGCGAAACGACAACAGGTGCGTGAGGTGCATCTAATTCAGCCATCTTCCTTTGGAGTGCTTCTTTCATGCGCTCAGCAGCCGCAGAATCCACTTCACTGACTGGGTCAGAAAATTCAACCTTGGCAATCGCAGGGACGGCCACGACCACCGTTTTCGGTTTGGCGGGGTCAGCTTGGACGTTCACAGGTTTCGGCGCAATGGGTTTCAAGACATGCTGCGCGGGCGGCGTCTCCTGAGCGTTCAACTCTTCTATCTTCAAGCGCAGTGCTTCACGCATCTTGATCTGCGCTTCAGTTTCCGACTTGGCAGCAAGCAAGCTTGGTGCAGAAAAAATCATTGCCGCACCGATGACCAACAGAATCTTCGAAGTTTGCATACCCTTTTTCTTACGTGAAATCTAGCCCCTACGCAACAGCTTTCCCGGAGAGGGTTTGAAATCAGAGACGCATCGCAATGCCACTCATCGCGAGAGTTGAATTTCCCGAACTCTTCGCCATGATTCCCCACGTGACTACGCCGCTTAACTCCAAACGCACGGTCGCTGAACTCAAGGAACTCCGCACCCTCACGGCTGATGACAATGGCGCGCAACGCGTCGCCTTCACGCCCACATGGATGACGACACGCGCGTGGCTTAAGTCCAAGCTCGCCGAACTCCCCGTGGAAGTTCATACCGACGCAGCAGGAAATCTGTGGGCGTCCTTGCGTGGCGAGTCTGAAAAAGAACTACTCATCGGCGGCCACATGGATTCCGTGCCCGACGGCGGCTGGTTGGACGGTTGTCTCAACGTCCTCGCGGGTATCGAAATCCTTCGCCGCATCAACGCCCAATACAACGGCAAGCCGCCTGTCACCGTGCGCCTCGTGGATTGGGCGGATGAAGAGGGCGCGCGGTTCGGCAAAAGTTTGTTCGGCTCTTCTGCCTGCTCCGGAAATCTGGACATGAACGAAGCGCGCGGCCTTGTGGACAAGCAAAGCATAAAACTCCCCGACGCGCTTGCGAACGTCGGCATAGATTTCGAGCGCGTGAAGGACAGCGGCAAGGAACTCAAGAACGCCGCCGCTTACATCGAGCTGCACATCGAGCAAGGGCCTGTATTACTTGATCTCAATCTGCCGCTTGGCGCGGTGCTAGGCACATTTGGCGTGGAGCGACATGCCATCACGTTCCACGGCCAGGCCGCGCATTCCGGCAGCACGCCGATGAATCGCCGCAAGGACGCATTCCTCGCTGCGGCCAAGATGAGTCCCGAGGTTTACCAGATGGCCGAGCGCAGTGGGAATGGCGTTTGTACCATTGGCTCGTGCACGACCAAGCCCGGCATCGTCACGAGCGTCGTCGAGGAATGCCGCATCACGCTGGATCAACGCCATCTGGACTCTGCTAAGCTCGCCGCGATGCTGGCTGAAGCCAAAGCGGCGAGTGAACGCTTCGCCAAGGAAGGCAACGTGCGCGTTTCGTGGGAGCGTATCTGGCAGATCCCGCCGCGTCCGTTCAACAACGATCTTATCAGCCTGTGCGACGAAGCAATCCTCGAGACGTGTGGCAAGTCGCATCGCCTGCCGAGCGGGCCGTTGCATGATGCGGCGGAAGTCGCGGCCGCGGGCGTGCCAACGGTGATGCTGTTCGTCCAGAGCCTGCACGGCATCAGCCACAACAAGATCGAGGACACCCAGGAAGAACACCTCGAGCTCTGCGTGACCGCTTTCGACAAGCTGGCGGAGAAGGCGATGGGGTGGGTTAACGCAAAGCAACTGGACGATAGAACTTGGAGAGAAGACCCAGCGACTGTTAAGTAGCCAAACTATCTCAAGGAGTTCGACTTTTTTCCTGATCGCGCCATAGCCAAAGGAGAAGCTACTGACCTGGTTACACAATTTTCAGAAGACCCGGAGCGAAAAAACGACCGTGACAAGACTCAATCTGACAAATGATCTGACAAATGGGAACGGGAGTTTAATGAGCGAGAACAAAACCTCACCTATCCTTTACGTTCAGATTATGAGGAAGCAAAACGGTTGCTCTGCCCATAGGTCACTCCCATCAATCCGCTAGCCACAATCAACGTCACTTCCTCCTCGGTCACCCCGGCCATGACCTTCATTTGGTCTCGTCCCTTCCGACTCATTGTTAATGTGTCCACGTTCGATCGGGTTGCTACCGCAACCCAACCGATGGGGACATTCTCATGGAGTTCCGACACGGCTAAGAATGGCGTTGCGGTACTTACACAATCGTTGGCAAAGTTCATGGAGTAACTTTGATCCATTACCGAACACATCATGCTCGCACAAGGTATTGAACTTAAATCGCCCATACCGCCGTCTGCAGCACACCTCCTGAGCGAAGGCGCGCTACACTTTGTCGCAAAACTCGCGCGAGAATTTCAACCGACGCGTGAGAAGCTGCTGACACGGCGAGGTGAACGGCAGATGGAAATAGACGGCGGCGTGTTCCCTGATTTTCTCTTCACCACGCATCACATCCGCGAAGATGATTCGTGGAAAGTCGCGCCCATGCCGGCGGACTTGGTGGATCGCCGCACCGAAATCACCGGTCCGGTGGATCGCAAGATGGTGATCAACGCCTTGAACTCCGGCGCGAAGGTTTTCATGGCGGACTTCGAGGATGCAACATCGCCGACTTGGAATAATCTGATCGAAGGTCAGATCAATCTTTTCGATGCGGTGCGGCGGACGATCTCGCTCAACACGGCGGACAAGGAATATAAACTCAACGCGCAGACTGCGACGTTGATGGTGCGTGCACGCGGCTGGCATCTGCCAGAGAAACACATGCTTGTGGACGGCAAACCGGTTGCTGCAAGCCTGTTTGATTTTGGATTATTCTTCTTCCATAACGCTCGCGAACTCTTACAGCGCGGCAGCGGCCCTTATTTTTATCTGCCAAAACTGGAAAGCCACCTTGAAGCAAGGCTTTGGAATGACGTCTTCAACTTTGCTCAAGATGCAATCGGCATCCCGCGAGGCTCGATCCGTGCGACGGTCTTGATCGAGACGATTCTGGCATCGTTCGAGGCCGAAGAAATCCTTTACGAATTGCGCGAGCACTCGGCAGGATTGAACTGTGGTCGCTGGGACTACATCTTCAGCTTCATCAAGAAATTCCGCGCGCACTCGCAATTCCTGCTACCGGATCGCGCGCAGATCACAATGACCTCACCGATGATGCGGGCTTACTGCCTGAACGTGATCAAGGTCTGCCACAAACGCGGCGCGCACGCGATGGGCGGGATGGCGGCGCAGATCCCGATCAAGAATGACGCAACCGCGAACGATGCTGCCTTGGACAAAGTGTTTGCTGACAAAGAACGCGAGGCGACAGACGGACACGACGGGACATGGGTCGCTCATCCGGACCTAGTGCCTGTGGCATTGCGGGCGTTCAATCGTCACATGCCGAGCGCGAACCAGATCTCACGACAACGCGATGATGTGAACGTAGCAGCGGAGGATTTGTTAAGCGTGCCCAAAGGCACGATCACCACCGATGGACTGCGATCGAACATCCGCGTGGGGGTGCAATATCTCGAAGCGTGGCTGGGAGGGAACGGCTGCGTGCCGCTGTATGGACTGATGGAAGACGCAGCTACGGCTGAGATTTCCCGTTCGCAAGTGTGGCAATGGTTGCGCTATGGACCAACCATCGCCGAAGGCGGTATGCGGGGCCGTGAGGTGGAGACCGGCCTCTGCAATGAGTTGCTCGACAAAGAAATGATCCGCATGGAAAATGAACTGGGGGCAGAAAAATTTTCCAAGAGTCATTTCAAACAAGCTGGACGGCTCTTCACAGAGATGTCCAAAGCCCGTCAACTCCCGGATTTCCTCACGCTACGGGCTTACGATTTGATCGATTAGCGGCGGAGTGCCCCCTCCTTGGGCGCAGCGACTTGCCACCTTGGTCAGGAATTCACGAGGGCCTCTCTCACGTGCGCGAGTTGCTGCGTCCGAGAAAGGCCACTCTCCTCAAAAATAAAAAAGCCGGCTCTTGAGAGCCGGCCCTTTGTTTTCGTTTAGGGGTTATTTGCGTGAACGACGCAATGCAACCAAGGCGCTGACGCCAAGTCCAAGTATCGCGCCAGTGGCGGGTTCGGGCACTGGAGTAGTGAAAGCTTGGATGCCACGATTGGAATCCATGGTGTAAAGTTTGGCTGATGTCGTGCCATCACCGTTATCGGTCTGAGCCCCCCAAACGACATCGCCTGTGCCGTTCCCATTGGCTGTTAAAAGTCCGGATGTGGCGTTTCCCGATCCGAGCAGGATCAACGCAAGTGGATTGGATGCGTCATAGACGCGTACAAAAGAATCGCCCGTGCTGATTGTGGCGAGAACGTTGAGTCCATTAACTGTCGAAAACGCCATAGGACGCTCAGCAGTGGAAATCAAGCCAGTCGCTGTACCGAGCAAAGTTCCCGATACGCCCGAAAAGGTTGTCTGGCGCAAAGTCTGACTTCCTTGAAGCCCCCAGACTTGGCCACCAGGTCCAATAGTCAAACCGAGGCGGAAATCACCTGCGGCGGGAGGTGTGCCTACGAATCCAACCGTAGTGGACGTTCCAAGCGTCGGATCCACGATGGCGTATCCGTTGTTGCCAGCAATGGCAGGAGCATTTGCGAAGCCTGATACCAAACGCGTTCCAGCTCCTGTGCCGGTGACGCCCAGCGTGCTATCACCAAGTCGAGCACCAGTGAGTGCATTTCCAGAATAGACAACAACCGGCGCGGCGGCATTGTTCGAGTAGCCATACACTTTGAAGGGGGCAGCAGCCCCCATGGCTCCTTGAAGATTGCTGACGTAAATTTGTCCGTCTGCGGCCACGGCCACTTTATTGACCGCAAACGTGCCGCCCGTGATTCCCGTAACGTTCAACGCTCCAACATCCGCCCCTGTCAGACCCTTCAACCGCCGAATGTTATTCCCGCCATTACGACTGACCAGTAACAGTTCGGAATTGATTGGGTCATAAGCCATCCCGCGCTCGTTATTGGCAGTGCCAAGGAAAGTATAGCCGCCTTCACCCGGAGCGAACCAGCCATCCCCCATGAATGAAGTTAGGGGAGTCATGCTAAATTGTGCGTTCGCGTTAGTTGCTGCAGCGATAGCTGCGAGGGTCATTGCAGTATAAACAAAATTCTTCATAGATTTTTCTGATTGGGTTTCGAATTGAACATCTTGGTTATAACCCTCTTTTCAAAAGCGTGAACCCGCATAAAGATGTAAACCCAACGCAGCGACTGGAATTGTTCAACCCCAGTCCGTACAAACACAGATGAGAAAACTTGGAGAATCGCAAAGCAACACACCTGCGGAAAAACCCATCCCCGTTTGTTTGCTTGGTTTCAGCCTCCGCTTTGTGTTCTATTTCCGACCGCATGTCCATGGAAGATACGAATTCACTGATCGAACAACGCAAATCCAAGCTCACCGCCCTCAAGAGCAAGGGCATTGATCCGTTCCGTAACAAGTTCACCCCCGACAGCAAATGCAACGACGCGCGCAGTGGGTTCGACACCGGCGCACTTACCGAAGGCCATCGCGTCTCGGTCGCGGGTCGCATCACCGCACATCGCGAGATGGGTAAATCCATTTTCGTGGACGTGCGCGACCAGAGCGGCCGCATCCAGGTTTACGCCCAGAAAAATGCTCTTGGTGATGACAATTTCCACACATTCACGCATCTCGACCTCGGGGATTTCATTGGCGTGACCGGCACGCTCTTTCGCACCAAGACCGGCGAACCTAGCCTCAAGCTTGAATCGTTCACTATCCTCTCCAAAGCGCTCCGCCCCCCCCCCGCCAAGTGGCACGGGCTGGAGGACACGGAGATTCGCTACCGCCAACGCTACCTCGACCTGATGGGTAATCCGGACGTGAAGGAGGTTTTCCTCAAGCGCAGCGCCATCGTGCATGAGATTCGCAGCTTCTTTCACGGTCGCGGCTACGTGGAAGTGGAGACGCCCGCCATGCAGGCGATTCCCGGCGGCGCGGCGGCGCAACCGTTCAAGACCTTTCACAACGCGCTCGGCTGCGAGTTTTATCTGCGCATCGCTCTGGAGCTTTATCACAAGCGTCTGCTCGTCGGCGGCATAGACAAGCTGTTCGAGATCGGCAAGAACTTCCGCAACGAAGGCCTCTCGCGCCGCCACAATCCTGAGTTCACGATGCTCGAAGCGTATCAGGCGTTCGGCGATTACGAGACGATGATGGAAACCGTCGAGTCGCTCATCAAACATATCGCTCAGAAAGTCCTCGGCACGCTCGTCATAGAATTCAAGGATGCCGAAGGCAAAGTCACCCGCACGATTGATCTCACCACCTGGCGGCGCGTGAAGTACAACGATGCCATCAAGGAAAAGTGTGGCGCTGATTGGTTCACCATTTCCGCTGCCGAACGTCGGCAAAAAGCGCACGACATGGGCGCGGAGATCGGCAAGGAATTTGAAGACTTTGAAGTCACGAACGCCGTATTCTCAAAATTCATCGAGCCGACGCTCATCAATCCGACCTTCGTGACACATCTGCCGAGGGAACTCGTGCCGCTCGCCAAGCTTTCGCCAGACGACCCGACGACCGTTGAAGTCTTCGAGTGCTGCATCAACGGTCAGGAGATTTCCCCAGGCTACACCGAGCAAAACGATCCTATCGCGCAACGCACCACGCTGGAACAACAAGCCGGCGGCGAGCAACAAAAGCTGGACGAAGATTTCCTCGTCGCCCTAGAACACGGCATGCCCCCGGCGGGCGGCATTGGCATCGGCATTGACCGCCTCTGCATGATGCTCCTCGGCCAGGAAAGCATCCGCGACGTGATCCTGTTCCCGCAGTTGAAACCGAAGTGATCTTGAACCCCTAATCATCGCTGATGGACATTGATTAGCGTGGATGAGCGAAGATTGGTGGTTAAACTCGGGAATTGAAACGAACACTCAGCACAACCAAACTAAAACCATGAAAGCTATTATTGTCGCCCTTCTCATCTCTGTTTCCGTCCTCGTCAGCGTTGCCGCTGAAACCAACACCGTGACGGTCAGCCCGTCCATCGCCAAAGACTCGCGCTGTTTCGAGATGCGGACGTATTATGCCATGCCTGGCAAGTTGGAAGCATTGAATGCACGCTTCCGCGATCACACCTGTGCCCTGTTCAAGAAGCACGGCATGGAAAACATCGGCTACTGGATTCCTGCGGATGCGTCCAAGGGGTCAACAAACACGCTGGTTTACATCCTCGCACACAAGAGCCGTGAGGCTGCTAAGGCTTCCTGGGACGCTTTCCGAAATGATCCGGAATGGACAAAGGCGCAAAAGGAATCTGAAGCGAATGGCAAGCTCGTGGAAAAAGCCGAGTCCGTATTTCTATTCGCAACGGATTATTCGCTGGTGAAGTAAGGACTGTGGCCGTCCGCAGCCAAAGCAACTGAAGCCGGAGAGCAAGGCTCAAGCAATTCCTCGTCACCAAGGCTAGCGGGAGTCACGCCCCCCCGGAGACCGGCGCTCTGTGGGCTCACCGCTCCTTGGAGCGCGTAAATTGCACTTCGGGTCGATAGACCACTCGCACGAGCAAATCACCGCGTCCACCGCGTGTCTTGGGCAAGCCTTCACCAGACACACGAATGATTTCGTTCCGCTCGACGCCGCGCGGTATCTGCACGCGCACTCGCGAGCCATTTGCAGTCGCAACCATCTCCGTTCCGCCTTGCGTCGCGCGTTGTGAACTGATGCGCAGATCACATCGCAAGTCCGAGCCGCGCACTTTGAAATGAAAGTCCGGGCGAACTTTCACGCGCACGAGAACAAATCCTGCTCCAGCTGCGCTAGTTCGCGGAAGCTTGAACTTCGCGCCGGGAGCAGTTTCCTGCGGAACGATGAGTTCATACGTTTCCGGGCCGTTGGCATTCGCAGGGTCACTCACGCGCACGTCGAGTTTTGTTCCACGCAAGAAATCTTCGACGCGCAGATGCACATCTTGCGAAATGTTGCGCTGCGATTTCAGTTTGCGCGACGATGGCCTCTCAAGAGCGTGAAGCTCGTCGTCGTAGGCTTTACGTCTGTCGGCATCGCTCAGGATTTCGTAAGCAGCGTTGAGCGCCTGCGTCTGCGCGATGGAGTCGCGCGAGCTTTGGTTCACGTCGGGATGAAGTTGCTTGGCAAGCAGGCGATACGCTGTGCGGATTTGTGCGTCAGTGCAATGACGCTCAAGGCCCAGTGTGGCGTAATGATCGGGCGGAGGAGTGTTCACGATATAAAATCAGGGTGAGGCGTGAGCTAACTGCGAGAGCAACAACTGGATGTAGGGCAGATCGGCAGGCGTGGTAACTTTTGGATTGGGCGCAGCACTCGTGACGAGGCGAACAGGTTGGCCGATCAATTCGCACGCAGCGGTGTCGTCCGTGATATGGAGATTGCGGGCGCGGACTTCTGCAAGCGCTCGGCGGATGACATCCACTCGAAATGTCTGCGGGGTTTGCACCGCGCGAAGCCAGGATCGATCTACATTTCTTGAAATGGTGTTGCCGTCGGAGGTTTCCTTGATGGTGTCGGTGACGAGTTGTGCGGCGACAGCTGCGCCGGTTTCGCGGGCGGCATCGAGCGTGGCAGTGATCAACTCCAACGTGGTGCATGGACGTGCTCCGTCCTGAATGGCTACTAGCCTGACCAACGGCGAGAGTGCAGCGAGTCCGTTCCAAACGGAGTCCTGACGTTCTGCGCCGCCAATTACGAAGCGATGTGGTTTGGTGAGTTTGAATTGCTGTGCGAGTTCATCAAACGCGCATTGCATTCCGTCACGGATGACGAGGATGACTTCATCAATGCAGGGCGCGTCGTTGAACCGTTGCCACGTATGCGCCACGACGGGACGCCCACCGACTTCGAGAAATAGCTTGTCCACGCTCGCACCCATGCGCGTGCCTTTGCCTGCGGCGACGATGATAACGCTGTTCATTCGCCGTGAGTCTAAAGTCTGAGGTTTAAGGTCTAAAGCCCAAATGCGCCGCGGAGGCGTGGGCGGAGCTACCAAAGATAGTTATCGCTATTGAGGATGAACGCACAGATACTCGGCACGTCTGTAAGATAGCTAGTCCCTTTCAAGACATGGTGAATCCTCAAGTGAACTTGTTTCAGTGATGATTTTAGACCCGACGTTCGGGAACAGTCCGTGGAAAGTACCGGTTAATCCGACAGTTAAAATCACATGAGCAATAAACTATTCGTAGGAAATCTTTCCTTCAATACAACAGAAAACGACCTCAACGACGCGTTCGCTGCGTTCGGCACGGTCACAGAAACCAACCTGATGATGGATCGCATGACCAATCGCCCCCGTGGCTTTGGTTTCGTGACCATGAGTTCCGCCGACGAAGCCCAGAAGGCGATCGAAGCGTTGAACGGCAAGGAAATGGACGGACGCGCCCTCACAGTCAATGTCGCAAAACCCCGCGAAGAACGCGCCCCCGGCGGCGGCGGCGGCGGTCGTCGTGAATACGGCGGCGGCGGCGGCGGCGGCGGTCGCGGTGGTCGCTACTAAGCTGTTGTAATTAATGTTTGCAGCGGGGTTCGGGTGAGCCGAACCCCGCTTTTTTATTTTCCTTCGTTTCCCCCAGTCCCGCATGAAAGAAGAACATATTGAAGTTGAAGGTCGCGTCACCGTGGTGCTGCCCGGCACTATGTGTCGCGTGGAGTTGGACAACAAGCACCTCGTGCTGGCCACCATCTGCGGCAAAATGCGCAAGCGTTGGGTGCGTCTCACTATCGGTGATCGTGTCAAGATGGAGATGTCGCCCTACGATCTGGATAAGGCGCGCATCACTTGGCGGCTTCGCTGATTCGCGGCGTTAACGCAGTTTTTTTCTTCCGCCCGCTTCGCTATATTCTTCCCGCTGCGAAGCATCCCTTTAGGCTTGCCGAGTTTTTGATATAGAGTAGTTGTAATCTAGTGCCCTCATTTTTGCGGGCGCGATTTGCATGAATAAAAAGGTCGCTTACATTGCCCTTGGATCGAACGTCGGAGATTCGCCCAGCATAATACGACGGGCTATGGATCAGCTGGAAACACTTTCCCTAAAACCTCTCTATCGTTCGTCACTGTGGCAGACTACTCCTGTGGATTGTCCTCCGGGCTCGCCCACGTTTTTGAACGCTGTGGTGGGTCTATCAATTCAACCCGGTGAAACCCCCTCTTCACTCCTGTCAAAGCTCTTGACGATGGAGAAAGATTTTGGTCGTCGCCCCAAGAAAATTCTCAACGAACCACGCCGTCTGGACTTGGACCTAATTGCATTCGGCGTTGAGACTTCCACTCGCCCTGAATTGATTCTTCCCCATCCGCGCGCGCATGAGAGACGGTTCGTTTTGCAGCCGCTCAATGAAATCGCCCCGGATTGTTATTTACCCGGCCATCGGCGCACCGTATCACAACTGCTCACCGCTTTAGTGAGCAAGGAGATCACGGTGCGGCTGAGTGCGTGAAGTCAGTGCGGCGTTGGCGCAGTGCCCCCAGAGGCATCAGCCGATTTGGGCGGATGGAAGAAAAGCGCAAGAGCAACGGAAGCTGCCGTCGCTACGAACATCGGCACAAGAAACAATCCTTTGAAGTTGACGACCTTGGTCGTCACATCAGTGAATTTTTCCTGCATCAACCAAGGACAGATGGAATTCGCAAGCAATGCTCCGACGCCAAGAATCATCACATTGAACAACCCCTGAGCGCTCGCTCTGGCATCTTTCGGGAAATACGCATCCACAAAGATATACACCGTGGCAAAGAAAAATGCGTAACAGATCCCGTGGAGAATCTGAACGAGGATGATGAGCTCTTTGTGTTCAGGCAGGAACGCATAGACGGCGAAGCGCGCCGCATGTCCAAGAATGCCGACGATCATTGTCGTGCGCCAACCGAGCTTCTTCAGCGTCGCGCCGAGGATGAACATGGTGAGGATTTCGGCGATCTGACCGACGCTCATCACGGGCATGATCCAGTTGCCAGGGATACCAACGCCGCCATCCTTCACCGCTGCGCCGAGGAACGAACCCGTCCAATTGAAATAACAGTTGTGCACGAACGAATCCGCAAGAGTCACCACCCAAAGCACTAGCACGAACGGATGCTTGAGGAGCTTCATGGCTTCGAGCCACGCGAGACTTTCACCCGCGCCTTCGGTTTTCTTTTTCGGCGGCGTAGTCGGCAGCAACAAGCTGAACGCGGCCAGCACAAGCGAAGCAACACCCGCGACCACGAATGTCCATTTGGTAGCTGACGTCAGAGCATCGCCTGTCAATCCCGAACCCAAAACCGCGCCGAGCCATGAAGTGAAGCCTGTCGCATTAGCGGCATGAACCTTGTCCCAGTCCACGAGGATGAACGTGAAAGGCCATGCTGCTAGGATCCAACCGATCGTTCCGCCCATCCGCACGATGCCGAATTCTTTTTGGGCGTCCTTCATGCTAGCGAATGCGATGGAATTAGTGATGGAAATAGTGGGCACATAGAGGAGACAGTGAACCATCATCAGACCAAAGAAAGGCCAGAAGCTTTTCGTGAACGCCAGCCCCAGCATCGCGATTCCGCCGATGAGATGGCTGAAGGCAAGGAATTTTTCCGCCGCGAAATTGCGATCTGCGAATTGATTGCTGAAGAACATCCCCACGATGGCAGCGATGGGAAAAGCATTGAGAATCCAAGCTTGTTCGCCGGGGGAGAAACCGAGACTCGGGAGATAACCGAAAATCAGCGGCAGCCAAGCGCCCCAGATGAAAAACTGGAGCACCATCATGATAAAAAGTTTGTTGCGCGGTGAATTATTCATAGCTAGCGCTTGCCAGCATAGAGAACCGACAGCAGCATTTGCAAGCGGCGAACATAGCCAATGCTCACATTTTGATGCATGTGGATGCTTTAGTTTGCTGGCGTTGGCAGTAGATATTTTCCAGACTTGCATCACCACCATGATACTCGGCATAGGGATAGACATCGCAGAGACGGCGCGGATCAAAGGGTCAATCACACGTTTTGGAGACGATTTTCTCAAACGCGTCCTGTTGCCTGAGGAGATCTCTTATTGCATGGCGCATACAGAACCAGCGCTGCACGTCGCGGCGCGTTTCGCAGCGAAGGAGGCGATCTCAAAAGCATTCGGCACAGGCGTGGGCGCGGAACTCGGTTGGTGCGACATGGAAATCCGCCTGAAGGAAACTGGCGAGCCGTTTGTGGTGCTGCACGGGGGCGGGAAGAAATTATTTGAATCGCGAGGCGCAAAGAGTTTGCATATCACGCTGACCCACACTGGAAACTACGCTGCGGCCGTCGCCATTCTGGAAAACTGAAGACTTGTCGCTAAGACGCTCCCACTGTCGGCGATGTTTTTTAAGACTCGGATAACAGATTGTTGCCAAGCCCAGCAGCATGAACATCACCGCTCGCGGTTCTGGCATGAGCGCTACTTGTTAAGTGCCGACCACGCCGGAGCGAAGCTGCTTCTCCATGACAGAATGGCCACACACCAAAAGCTTCTATCGAGGATCATTCCGCACCTTTCTTGATATTTCTATCAGGTCTGAGAAAAAGACCAACCAAAACCGCAAACATTTCAGACAAACCAGAGACACGCTGGTGACTCTTGGGCTGATTACTAAGACGAAATCGTGGCACCAATAGTTTTGTTCGATTACCGATCGGGTGCGAGCGGTTCATGCTCGAAGTGCGTTAATCCATTCAACAGCCCAATGAAGCCCAGTTTTGTTTGACGCGGCTTCCGCACATGATCCCACATAGCGTGAGCGTTGCAATTGGCAAACACTGAATACCCCTAGCAGATGACCCGCTGAAACGATGCCGCCCAAATCGATGGGCACGATTCCGCTGATGAACACCCTGCCCGCCAGCAATCCCCACCGCCGACGGACACCTCCCCAGTGCCGTCGCCGCTACCTGCAACGTTGTTTACCAACAACGTTCCAACACCCACCTTAGTGCCCCCTAATCGGTCGTTAATGTTACCAGGCAAAATCTGAAACGCAGAACACGACGATCAGGAGCTGGAAGGTATGGGGAATGTTCAGCCGATGAGTGGAGATAAGCTGTCGTTCTGATTGAACGAACCGATAATCAACGTGCCGCCCCGCAACGTCAGCAGACCACTGCCCAACGTGCTCGTCTTCGCCACATGAAGCGTCCCGGATTGCACCTTGACTAAGCCCATAAATAAGTCACTAGAAATCCCCTCGCGGGTGAGCGCACCTTTGCCCAGTTTGATCAAACTGCCAGTGACTTGGATCGCATTTTAAACATGAGTCTTGAACGTAACGGTGACCGTGAGCTTGTTCGTTCCGCCCAGATTGACCAATCCGCGGATGGAAAGATCACGATTGGCGGCATTCCATGCCTGAGAATGGCTGACACTCAGCGAACTGAATAGACTCTGGCGATTCGTGCTGAAATTGTGGATGCCTTCAGAACAGATACTGAGGTGTTTGCCGGCTGATGACGACAGCGAGAATGTAGCAGCAGACGAGGCGAAGTTCAGCGTGCGGATGAAGTAATCGTTATTCATCTGCGGCGCGGTCTTGAGACTTCCCGCGAAGGTGATATCGGTATTGGTGAGTCCGCCGAGGTAGTTAGCGAGGGGTGCAGTGTGGCTGGTTGCCCAATCGGACGTGCGGCTCCAGCGAGAACTCCCTCTGGCAAAAGGCGCATTGCCGTCCCAGACGTAATGGGTCATGGCGCCAGATGCCACCGTTACAGGCAGCGCGGCGGCGGCGAGCATCGCCAGCAGACTGGCAGTTTTTTTCCGCGTGAACTGGTGAACTTGCAGGCACGACGCATCAAGAGTGGGAACTTCGGCGGCTGGCAGGGACGACATAATATTTCTCCTCAACTTTTAAGACGCCCCGCCGATACATGGCATCAGAGGCAGGGATCACTGCATCGTAATAACACAGAGAAACCTATCCTCATTACGAGGCAACCGGGATACTTCATCATGGCAACAGGGTGAACCAACCTCCGGTCATCGCTGCAGTTGCAAGGATGATGCCACCCAACCCGATCACGCCCTCGGATGCGCCTTTTCATATGCCTTCTTCAGCCGCTCGGTCGAGACATGTGTGTAGACTTGAGTCGTCACCAGATGCGCATGTCCCAAGAGTTCCTGCACGCTTCTCAAATCCGCGCCCGCATCTAAAAGATGCGTGGCATAGCTGTGCCGCAGCTTGTGCGGCGTGATTGATGGGTCAAGCCCCGCACGCACGAGATAGCGCTTCAAACGTCGCTGCATCATTGTTCCGCTCATCGGCGAACGCTTCTTTGTCTCGGAGAAAAAAACCCGTGACGCTCCTGCCGGAGGCTCGGCCAGATGGTTCCAGTAATGTTTAATCGCGTCCAACGCTGTCCTGCTTATGGGCAACAGTCTCTCTTTTTTACCTTTACCGCGCACACGGATGATCTGGTCTGCCCAATCAATGTCGCCTGCTCGCATGCCCACCATCTCGCTAATCCGCAGGCCGCAGGAATAAATCGTTTCGAGGATGGCCACATCCCGATAACACGCCGCCACGGAGATGGGTCGGCCGGCGGACTTCTTCTTCGGTAGGTTCAGTGCTTCCATTGGCGTTTTGAGCAAATCCACCATCTGCTGCACCGTGAGAAACTGCGGCAGCCGCTGCGGCATTTTCGGCAGCGAAATGTTTTTTATCGGCGAAATCTCCACCGCACCGTGTCGGATGAGATATTTATAAAACGTCCGCAATGCCGAGAATCGTAATGCAATAGCCGCCCGACCCAACTTCTGCCGACCGAGGAAGCGCAGGTAAGTCCGAAAATCGTCCCGCTGTAACTTGTCCCACACAGGCGGCTGCTTCCGCTCGTTCTTCTGCCAGTGAAAAAACTCCGAGATCGCCTGCTGATAATTCCGTTGAGTGTAGATGGAAGAGCCTCGATCTGTGGCAAGATGCGTGAAGAACTTTGAAACCCATGCATCCGTATGCGGCGACTTGATTGTCGATTGATCGTCCATATCCGCCGAGCAGGAGACGGGTAGACGCCCCTCAAATCAACTCAGAAACCTCATCTCGCCTAGCAAAACAGTCTGGCGATGCCTCCCCTGCTCTGCTAATCAATCGCGCGTGTTTGGTCTGTTTAACAAGTCATCTGCCGCCGTATCGTCCTCTCCTGGACCTTTCGGCAAATTCACTTTGCACGAATTGATCGCCACGGGCGGCATGGCGGAGATCTGGCTCGCCAGCGACAGCAAGGGCAAACATTTTGCCGTGCGGCGGTTGCTTCCCGAATTGCGCGGTGACTCCACCGCCAAGAAACGTTTCATCAACGGCTGCGAGGCGTTGGAACAATGTCAGGGGCATGAATGCGTCATCGGCTATCTCGAACACGGCAAGACGGACGGCGCCCATTACTGCGTGATGGAATATGTGGAGGGCGCGAACTTGAAGGTGTTGTATGCACGGCACGACCCCGTGCTGCTCGACAACGTGGCGCAAATCATCTTGGACATGGCCGAAGCACTCGAACACGTCCACGAGAACCATTACATCCACTTGGATTTTAAACCCGAGAACATCATCGTCTCACGCAACGCTGCGGTACGACTCGTGGACTTTGATCTGGCCCAAAAGTATTCAGGCAAACCGCTCAAGATCACCAAGAATCCCGGCACGCCCAGTTACATGGCGCCGGAACAGCTCTCC
>Ga0114967_10000746_pt1 | contig 27726 bp, 22 predicted proteins | sample M_130628_MF_Meta_FD_92639 | JGI IMG/M metagenome (GOLD analysis project Ga0114967, IMG submission 92639) | Freshwater microbial communities from Lake Montjoie, Canada to study carbon cycling - M_130628_MF_MetaG | ecosystem: Environmental > Aquatic > Freshwater > Lake | place: Lake Montjoie...
CAATACAGAAATACTCCGCTCAAAGCGACGGATTAATTCCTCAAAGCCTGGCACTTCTCGACTCGCACGATTTACAAGAGTATTTTGCCGTAGCTCATCAACATTCTTTTTTTGTCATGGTAATATTTAATTTAAAATTTATAAATTGTCATAAAATTAAGGGTTTTGCACGGGAATAGCTACCGAAGGTTTAGTTCAACATGGGGTTTTACAAAAAGAAGGGCTTTAGTGCTTAATTCAACATTTGTGCTTAAATTTGGCACTGGTGTTGAATTGAGCATTTGTACTTTGAATTTCCCGCCTTTAACTCAACAAACCGTTACAAGTTCTCCTTTCACACCGCCACAAAAAAATCCTGTACCTCGTTGGGTTGTACTTTTATGACATTGGCAAGCACCAAAACAATTAAAGTCCGCGAAGCAACTTTTCGTGAAATATTGGCAATACTAGCGTAGATTTCTACCGTAATGCTTGGGTTATCGGCTAAATATTTCATCAAAATCTGTTCTTTTTCCCCGTAATTAAATTTGATATTCAGGCCTTTACGTTCGCCTTTTAGAATTTCTTTCATTTCTTTGCTCGCTTGCACAGAGCGGTCGGCCACTCGCACATAAGCCCGACGATTTTCGACGATGCCATCTAAATCTACGTAATGTGGCTTAAATGGACTTTTCTGAATATCATAAATTAAGACCTCACGCTCGCCTTCAACAATTAGGCGATCGAGCTGATAATCAATGGCAGGATAAATGTATTTTTCAATTGCTTTTTGTAGAATATACTCATCTTCGTCGGGAAACTTTAAGCCTTTAATACTCTTATCGTCGCCAATGCCCACAATCAATTTTCCGCCATCAGTATTGGCGAAAGCAACCATTTCCCTGACAATTTTCTCAGGGTGATTGGTCTTTAGTTTAAATTCTACGAACTTATTTTCGCCGTGGCGAACAAGTTCTTTTAATACCCGTAAATCAACTTTTGATTGTTGGGTTGGTTGGTAATCCACCATCATTTCTCGAATGATTGGGTTATGGTTCTTTACCGCAGTTTTTGTGTGGTGGAAAGAACGTAAAAATCTTTTCTAAAAATATAGTTTTTGCCTTAATTATCAAAGTACCTCAACAAAAATTTCAAGTATTTAACACTTATTAGCATAACATAGTTTAATTTCGTTTGTTTTGTTTTCAACCCAATTAAACTATGAAAAATATTTTATTCCTTTCCCTATTCTCTATGAGTACTCACATTATTATTGCCCAATCAAAAACAATTGGGAAAATCGACCGCTACGATGCCGCTTTAGACAAAATCTTAGATGCAATCACCAAAATTGAAGTTTTGGGCGAAGGTTTTGTTTGGTCAGAAGGCCCAGTGTGGGTCAAAGATGGCGGATTTTTATTGTTTTCGGATGTTCCTGCCAATACAATTTATCGTTGGAAAAAGGGTGAAGAAATCACTGAATTTTTAAAACCTTCTGGCTATACTGGAATTTCGCCGTACAGCGATGAACCTGGAAGCAACGGCTTGATTATCAACCAATTAGGAAATTTAGTTTCGTGCGAACACGGCGACCGTCGATTGGCAGAAATGCCATTAAATTTGGGTGGGAAACGAACTTTGGCCGATAATTATTTGGGGAAAAGATTTAATAGCCCGAATGATGTTGTACAGAAATCGAACGGAGATTATTATTTTACTGACCCACCGTATGGTTTACGTCAAAAAGAAAATGATCCAAGTCGTGAAACACCACTTTTTGGCGTTTATAGAGTTGAAAAAACTGGAAAAACAACAATAATTATTGAAGATTTAACTCGCCCGAATGGTTTGGCATTTTCACCCGACGAAAAAACGCTTTACGTTGCACAATCTGACCCTGACCGTGCATATTTGATGGCTTATCCTGTTTTAGTTGATGGGAAAGTTGGTAAAGGAAAAATTTTCTACGATATGACTTCAATGGTCAAACAAGGGCTAAAAGGCTTGCCCGATGGACTAAAAATTGATAAAAAAGGCAATATTTTTACGACGGGTCCAGGAGGAATCTTGATTTTATCGCCCGAAGCTAAATTATTGGGAAGAATTGATACGGGCGAAGCTACAGCCAATTGTGCTTTCGGAAGCGATGGATCGGTACTTTATATTACGGCTGATATGTATTTGCTAAAAGTACAAACGCTGACGATTGGAAATGGTTTTTAAACATTTTTGCCACACCTTCTTATCAGCGATAATAAAAGTTTGGCAAAAATGTTTTTTTTACTTACCTCCTACTACAACCTCACAAAGCTCTTCGGTATTGAAGTATTTATTGGCAATTTCCATGATGTCTCCACTCGAAATCGCAGTTATATGTTTAATATAGTTTTGGTAAAAATCACTTGGTAAATTTTCTAAAATCACTACTTTCTGGCGATTGGCTACTTCAAATGGAGTATTTAATGAACCCACAAATGAGCCAATCATATAATTTTTGGCGGTTTCAAGTTCATTTTCTGAAATTTGTTCGGTTTGTAGGCGAGCTATTTCCTTGTGTATTTCGTCAATCGTTTGTTGTGTAAACTTTTTCTTAACATCCGTTCCGATAATCAAATAACCATTTTCTTTATGTGGAATTAATGAAGATGAGATTCCGTAGGTAAAACCTTTTTCCTCTCTGATATTTTTCATCAAGCGGCTTCCGAAGTATCCGCCAAAAATAGTATTTGTTACAATAAATTTGAAAAAATCAGGGTGTGTGCGATTGAATAATTTTCTACCAACTCGAATCGAAGATTGTAGATTTTCTGGACGATTCAGTAATAAATTTTCACCAACTTTTGGGCTTTCTGGAAATTTATCTTCTATTTTTTTAGGTAAACTTGCTGAAATTTTCCCAAAAACCTCATTTATTCCTTTTATTTCTTCCTCACCAAAATTTCCCGATAAAAAAATCGTGAATAATTTTCCACTGATTTGTTTTGCATAAAAATCACTAACCGCCCCGGCAGTAATATTCTTAAAAGTGGCTTGAGAGACCGATTTCCCATAAGGATGATTTGAACCAAAAATTTGCTCTCTAAAAGTTTGACTTGCCACGAAAGCAGTCTTTTCGAGATTGACTTTTAGGGTTTGAGAAGCAATATTTCTTTGCATTGAAAACTCTTCTTCTGGAAAAATCGACTCTAAAATCATTTCTTTAAGCATTGGCAAAAGTTTTGTCAGATGCTTGGTTAGCCCATGAACCGTAATTGCCAAACGCTCAAATGATTGATTAATTTCGGTAAAAGCCCCGAATTGGTCAAAGAACTCGCTAATTTCGGCCGATTTATGTGTTTTTGTACCTTCTGTAAGCATTTTTGACACAAAAAGCGACTCTCCGCCAACGTCATCAAATTTACTACCCGCATCAAAAATCAATTCCAATCGCATAACTGGCTGTTCGCCTGCTCGAATCGTATAAAGTGGAATATTATTATCAAGAATTGTTATTTTAGCAGTTGGAATATTTACGTGTTCTACTTTCCTTGAGGGTGGAGCAATCGTTCGGTCTAAAATCATCAAAAATGTATTTATAATTATAGAATATGGTGTCTGTACCAACGCCTACGTAAATGTAGAGCTAAAAAGCAAAAATTCAGTCTATTCTTCATAAAAAAACGCACTTATGAAGATAAAAGTTTATCGACACAAGTACGTTTATTTACTCTCAACAAAATTTACCTTACTCTAAACTCAAACCATAACAAGTCGTGCGAGCTGAACTTTGGTAAGTACCACAAATCATCACTCCTTCTTCTTTTTTTTCTTTGGCATCTTTGATGGCCGCTTTAAACTCGCTTACCGAATTAATTCGTTTGTCTGCTACTTTCATTACCACAAAACCTTCACGCATTTGTGTATAGTCTGCAATGTCACCTTCTAAAATCTTTTTTACCACTACACCATTCTGAATACCCATGCGTTGCTTATCAGTTGAAGAAAGCTCAGCCAATTCAATACCGAGTTGCTCAAAAGTTTTATTTTCTGTATTATTGGTATTTTTTACGATGTCTTTTCCACCATCACGATTACGAAGCGTTACCTCAAAATCTTTAATCGAGCCATTTCTATTAACAGTTATACGAGTTGATTCACCTGGACGTTTACGACCAATAATTTCTTGTAATTTCGGTCCGCTCTTGGTCTCCAATCCATCAATTTTCACAATCACATCACCTTTTTGAATACCAGCTGCTTTTGCTGCACCATTTTCAATAACATCGGCCACATAAATGCCTTCATCTGTTTTAGTATTAAATTCTTCAGCTTTCTTGCCATCTAATTCAACCAAATTGATACCTAAATATCCCCGTTGCACGCTTCCGTATTTTACAATATCAGCCGTTACTTTTTTTACGATTTCGGATGGAACTGCAAATGCATAACCTGCGTAAGCACCATTTGGACTAGCAATTGCAGTATTGATTCCAATCAGTTCACCTTTAAGGTTTACTAAAGCACCTCCACTATTGCCTGGGTTTACGGCAGCATCAGTTTGGATAAACGATTCAATGGCATCACTTGTTTTTTGACGGCCATCTTCGCCATAACGACGATTCATCTGTTGTTGCTGTTTTTCGGCCAAAATGCCAATATTTCTACCCTTAGCACTTACGATACCTGCGGTAACGGTAGATTCTAAGTTAAACGGATTACCCACTGCCAAAACCCACTCACCAACTTTTACATTATCTGAATTGGCAAATGTCATTGCTGGGTGCTTGCCACCTTCGATTTTGATAACCGCAATATCTGTTGAAGGATCAGTACCTATAATTTTTGCAGTATATGATTTGTGGTCAGAAGTTATAACTTCTAACTCGGTTGCTCCTTCAACTACGTGATTATTAGTTGCAATAAAACCATCATTTGTGATGATAACCCCCGAACCCGATGATTCCTGTTGCTGATTACGTGGCTGCCCGAATGGACTTTCTCCACCAAAGAAATCATCAAAAATAGTACGTTGCTGCGAAGCGGTACGAGTTGTTTTTGCTTTGATATGAACAACCGAAGGTGTTGATAATTCGGCTGCATAAGTAAAATCGCCAGGTACTCCAGCCGGTCCATCATAATTTGCTAAACGTGCAAGCGATGGTTTTGAGGCTTCACTAAAAATTACATTATTTCCTTTCAATCCGAGCAAGTGATAAGCTCCAATCATGACGATACTGCTTAGAGCAGCAATGCCGATAGTTTTTACTGTGTTATTCATGTTTTCTATGCCGTTGTTTTACAATTAACATTAGATATTTTATCGAACTATATTTCAATAATTAGTAATGTTTCATCAAATAGTTTTGGGTTTATAACGAAATAAAACTTGTTTTTGTTTCATGCAAATTTAACGTAAAAGTATGTATGTATCTTTGTGTTCATGATGAATTTTAACAAATTTTAACTGAATATTCTATTAAAGCAGTTTATATAGAAAGCAAGGTACAGAAATTAATCTATACCTTGCTCAAACTCATTTATTACTCAACCTTACGCAATCTCAATCAAGCGAGGCTCTTTTGGTTTTGATTGTTCTTTTTTAGGAAGTTCTAAGCCCAATACGCCATCGTTGTATATAGCTACAATTTTTTCACCATCTACATTTTTTGGTAAAGCAAACGAACGCTTGAATGTACTAAAATTGAATTCTTTTCGAGTGTATTTACCGACATTTTCGGTTTTTTCTTCTTTTTTCTCGGTCGAGATAGTTAAAGTATTTTCGTGAACATTTACTTTAAAATCTTCTTTCTTCAAACCCGGAGCAGCCAATTCTATTTTGAAAGCATCTTCTATTTCGATAACGTTTACTGCGGGAAATGACTGTTGGTGTGCAGGAGCTACACGCTCAAAGTCATTTAAAAAATTGCTTAATACTGCTGGAAAAACTGGTGCGAAATTTCTTACTAACGTTGCCATAATTTTTTAGTTTTAATGTTTGTTTCTTTTTGTGCCACTACGTTGTGGCGATGCGAACATTTCATCAATTTACGTACCAATTGATTTTATCAGACTTTTTGGCTGATTTTTGAAATTTTAGAAAGTTTATAAATGACATAATGACTTGTTTTTTGATTTTATAGGCTAACTCAACGGCCAAACTATGAATCAGCTTCAAATACCTAAAAACAAAAAAAGGATTTGACCGAAGCCAAATCCTTTCCGTGATTTAAATAAATGTATTCTTATTTCTTCGCTTTCTGAATAACGAGTTTACCGATTTCTTTCCCCGCTTTTAAACCTTCATCACATCCCGAACGGAAGTGGATTCCTCCATAAATACGACTGATGGAAGCTTGCTCGGCTGCTTCGTTGAAAGACTTAAACTGTCCAACGCCATGACCAAATTTTGCTTCAGTAGAATCAGTAAATGAAACATTATCACCAAATAATTCGGTAAGCACCTCGGCAGAAGCTGCCGAAATTGTACTATGTCCACTTGTATATTCTGGGAATGGCGGAGTCTGTAAAAACGGCACCCATTTGGTATCTATACTTGCATTTATAATTGTTTCGGGGCGAATTTTGTGGAAACGATATTTTGTTTCCCAACATTGAATGAAAGCATCACGTAAAGCAATAGAAACCAATAGATATGCCTGTACTGATTTTGCAAAATCTACTTTTTTATCTTGACAAACCGTTTTTGCGATAGCCAACCAGTGTCCACCGGGAGTCATTTTTTTATCTGCAAACATTACGTGACCTTGAACGTTCATCACGAAAGCGTTATCATCCCAAAACCATGCAATTCGTTTTTCTTCTTCAGAAAGTTTATTGCCCATTTCATAAACTTCTTTCACTTCTTTCATAAAAGAACTTGTTTTTGCCAAATCATAAGCAAAAGGTGGTGGTGGCAAAAACTGCGAAGACGAATCAATCACCATCGGTCTGATTTTGCCCCAGTTTGGTTCAATCGCATCGGCATACGATGGCGGAGTTGGAGTCCAAGTACCGGGCATATTTTGTAAAGTATAGCGTAAACCGCGAGTTTGTGGGTAATTATCTTTCTTTGCGTATGCTAAAATCGCTTTTCCAACCTCAGTTCCATAGGCGACCGAACGCTCAATTACATTGTTCGGCACACCTGCTGTTTCAAATTTCTTATCCAAAGCCTTCTCAAAGTCATCATATTTTTCAACCGAAAACGTAAGGCCGCGTGCAACCGTTATAAAAGCTTTAATGCTTGCCAATTGTTGACAATATTCTTTTCCTGCTTCTAATTTTGGCACTTCATTAAAATCTTTTATTCTATCAACCATCGAAAGCATATCTTTCTCACCCGAAACGAGAGCTTCATAACCTGCCAAATTTGCATAAGAATAAATACGACTTGCTACTGGAGGAGAAAAAATATCATGAACGATTACATCGGTAAGTCTATTAACGCAATCATGGTACAAATCGGGATTATTAACTAAAGGAGTATATTCGGCCGATGTCTTTTGCTTACAGCCATTGACAAACGTAACAAAAACTAATAGCGTAAGCAGGTATTTAAGAGGTTTCATCTTCTAAAAAATGTAAAAGGTTAAATAATACTATTTCAAATAAACCGTATTGGCAAGTTACAAGCCTTTTCTTCATCATGATGACAAAAATACATGGTTTTTTTAGAATAATGTTTAAAATACTATTTTGCGGGAAAATTCCTCTTTAAAAAATAACCAAAAACTCGCCACCTTAACCTATTTTTATAAGCACATTTAGAATAGGATTTCGTAGGGCTCAATGTAAAAGCTGTTGCTTAATTCAGAAATATTACTGATGATGCAAAAAATAATAACATACTATTCAAAAAAAAATACAACTTTTAAACATTCTTTTTTGCCATTCATTAGAGAATAATTAAAAAATTTAACCAAGTATCTTGCATTGCATAGTACCTTATAATATCTTTGTATCATAGTATCACCTCCAACCGCAGCAGCGGACTGTCATTTAAGAGGGCTTTTTAAACAGTTTACACTTTAAATGGCCCCCCTTCAAAGGTGAAGGGTGGTTTCAAATATTATGGATTTAGAAAATGCCCAAGTGCAGATGCGGAAAGGAATTTTGGAATACTGCATTCTGCATATAATTTCAAGAGGAGAGATTTACGCCTCCGAAATTCTCTATGAACTCATCAACGCCAAAATAATGGTGGTTGAAGGTACACTTTACCCTTTATTGACTCGACTGAAAAATGCAGGCTTGCTCGATTACAAATGGGTAGAATCAACTTCAGGGCCGCCCCGCAAATACTACGTATTAACTGATACAGGACTAATGTTTTTAGAAAACTTGAATAATACATGGAGCGAACTCGCAAAGTCCGTTACAACAATCATAAACAAGAAATAAAAATTTCGATGTTTGGGGTTCGATATTCATGACTCGAAAACAAACATCGAGTAAAAACATCGAAAAAACAAACATCGGACACTGAAAAAGAAATTAATAATTATATGAAAAAGACTATACAAATAAATATCGCAGGCATGGTTTTCAATATCGAAGAAGATGCCTACGAAAAACTAAACGCTTATTTAGCTTCTATAAAACAGTATTTTGCGTCATACGAAGGGAGTCAAGAAATTATTTCAGATATTGAATATCGTATTGCCGAAAAATTCTGGACGAATCAAAAGTCTGATAATCAACCTATTATTACGCATGAAGGTGTAAACGACCTCATCAAATCAATGGGTAGCGTATCTGACTTTGAAGCAATCGAAGAAGAAGAAGACTTGAGAAATACCGCTCAGTCAACAGTAGGCAATACTCAGTCGACAATTAACAATCAACAATCAACAGCGGGAAGACAAGAATCTGATAGTTTTAAAACAGCTCAACCAAAACGTCTTTATCGTGATGTAAAACGCAAGGCCCTAGGTGGTGTTTTAGCAGGTTTGGCACATTATTTCAATATTGATGTAGTTTGGGCAAGAATTATTTTCTTGTTGCTATTCGTAGGTTTACCACCAATCAATGATGATCTCGGACCGATTTCAGGTTTTGTATTCTTGGGTTATTTTGTTTGTTGGATTATTTTTCCTCCAAATTTCAACCTTGACGAAGACAAAAAAATCAAGAAATTTTACCGCGACAATGATAATAAGGTATTAGGCGGCGTTTGTAGTGGTTTAGCTGCTTATTTTGGCGTTGATATAACGGTTATTCGTTTACTTTTTGTTGTGGGTGTGTTTTTATTTGGAACGGGCATCTTGGCATATATCATCCTTTGGATTGTAGCTCCAAAAGCTAAGACACTTACTCAAAAAATGGAAATGAAAGGCGAGCCAGTTACGCTTTCAAACATCGAAACTAATATCAAAGAGAGCATTAATGTTGATAAATATGCTACAGAAAATGGTCTTACAAAAGTACTTTTATTTCCTTTCCGCTTAGTTGGTTTGCTTACCAAAACATTGGGCGAAGTGCTAAAACACCTTGGGCCAGTTGCCAGAGTTTTGGCAGGAGTAGTGCTGATGTTATTCTCATTATTAGCCATTGTTGGCGTTGTGGCGGCTGTCGCGGCCTTCTTCGGAGTAACTTCGGGCATCGAAGGAACAGAGTTTTTCGACAATAGTCCCTTCAAAATATTCTCGAAAGATATTCATCCAATGATAGGTTTCTTTGCTTTCTTCGCAACTTTTACACCTTTCTTGGCTCTTTTACTTACAGGTCTAACATTGCTTTCAAACAAAAGAATTGGAAATCGTAATTTTTGGGTTTCTCTATTAGGATTTTGGTTGGCAGGTTTAATGGGAACAGGTATTTTGGCAACAAAATATGCTCTAAACTTTAAAAAGAAAGGTCGTTTTGAACAAACCAAAAACTTCCCATATACGCTTACAGGACAAACATTAGTGCTTGATGCCAACAATAATCAAGATGATAATTTTGACGAAATACAAATTAGAGAAGATGTCGAAGTAAGCATTGAAGGCTACAATGGTGCTGATTTGAAACTCGAACAACGTTTTGAATCATCGGGTCGTACGAAAGCGGAAGCCGAAGAAAATGCGAAAAACATTTTGTATAATATCACTCAAAAAGATTCTTCTCTTTCATTCGACCAAAAGATTTCATTGCCAGAAAAAGCTCGTTTCCGTGGACAAGACCTTCATATAACACTTTTCGTTCCTTTCAATAAGCCATTCCAAATTACCAAATCGTTCTATCATAGTGTTTATCGCCATGATTGGGAAAGCAAAAACTTTGATATGGATAGCGATGATGTAGATAGATTCACTTACGTGATGAAACGTGACTCCGGAATGGTTTGTCTTGATTGTCCAAAATTAAGCGATGAAGAACGTGAAACACTCCGCAATAATCATTATGACGACAGTGATGATTCAGCTTTTGATTATGGTGTTTTTGAAGAAAAAGGACAACATGAAAAGAAATTTGATTTGAAAGGTTTTGACAAGATAGAAGTTGGCGGAGCATTTGTTGTAACAATTCGTAGAGGAGGCACATTTGAAGTAACTGCAGACACGGACGAACAAAGTGACTTAAATGATATCGATTTTGAAGTACGCAATAATACCCTCGAAATAGGCCATAAAGACAAGTTTTCGTTTGGTAGAAGAAACGAAACCGTTAGAATTAATGTCACAATGCCATCTTTAGAAGGGCTTGATATTTCGGGAGCATCTACTCTGAAAGTCATTGGCTTCAAAGACAAAAGCAAAGACTTGGATATTCAGTTATCGGGTGCTTCAAAAGCTGCCATAGATATAGAGGTTCGTAAAATCGAATTCGATGCTTCGGGAGCTTCGATAGCAGACCTGAGAGGTTCAGCCGAAAAAGTAAACATGGAAATTTCGGGAGCTTGCCATATAGATGCTAAACGCATGGAAATCAACCAAGCAAGAGTCGATGCCAGCGGTGCAAGTCATATTAGTTTCGGAAAAGTAAAAGATTTCGACTCAAACACCAGCGGTGCGAGTAAAATTAGTAGAGAGTAAAGTAAATCAATGATAAAATGAGTGAATATGCTTTAAGCCTTATTCACTCATTTTTTATTGGTTAGTCAGTTTAAAAATTTGTTTCATTAACACCCATTTTTCACCAGGTTTGGCCATTGGCAAGCCTTGTTGATATTTCCAAACAAATGCTTCCCACGCTTGTACTTTGGGATTATTGGCATCCATTTCTGATTTTTTCTCAAACGAAAAATCATCTTCAGTTTCCATAATCATAAACAAGCGATTACCGATTAGGTAGATTTCCATTTCTGTAATGCCAGCATCGGTGATACTTTTAGCGATGTCGTCCGAAATACGCTTATGTAATTTTTCATATTCAGCAATCAAAGTAGGGTCGTCAACTAAATCAAGTGCAAGCGTATAACGTTTCATAGTTTAAGAATTAAGTAAATTTTTGAATAATAATTTAGATATAATTAATTGATAATCAGACTTTCAATAATCAAACAGAAATGCTTTTTCGATTTTCTTTAATATTTTTATTAAAAAACGTTTGAAATTTAATAGATTTTTTCGATATTTAATTTGAGAAATGAATTTTTGTTATACTTTTGCAGCCTTAAATTTATTATAACACTAAAAAGGAATAAAAACTATGTATTGGACACTCGAACTTGCGTCTTATTTGGAGGACGCTCCGTGGCCGGCTACAAAAGATGAGTTGATAGATTTTTCGATTCGTTCGGGAGCACCCATCGAAGTTATTGAAAACCTACAAGAACTTGAAGACGACGGTCAGCCGTATGAGAGTATTGAGGAGATTTGGCCTGATTATCCAACCAAAGATGACTTTTTCTTTAATGAAGACGAATATTAAGCTCGAATCAATGATTCGTTAGCACAAATTATTCGTTAGCACAAATTATTCGTTAGATTGCAAAGCAACAAACAGATTCTGCCGTTTGTTGCTTTGTTGTTTCTATACTTTCAATTTTATTCAATGAACATTTCACAAACTATTTTTGTAATCATTATTATAGTTTCGGTAGTAATTGCATGTTTCCCAAAGAAAAATGGAGAAAAATATGAGCTACGATACGACTTTAGTAAGCCAAACAGCAAAATGGAAATGCCTCAAAACCTCAAAGAAATTTCGGGCTTATCATTTTACAAAGACAATCTACTGGCTTGCGTAAATGATGAAAAAGGAACAGTTTTTATTTATGACCTTGCTAATCAGAAGATTATAGAAACAATCGATATTGGCAAAAATGGCGATTACGAAGGTATCCAAGTTGTCGATGATGAGATTTTTATCATGAAAAGCAACGGTAAGATCAAAGGTTTCAAAATCAACGATGGTTCAGAAAGAGAAATTAATTGCTCAACTAAAGATGTAAAAGAATTTGAAGGACTAAGTTATCACCCTCAGACCCGAAGCCTTTTGCTGATAACGAAAGAAAAAGACAAGGAAAAAAACGATAAGAAAACTATTTATGCTTGTTCTTTAAATACCGAAAAGTTTGAGGAATTTTTAAATATTGATGAAGATATGATAAAAGGCAGAGATGGAAAAAAAACCATCGCACCATCGGGTATTGCAATACACCCAACTACTAACGAAATTTTTGTTATTTCCTCAAAAGGCAAAAAACTCTTGATTTTATCACCCAAAGGAGACAAAAATACCCTCATCGAACTCAACCCCAAGACATTTCTTCAGCCCGAAGGCATTTGTTTTACTCCAAATGGCGACCTATGTATATCGTCTGAAGGGGCTAATTCTAATGGATATATTTTAAAATTTGCATTTTTTTAATTTTTTTTTAACTTTTTTAATATTAGTTATATAGTATAAAAAATCAGGTATTTTCAATTTTTTTCTATAAAAAATACAATTTGTAAATTTGAAATTTTATTATTTACTGTTTATTAATAAAAAATTATATTAGATAATTGAAACAAAATATTAAGTGTTCTGTTATATTTGCATTGTTCAACTTTAAACAATAATAACTACATGTACACTTTATTCCTAAACATCGTCAATGTTGACGGTTCAGACCCTGTTTCATTTACATTTTTCACGGGTTACATGGCAATGCTTGCCGCTTCAGTATTTTTCTTATTCGAAAGAGGAAGTGTTGATGGCAAATGGAAAACATCTCTTTTAGTTTCTGGTCTAATCACTGGTATCGCAGCGGTTCACTACTATTACATGAGAGATTTCTACGGAGAAAATGATGGCCAAAGCCCAGTAGCGTTACGTTACATCGACTGGACACTAACAGTTCCTTTGATGTGCGTTGAATTTTATTTGTTGTTGAAGCCAGCAGGTGCGAAACCAGCTTTCATGTGGAAACTAATATTAGCATCAGTAGTGATGTTAGTAGCTGGTTACATCGGAGAAGCTTTCAATCCTTCGAAGTCAACTAGTCACTCAGTAATGTGGGGTGTAATTTCATCTCTAGGTTACGTTTATGTACTTTATTCGGCATGGGTTGGCGAAGCAAAGCAATTAGCTGCCTCTTCTAACTCTGATTCAGTAAAGTCTGGAATTCAAGCATTAGCTTGGTTCGTATTAGCTGGTTGGGCAATTTATCCAATTGGTTACATGGCTGGCCCTGGTGGCTGGTTAGGGCCAGAAGGTGCAAAATTATTTCAAGCAAAAGACTTAAATTTGTTTTATAACATTGCCGATGCAATTAATAAAATAGGTTTTGGTTTAGTAGTGTATAACATCGCTATGACTGAGTCTAAGAAAGCTTAAGCTTTTGAAATGATTTAATATTCTGCCCGAAAACTTTTCTTAGTTTTTGGGCAGAATTGTTTTAGCCCTTCTCGTGCAATCAATTTATTTTTTCTGCTTAATATTCAAAATCAATGAGAATCATACTCTTATTTGTAGGCTTTGCTACGCTGTTTGTGCATCATTATATTCATCATATATCGGTTGAAAGTCAATTTGTGGCTTTTGCGATTGGGATTTTGTTTTTGGGTATTCCACATGGGGCGGCAGATTTATTAGTTGCCAATCAAAACGCAAACATTGATAAACAACGCTTTTCAATGCCATTATTTTTTGTCAATTATTTGGCCAGACTTTTAGGTTTCGGTGCAATACTTTGGTTTTTCCCGTTATTCGGAAATATTCTGTTTATTTTCTTGGCAGCTTATCATTTTGGCGAAACTGATTTGCACCATTTCAAAACTGATACTTTAATCGGTAAATTTCTAATAACTAGTTATGGTTTAGTTATTTTGAGCATAATTCTGATGCCTAACTTTGATGAAGTTCGACCTATATTGTTAATTTTCAAAGTTGGTTCTGATAACTTAGTATTTATCAATTGGCTTGATTCACACCGAAACGGATTAATTTTATCTTCAATTTTTCTGTTTTTATTAAGTTCGGCTATTTATTATTCGAAAAATAAAAATGTTGTATTTTCTGAAAACAAGTTTTTCTCTCTACAATTTCTATTAATTTTGGTTATTCTTTTCAACCTTCCAATGGTTTTGGGTTTTACATTTTATTTTGTTATTTGGCATTCGACCCTCTCTCTCAAAAATATTACTTCCTATCTACAAAAAAATAATAGTTTTAATACTACAAATCGAGTTTTTCGACAAATTTTATTTTATAGTTTACTTGCCATTGGTGGAATTTTGGTTTTTGGTTTTGCGGGCTTTATGTTTATCAATAATAATGCAATAATGGCTTATAGCTTTTTAGGGCTTGCAGTTCTAACGGCTCCGCACATGCAAATTATGCATGATATGTACCATAAAATTCGTCTCAATCATCATGCCTGAATGCAATTTTGATTTGTTTTTGTACTTTTACTAAGTAAACCTCAAAAACAATCAACTATGAGAATAATTCTAACCCTAATCTTTATTTCAAACTTAGTTTTTGCACAAGTTGGCAAAGAAAAAGTAGTAGTAACTGACCTCACCCGAATCAAACAAATTGGTTCTATCAGCATTGCACCCGACGGAAAAAAAGCCATTTACTCGCTCCGAACTTCCGAAATAAACGATGAAAACAAGCTCGAATACGATTACCACACACATTTGTTCTTAACTGACTTTCAGACAGTTAGACAAATTACTCGTGGTGCAGAAAGCGTAGCTAGTGCTTCGTGGTCGCCGGATAGCAAACAAATTGCCTTTGCTCGAAACATAAAAGGCAAATCTCAAATTTTTGTTATGCCGCTTGATGGTGGTGAAGCCTTTCAGCTAACTGATTCAAAATATGGCGCTTCAAACCCAAATTGGTCGAAAGATGGCTCAAAAATTTCATTTGGCGTGAGCCTTTCGCTGACAGAACTCCTAAAAGATTCTGTACTCAACCCATCAAAAGGTGTTCCAGCTTGGTCTTTAGAAAAACCTGGTTTTGCAAAAAATGAGTTTTTAAAGCCCGTCAAAGGCATAAAACCAAATCCTGATGGAACAATTGAAGAAATCAGGGCATATTTAGAAAAAGATGTGGAAGATAAAAAAGCGAAAGTTATCAATCGTCTTACTTTTCAAGGAGAAGCCACTACTCAACCAGAACTGAATTTTTCACATATTTACACAATCGAAGTTAAGGAAGGTGCAAAAGCTACACCCTTGACAACTGGTTTTAGGAGTTATGGCGGTGGAGCTTGGCTACAAGATGGACAAGTTGCCATACAAACAGCCCTAGATTCATTACTACACCCAGACCGTGAACAAGATAATAAAATTTTGGTGGTGAATGCCGATGGCACAAATCTCAAAGTCATTTTAGCAGAGAAAGGAAAATCGTTTAGCGGTGTAACTTGGTCGCCTGATGGAAAAAGTATCGTTTACACAAAAACTAACTCTCAAGGCGTAAATATTGGTGATTTATATATTGCGAAAGCCGATGGTACAAATCCTCAATTGATTAAATTCGACCGCTCGGTTGGTGGACTCACATGGTCGAAAGATATGAAGTATGTCTATTTTACGGCACAGTCGAATGGTGGACAACCGATTTATAGAGTTGACGTTCAATCTAAGAAAGTTGACCAAATAACAGATTTTGAGTCAGGTATTTTAGGTTTTGATTTATCAGTCGATAAAATCCTTTATTCAAAAACTGAAGTGGCCAATCCGAACGAACTTTACGTAGCCGATTTACAGATGAAAAATCCTGTAAAATTGACTTCGGTAAACGATTGGGTAAAAAATAAAGCATTGAGTTTTCCAGAAAAACGAACTTATACCAATTCAAAAGGTCAAAAAATTGAATATTGGATAATGAAACCGTCGAATTTTGAGGCAGGCAAGAAATATCCACTTCTATTAAATATGCACGGAGGACCAACCGCCATGTGGGGTCCGGGTGAATTTTCGATGTGGCATGAGCATCAGTATTTTTGTTCACAGGGCTATAGCGTGGTTTATGCCAATCCACGTGGTTCGGGTGGTTATGGTTTAGATTTCTTGCGTGCCAACATCAAAGATTGGGGAACCGGTCCAGCTGAAGATGTACTCTCAGCTGCAAATGACGCCGCCAAAGCTTCATGGGTTGACACTTCTCGACAAGTAATCACAGGTGGCTCGTATGCAGGTTATCTCACAGCTTGGATTGTGGCACATGACCACCGTTTCAAAGCAGCTTTTGCCCAACGTGGCGTTTATGACCTTACAACATTCTTAGGCGAAGGAAACGCATGGCGTTTGATTCCAAATTATTTCAATTATCCTTGGAATGATACGCAAGAAAAAGTTTTAGAAACTAATTCACCTTATACATTCGTTGATAAAATTCGTACACCTCTGCTCATCAAGCACGGAGAAAACGACCTTCGCACGGGCATCATTCAAAGCGAAATGATGTACAAATCGATGAAAATTATGGGCAAAGAAGTAGAATACGTAAGGATGCCAGGAGGCACGCACGAGCTTTCACGAACAGGTAATGTTCGTCAAAGAATCGACCGTATGCTACGCATTTATGAGTTTTTTGAAAGGTTTGTTGGAAAAAAGTAACGTTTCCTGAGCATAGCCGAAGAGCACACAATAAAAAAAAGCCGAGGCAAAACCTCGGCTTTTTACTACTACACTTACCTAAACCCTAAAATTCCATAGGAATGGCAACACTCGTCGTATCCCAAGAAATGGTTAAAGTCTTGTCGTCAGTAGTGATTGTCAACTTCTCTACTACGTCTTTTAATGTTTTTACAGGAACTGTAACTTCAGCTACGTTTTTATCTTTGATTTTGTCGTATCCGTAAGCTCCCCATTGTTTTAATTCGCTATTCAATATAATAGTCCATTCTTTCTCGCCTAATTTCGAGAATAAAGAATAAGTACCTGCTTTCACAGACTTACCACCAAATTTTACATCTTTTTTAAAAGTGATTTCAGTTGCTCCATTAGCTCCTGTACGCCAAACGGTTCCAAATTTCTCTAGTCCGCCAAAAACTACACGACCTTTTTTAGATGGTTGACCGTAAGTTACTTTTACGTTAGCACTTTCAGCAGAAACTGCTGGACTTTGTGCAAATGATAATGTGCTGATTAACAGCATTAATGATAAAAATGACAATACTTTTTTCATACAAGATTAGATTTTTGATATATGTTTATAAACGATTAAGAATGTATTTTAGTTTGAAATATGTTTGTTTTTGTAAAAATAATCTTAGCCTTTTTTATTAAAATGTAAAACAAATTTTATTGCCTATTTATTTAAAAATATTCCTAAATAGTAATACTTTAATTTGTATATGAACTAATTTTATTCTTTCACCTTTTGGGCATAAAGTTTGGCCATTTCTCGTGGATTGGTTGGTTCAGGATTTACTTTGTCTGATTCCAATAAACCATCACGCAAACGAATAATGCGGTGTGAATATTTAGCAATATCTTCTTCGTGAGTAACCATCACAATAGTATTTCCTTTTGAATAAAGTTGGTCAAACAACTCCATGATTTCGTAAGAAGTTTTCGTATCTAAATTTCCTGTTGGCTCATCGGCCAATAGAATACTTGGGTCATTGACCAAAGCACGGGCAATAGCTACACGTTGGCGTTGACCACCCGAAAGTTCGTTGGGTTTATGATGGGCTCTATTGTCAAGACCAACATTTTTTAATGTCAACATTGCTTTTTCGGTGCGTTGAGATTTTGTATAACCCGCATAAATCAATGGTAAGGCTACGTTTTCAAGTGCAGATTGACGTGGAAGCAAGTTAAACGTCTGAAAAACGAAGCCAATTTCTTTGTTTCGTATTTCGGCCAGTTCATTATCACTCATACTACTTACGTCGTGGTTATTCAAAACGTATTTTCCATCAGTTGGAGAATCCAAGCAACCTATAATATTCATTAATGTAGATTTCCCCGACCCCGAAGGTCCCATAAATGCCACATATTCACCTTTATCGACCGAAATTGTGATTGATTTTAAGGCGTCAATAATTTCGCTACCCATGATGTAGCGTTTTGAAATATTGGTTGTTTCTATGATTTTCATGAAAAAATGTTGAATGAGCGAATGGGCGAATGAGCGAATAAATTTCACTCATTTTACTATTCAATATACAAAGATATTATTCTATTCAAAGCCATCCTTTGTTTTTTCCATCAATGCTTTTTGGGCTTGATAGGTGGAAAGAAATGCTTGATAATCGGCAGGGCTACTTAGTTGTTGTACTTTTGCCAAACCATCGGCCACGTAGTCGAGCAAGCCAATTTTGAGCGATTGAAGAGTATAAAGTTTCCAGGTTTCGGCAGAAGTATTGTTTAATTCAGCTGCTCGGAAAACGAAATTATAAGCATCGATGGGCTTTTTGAGCGTATTGTTATAAAAGTCAACGATTTTGCTCAAAACATAAGGATTTAGAGGATATTCTTGCAAAATCTTATCTAAGTCCTTTTTGCTATTTTGATTTTTCACCAAAGCTATTTTAAATATTTCTTTAGCCTTTGCTTCTTGGAAGTCAGTGATTGTTTGTTGATAATTTTGTTTTTGTAAAACCTCTACCGAAGAAACATCACCAGCTTTACTAAGAAATTCTATGGCTTTATCATAAACACCTTGTTGCAGAAACCACATTCCTGCCACTTGATTATACAAAGGTTTGTGTTTGGTCGAGTCATTGGCCAAAATCGCCAATTGTTTTAGCCCTTCGAGTTTATTTTCACTGAAAAAGTTTCGGGAAGCAATAGCAAACTCAAAATCTTCAAAGAAATCGTTGTTCACTTCCTTTCGTTGAATATTCTGCAAGTCTTTGCTCGAATACGGAAACATGGCATTATTAAATGACGATAAATTATAGAGCAGAGCAAATTGGCTAACGTTTATAGCAGAATCTTTCTTGAACTCGATATTTGTAATTGCCTGCCTTTGTAAAAATTTAGTGGCAGCTGCTCTATTTGCACGAAGGCCCATGTTTTTAGATGCTTGATTATCGCCCAAAGTAAAGTAAAGACTACTTTTAGGAGCGGAGTGCCTCATCACGGAAAGAAGCGAATCTTTTTCTCCGTACTTTAATTGATACGCCAATAAGTTAGATTCCGTTAAATCACAATCTGTGCAGTTTGTTTTTGCTAAATTCAAGTAAAAAAAGGTTGAATCCAAGACTTTGGTTTTTTCATAGAGATACGCAATATTGGTCAAAAGTTGTTGGTTTTTTGGAAATTTGCTCACGCCTTCTCGCATGGTGAAAAGAGCATCAAAAAACATGTCTTTTTCCTCCAAAACCTTACTCAAACCTGCATAAGCATACGGACTGGAATTTTTTTCTAACGCATTTTTCAGAAATAAACCTGTATTTTCTTTATCACCATTTTTTAATGCCAAAGAAGCCAAAGCATAATTTGATTTATGATTTCGACTATCAAAATGTAGTGCCTCTTTATAAAAAGTTTCTGCGGCCTGAAAATCTTCGGTAGCTGTATAATAATCGGCAATGACATTGTAATAGCCGGCTTTTGTTTGGAAATAATTATTATAGTTTTTGAACGAAATCAACATGAAAACCAAAATTGCCGCCGCCATTCTGAAAAGCAACAATTCATAAAATTTTGGTTTATAAATCACTTTATGCACTTCCAAGCCTTTTTTAAGTGGCTGTGTAAAGTTGATTAATACATAAAAGAAAAAGCATAGCCCCATCGAAACATGAGCATACGAGATAAAATCCTCGAAAGCTTCAATGAGCGGGTCGTTAGCGGTTGCGTATGTATAGCCAATTGTAGCAGTCGTAATAATGGCCAAACCTAAATATAACCAAGAACCGATAGTACGAAAATCGAAAAAATTTGATTGTTCGGAATAATCTCTGAAACCCCAAATTCCTAAAAGCACTGAAATTCCAAAGAGAACTACAGGGTTAATAGAAATAATATTCCAATCGATATATTGAGATTTTTCGAGGAAAATTAAAAGTACATTGAGCAAATAAATACTCGAAATTACCAAAAAAGAGGGAATATGATTACGATTTTTAACGCCCGAATTTGAAACAACCCAAACCAAACCCGCTGAAATTTCGTGAGAAATAAATAAGATAAATATTGCCGATAAAACAATTGCCGAAAGTAAACCATAAGAAAAAACCGCTAAACTTGGGTTTGCCGATTTTGCCGTAAAACTAATCAAGGCTGCTATTGCAATACTCAAAACCAGAAAAGATAAGAATCTTTTCAAAGCATTGATTTGAGCAGCAAACGTATTGAAATAAAATGCCATACCAGTAAATGCACCAAAAGCAACCAAAAATGGCAATTGATTGACGGAATTAAATACGATTTCGAGATGAAAAGTTATCAAAATGCCTGCAAACAAAACCATTCCCCCTAAAAACCAATAACGACTCATGCAAGAAAATGCACTTATTAGCAAATTCAGACCTAAGATAAAAAATAAAGCAAAGACATTGTTTGCCCAAAAATTAATTTCCATAATTGAAGCGAGATAACGCTCTTTGACAATATAGGCATTTCCATTGATGGTAAACTTTAGAGTGCCATCTGAGAAAGTATCTAAAGCCGCAAGAATTTCATCAAGCTCGCTTAAGACATCCCAGTGAATGACATTTTCTAAACCTTTGTACCAATAAAATGAAAGAAAGAAAATTGAGGTGAAAAGTATCGTAAGAAGAGAAACAAAACTAAATTGTTCATTTTTAGGCCAGTTTCGCCAAAAAAATAGTTTTTGCATAATTATCAAGAGTTTTTCCACGTGAAACGCCAACTTATCCACAGCTTTTGCACACGCATTATAAATATATGAGCTGTGAAGATAACGTAAAAACATTGTTTGATTATATTTGCAGTTATAAAAAACTAAACAGCTCAGAAAATGACTCTTCATAAGGAAGGCACAGGAACGATTTCATTGACAATTATTGGACTATTGGCAGCTAATGCGGCATTAAGATATTTTTTACCCGAACAAGATATTTTACACACATTATTGCTCATCGTAAGTTTATTTTTATTCGTGATTGTGGTTCAATTCTTTCGTAAACCAAACAGGACTACCTCAATAAATCCCAAGCACATAATTGCTCCTGCCGATGGCAAAGTTGTAGTGATTGAGGAAGTTGTAGAAACCGAATATTTCAAAGGGCCAAGACGACAAGTTTCGATATTTATGTCGCCTCTCAATGTGCATATCAATTTCAATCCAATTTCCGGAATTGTGACTTATGTAAAATACCACGCTGGAAAATACTTGGTTGCTTGGCATCCAAAATCAAGCACCGAAAACGAACGCACAACAATCGTGGTGAAACACCACAACGGCACAGAGGTTTTATTCCGCCAAATTGCGGGAGCTATGGCTCGTAGAATTTGCTGGTACGTAAATGAAGGACAATCCGTCGAACAGGGTTCAGAGTTTGGTTTTATCAAATTTGGTTCTCGAATTGATATTTACTTACCTTTAGATGCAAAAATCTTAGTCAATATCGATGATATTCCAGTTGGCGGCGAAACGGTCATTGCAGAATTAATGTAGTGTAGGACAGGTTTTCAACCTGTCTTTTTTATCTCCTATGCCACTGACAGGATTTCAACCTTTCCTTTTCGCTTTATCATTGACAGGTTGAAAACCTGTCCTACAAAAATGGCAGAACATAATGAAACTGGCAATAAAGCCGAAGCAATGGCGGCAAAATTCCTGCAAAAGAAAGGTTACGAAATTCTCAATCAAAACTATACGTACGGAAAAGGAGAAATAGATATCGTTGTACTGAAGGAAGGCTGGTTGGTTTTTGTAGAAGTAAGGGCAAGGTCTGAGATTACTCATGGTTTTCCCGAACAAACTATCTCGAAAAACAAAGCCGGTCTCATCATTAAAACTGCCGAAAACTATATTTATGAGCATGATTGGCACGGAAACGTTCGTTTTGACATTATTGCCATAACCGTAGGCGAGAAATTTGAAATCATGCACTTTGAAGATGCCTTCTTCTAACTTTTTGATTTATTTCAATCCATAATCTACTAGATATATTTTTCAAAAACAAGCGAATGTCTGAAAATACTAACCTTAAAGACCTATAAAAATAAAATTATGTCATCAAAAAACACAAATTTATAAAAAAGCAATTACTCATATTTTTATTCCAAATCTTAGTTTTTTTTCATCTATTTGCCCATTTCGTATCTAAATATCAACAATTCGTCCCATCAACATAGCAAACATCACCAACTGCTTCAACAGGTTGCATTTCGGCGGCGATTGTATTCAATGTTTCTAAAAATACACTTGTTGGTTGAGCTCCACTAATGCTATATTTATTATTCAAGACAAAGAATGGTACACCCGTAACGCCCATACCTTGAAAATGCTTGATTTCTTGCGAAACGTGGTAAGTTATTTCTTCATTTGCTAAAACACTTTCAGTTTTTTCACGATTCCAACCAAAATTTTCCATAAAAACAATCAGTTGTTCTGTGTCTGAAAAATCAACGCCATCGGTAAAATATGCTTTGAAAAAACATTCTTCTAACTCAATCTGCGTTTCTTCCTCACGAGCAATGTGTAGCATTTTGTGCAACGGAATTGTATTAATTGCTTTTGTCATTTTATCGAAATTAAACGTAATTCCAGCTTTCTCACCTACTCCCGAAACTCTTTGAAAAATCTGTTCGATTTGGTCAATATTGCCAAATTTCTTAGCAAAATATTCATCACGAGAAACTCCTTCGGCGGGAATCGTTGGGTCGAGTTGGTATGGATGCCAAGTAATCTCAACTGGCTGACTATCAAAGCTTTCAAGTGCCTTTTCTAAATGTTTTTTTCCGATATAACACCATGGACAAGCCACATCAGATACGATATCTATTTGCAAAGGTTTGTTGTTCATTCTTTATAATTGTTTTAAAATAAAACCTACGAAGCTGAAATTTGGTTCAAAAAAAGGGGTTCGATTGATCGAACCCCTTGCATGCTATTCTTGACTGTAAACTACTGATACTTATACAAACTCTTTGCCTTTCGTACTTGCCGCAGCCACAAACTCTTTTACTTTTTGTTCATCTTCTTTTTTACAAATCATCAATACATTATCATATTCTGCCACAATATATCCATCTAATCCACTTACAACTACTAATCGGTCTTTTGGGGTTTTAATGATGCTGTTTTTAGTATCGTAAAGCATTATGTTTGCGTCGATGGCATTTTGGTTTTCATCTTTATCTGATATTTCGTATAAAGATTTCCAAGTACCCAAATCTGACCACCCAATCTCTGAAAGTACCACAAAAACATTCTCGGCACGCTCCATTATTCCGTTATCAATCGAAATAATTTTGCATTGCGGATAGGCTTTATATAAAGCATCTGCTTCTCGTTCAGTATAATAATCGGCCTTAATTTCTTCAAAGGCTTCTGCCATTTCGGGTAAAAATTCCTCAAAACATTTCTTGATGGCATTTACATTCCAAATAAAAATACCAGCGTTCCAAACAAATTCGCCACTTTCAACAAATTTTTGAGCCCACTCCAGATTTGGTTTTTCGGTAAAAGTAACTACACGCTTAATGTCTCCTTCTGATTCAGAAAACTGAATATATCCATAACCTGTATCTGGGCGAGTAGGCTTAATTCCGAGAGTAACCAAGACATCATTTTTTGCCGAGAAATGCAAAGCGATGTTAATTCTTTTACGAAACTCATCTTCTTTTAAAATAATATGGTCGGCAGGAGCAACTACAATATTAGCATTTGGGTTTTTAGCACCAATTTTATAACAAGCATACGCAATACACGGAGCGGTGTTTCTACGATTTGGCTCAAGTAAAATTTGGTCATCACTCAAATACGGCAATTGTTGTTTGGTAATTTCGTAATACTCTTTACTTGTTACGATATAGATATTTTCTCGGGGACAAATTCCATCAAAACGTTCAACCGTTTGCTGTATCATCGTTGTTCCGATACCCAGCACATCATGAAATTGCTTTGGATTTGTACTTCGACTAAAAGGCCAGAATCTCGTTCCAACTCCGCCAGCCATTATAATTACGTAATTATTATTATTCATCTTTTATATGCGTGTAATTGTATGTTTTGATTTAATATTTATTGTTTGAGGAAGGTTTCCAAACGTAAAGCTACATTTTCTCTGATATTCATCCAAAAAAGATTTATATCAGCTACATGCCATACCTTCGTTTTTAAAAACGCTCGACCACGTACGTAAGGTTTGTTTATCCAAAGCATTCCTTGATGGTTCTGTGCGTCGGCTGCTTGCTTCACAAAAGTATATTTTAATCCAACGCCACCTTTGTTGAGTTCTTTTGGTGCAAATTCCTCATCACTTTTCCACGTAAGTGGATTCGTACTAACAGCAGTTTTAAGGCCGTTTGAATGATATTCAGGCGTAAAATCTCTTGCATATGTATTCCATGACACAAATCCACCGATTTCATTTGGGGAATTACTTGGTTTAATATTTTCAAAAGTATCAGGTTGAGTAGCGATTCCTATTAAATATGCTTCTACCAATTGTTTTTGAAGTGGTTTTCCATCAAAAAATTCTTTTAAAAGCCGTTTGGCATGTACCGTTCCTTGGCTGTGAGAGGCAATGATTATTGGCCGTCCTTGATTCCAATTTTTCAAGTAATATTCAAACGCCGCCTTAATATCAGAATATGCCAAATCAAGGGCCTGTTTTTTATCATCAGCATTTGGAGTCACGAATGAATAATAATGTGCTTGACGATAGCGAGGTGCATATATTTTTCCTGAAGCATTAAACGCCGTAGCTTGATTTAGAATCGTTGAATTATCGGTTTTCTCGTTTAACTCAGCATCGCTTATATCAGCGTTCCATTCATATTGATTTTTTGGTTGATAAGTAAAAGTTGTTGGATGCAAAAAAAACACATCGGCTTTGGCATCGTTTTGACTGTCGCTTAGCTTAGATTTAAGAGGGGTTTTATCGGCGGCATCTATTTTTGTCGGCAATGCAGCCCAAGCCTCATTCTGAAAATAATCTGGTACTTTTGGTGCATTATTTAAGTCAAAATGAGTTTTTAAAACGACTGCGTTTTGAGCTGAAATTTTAACCGAAAGAAGACTAGTAAAATAAAAAAATGATAGAAAAATCGTGTTTCGCATTGTATATAATTATTTTTTGTTAAAATTGTAACATTTTGATACAAACTAATAATAGTATGCTTGCATATTATTGGTTTCTTTTTTAAGTTTGAAACAAAATTACGTTTTGTTAACCACTAATCAATATTCTCATGTACAAACTTTCTGTTAAAAAATGTTTACTCGGAATATGCTGCTTTTTAATAACTCAGCTTTCCTTTGCTCAAACAAAAGTGTCAGGAACAATTTCCGACGCTACGACTAAAGAACCACTAATTGGTGTTAGTGTTCAAGTAAAAGGTAAAGTAGTAGGAACAATCACCAACACAAAGGGGGAATTTTCGTTCAGTGTCTCTACTCCACCGCCATTTACGCTCCTTATTTCATCAGTAGGATATGAAAGCCAAGAGATGAATGTTTCAGGAAACAGTGCTTCAATCAATATTGCACTGAAAGAACAAGCTGTTTTAGGTCAAGAAGTTGTAGTATCGGCTTCGAGAGTTGAAGAATCGGTTTTGAAATCGCCAGCGGCTATCGAAAAAATGGATATTCGCACAATTCGTGAAACAGCTTCACCATCTTTCTATGATGCTTTAGCAAACATGAAAGGTATCGACATGACTACGCAAGGTTTATTGTTTAAATCTATCAATATGCGTGGTTTTGGTTCTACGGGAAATCCTCGTACAGTACAAATGATTGACGGAATGGACAATCAAGCTCCAGGCTTGAACTTCCCTGTCGATAATATCGTAGGAATGCCTGAACTTGATGTTGAAAGTGTTGAGGTTTTACCAGGTGCAGCATCTGCTCTTTATGGGCCAAATGCAATCAATGGATTGGTTTTAATGAACAGCAAAAGCCCATTCTTATACCAAGGTTTAAGTGCAACCGTAAAAGCTGGTGTGATGAGTGCAAGCAACCGTGACGTTGTGAATACTCCAATGACAGACTTCTCAATGCGTTATGCAAAGGCTTCGAAAAACAACAAATTCGCATTTAAAGTAAATTTAGCATATATAACAGCTAAAGATTGGCAGGCAACAAACTATTCTAACCTAAATCTTGGTGGACTACAAACGGGTTCAAGAGGTGCAGGCACTAAGACCGATTACGACGGTATGAACGTTTATGGTGACGAGGTTCAAGCAAACATGACCACTGTCGCAAACGGATTGATTGCTGCTAAATTATTACCATCAGCAGCTTTAGGCTTAATACCAAACGTAAACGTAAGCAGAACGGGCTTTTTAGAGAAAGATATGGTAGATTATAACACCAAAAGCTTTAAAACAAATTTAGCTGCTCATTACCGTATCAGTGATAAAGTTGAGTTAGTAGGACAAGTAAATTATGGTTATGGAACAACTGTTTATACCGGAACAGGAAGATATTCGCTGCGTAATTTTAACTTAACACAAGCAAAAGTTGAACTAAGAGGCGATAACTTTACTTTAAGAGCATACACTACACAAGAGCGTTCTGGTCAGTCGTATACTGCTGGTTTGGCTGCAGTTGCGATGCTAAATAGTGTGAAACCGCACGCAACATGGTTTGGCGAATACGTGGGAGCATTTGCTGCTGCTCGTGGTGCGGGCCAGGGAGAAGAACAAGCTGGAATTACAGCAAGAGGGGTTGCTGATAAAGGATTGCCAGCAGCAGGTTCAGCAGAATATTCGACATTGTTAAATAAATTCCGTGATGCAGCGATTGTTGATGGCGGTGGTGCTTTTTTAGATAAAACTAATTTGTACCATGCAGAAGGAGTTTATAACTTCAAAAATCAAATTAAATTTATTGATTTATTGGCTGGAGCAAACGTAAGACAGTATAGCTTACAATCAAACGGAACTTTATTTTCAGATAAAAAAGAAGGTCGTACAGGTGTAATTCCAATCAATGAATATGGTGCGTTTATTCAGGGTGCTAAAAGTTTATTCAAAAACCATTTGAAATTATCGGCTTCGATTCGTTATGACAAAAGCCAAAACTTTGAAGGCTTCTTTACTCCAAGATTATCAGCAGTTGCTTCATTTGGCCAACAAAACTTCAGAGTATCTTACCAAACTGGATATCGTATACCTACGACTCAAAATCAATATATTGACTTGAGAACACCATCTGGTACATTGATTGGGGCACAGCCAGAATTTGATTCAAGATATAACTTGGCTAACGGTGTAGATTTAGCAACATTGACAGATTTCTCAA
>Ga0114967_10000748_pt1 | contig 27700 bp, 42 predicted proteins | sample M_130628_MF_Meta_FD_92639 | JGI IMG/M metagenome (GOLD analysis project Ga0114967, IMG submission 92639) | Freshwater microbial communities from Lake Montjoie, Canada to study carbon cycling - M_130628_MF_MetaG | ecosystem: Environmental > Aquatic > Freshwater > Lake | place: Lake Montjoie...
ATTTGTAAGGTTTTTAACAATAATGACGGCAGGTGCTACACCAAGATTGTGCGGTATTGCCCTAGCACCAGCAAAACTATTTCCACTCCAAGTCACAACATCAAAGAACTTAGGTTGCTTGCGGAATGTCCATGAGGCGTAACTATTGTTCGTGCCGTTTATCATTGCACCAGTTGCAGATGAGCCTAAATCAAAACCTGTAGTTCCAGCAATTACTGTATTGGATTGCGCTACTTGAGCATCAGTAGTTTCTGTAATTAATCGTGGGCTACTACCAGAAGTCATTCCCCTAGCGGTGTCGTACAAGATGTGTGATGCTGTGTAAGTGCCGCCAGTATTGAATCTGTTCTTAATCCAGACCAAGCCGCCTTTAGTTGATAAATCAATGTTATTTGTGATTGAACGTGACGCACCGCTACCATCATAAAGGAAGCAAGAGAACACATCCTCAATGTAAGTAGGCACAACAGGAACACCACCCCCAAAAGCATCGGTGGTTACGTTTCCAGAGGTTTCGTTTAGTGGCATAGATTAAGTCTTAAACTGAGTTACTGAAGCCAAAACTGTGTATGTTGCGCTTGCAGTCTTGATAACCGCAAATCGGTAGACATCAAGTCCAGAAGCATTACCAGCAGTAGGTGCGCCACCTATCCACTTAGGCGTTACAGATGTGCCATCTATCGTCACAGCAGAGTTGTAGTAAGCAGTAGAGCCTTGTGTAGTCACTAGCGCAAAGGTTACAGACTGACCCGTAGCCAATGCTGTGTTCATGCTAGTACCGCTACTAAACGCTATGTTTAGCGTCCAGTTGTTAGCCGCACTTGTTGTGTAGTATTGAACTGAGCCAGACTGGACATAGAAGTTAGTCGTAGATGATGGGGCGGCAGATACTACGTTTACTGTCTCAGCAGAGTCTAGTAAGACAGTAGCAAAGATGCTAGACAGACCATTAAATGTCTGTGTACCTGTAAATGTGTTGTTGGCTGATGCAGAAAAGCCAGATGCAGGAGTTACCCAAGTTGGTGCGCCAGCCCCATTTGTTTGCAAGAGTTGACCGCTAGTGCCAACTGCCAACATTTGAGTCGTTCCAGAAGCAGATTGGTAAGGGATTGTTCCGTTAGAACCACCGGCCAAATTTGTTGTTGTAGTTGCTGTACTTGCACTTGTTAAAAGTGTGCCACTTGTAGTTGGTAAGGTAATTACTGTAGTACCTGCAACTGATGGTGCTTGTAGGGTTACAGTCCCTGACGTAGTACCAGAAATATCAATCGCATTAGGTTTTAGGGTTACTGTCGTTGCCATATTTTTCCTTTATGGTGTTCCATTTGCAACAATATTAGTTGCCGATGTAATAAGTCCTGTCGAATCCATTGATGCAATTGTAGTTGCCCCATACTTAAACAGCAACTTTCCACCAGATTCCATAATTGTAAAGTTTGTTGTAGCAAGAGAACTTGCGACTGGAGTATCCCAAGATGTACTTGTTCCATCAGTCTTTAAAAACTTACCAGAATTGCTTGTTTGAGAGGGTAAGGTTGTTCCAGCACCACCAGAGGTAACAAGTTTGATTCTTTCTTGTAACTCAGGAGCAACTACTTCTCCCACATTGATCTGCTGACCCGTAGAAAGACTAATAACTAACGATCCATCAAAGTCAATTTGAGCATTTGAGACAGAAACACCATCTTTTCCATCTAGTCCGTCTTTTCCATCTGTACCATTTAGCCCATTCTTGCCATCTATGCCTTGCCGACCATCTGCACCCTTATCGCCTTTGTCTCCCTTATCACCCTTTTCAGGAACAATAGACTTGGCAACCTCTAATTGGGTATTGACCTTGTTTTCCATTACCCTAATGGCTTCAACTATTAGGTCTACATTGTCTTGAACGGCTTGCTCCTCCTGTTGGCGTATTGCAACAAGAGTTTCTTCCATCTTATTGATGGCCTCTAACTTTTCATCAAAAGATGAGCCTGTTGACTCAATACTTTGGATAAGTTCCTTGATGTTAGCCATTTTGCTTTAAGCCATCTGTGAGTTTCATTAGGAAGTCTTGCTTAACTTTGTTCTGAGAATTGACTTTATCAGCCATCTGCAACTCAACAATCTTGCTCTTATTCTTAATATCAGCCTCTTTAAGCATTAAATCAGCAATCTTGACACGTTTATCAAACTCCCTCTGATTGGCATCAGCCTCATTAGGTAGATTCTTGGTCAAAGATGCACTCATTTTGGCTTGCACTTCTTGTGGCATCAACTGTGTCTCAGTCATCAACTTTTGAGCCTCTGCCCTATTCTGTTCTGCTTGAGTAGTGTTGACCGCAATCTGTGCTTGAGCCGCTTGCATAGCCAATTGCTCTTGCATTTGTTGCATTTGTTGCGCTTGTGGATTAGGTTCAGCCATCTTCTCCAACATAGCAATCAATTCCATCCGATTGGATAGGCTTGAATTAGCCAAAATACCCTTCAAAATGATAGGTAGGACAGGGGTGTTAGGGCCAAGTGTTTGCAATAGACCAATAAACTGCTGTTGTTCGTACTCTCTAGCAATAATGCCTAGCGTAGCCGTTGGGACAAAGTTCATGTCCACAGATGGATAGCGTTCTGGGTCAAACTGCATGAAGCGGAAAGCCGCCTTCTTAATGAACGGAATCAAGAAATCTTCTTGGAAGTTCACTAAAGTGCGTTTGTACTTCTTGATGATAGAAGCGACAGCCATAGACATACCGCCTTGACCACCATCTCTAGCCACATTGCTAATCATGCCCTGAGAATCAAGAGTTCCCGTTGCTTGTAACAACATACGCTCAAAGTCTTTAGCCGTAGCCAAGTTGTTGGGGTCAGTTGATCCAAACTTGAAGGGATAAAGAATCTCAGAGGGCGCGCCATTGGTAAGGATTGCTTTGCCAGGCTTTACCTCAAACTTCATTCCCCGTGGCAGACGAGTCGCGTCCATAGCAATCATGGGGCTAGTAGTAAGTGCCAAAGAATCTAGGTGGCTACGAGTCTGTGCGTCAATAGCCTTTTGCATATTGAACGCTTTTTCTACTGTACCTCTGCCCAACAAACGATTAGGAACAGTATCATCTTGATAGGTCAAGACAGGACGATCCTTCATCATGTAGGGGTTTGCTTCAGCCTTTAGGAGTTGCCCATCATTGGCAATTACTACAATTGCTTCTACCAAATCAGAATATTCCTCTGCCTCAGAGTTATCTGGGAAAAGGTCAACAATCTCTTTGTTTTCTTCTAGATTCTCTAGGTATTCCCGTGGCACTAAGCCATAGTAGGTTAAGAGAAGAACCTTTTGATCTTGGTATTGGCTTATCTCTTGGGTAGGCTCTAGGTCAGAATCATCGCCTGAAGTAGTAATGTTTACTTTGCGATAGATGCCAGCCTCAATACCTTGGACAATCTTATGAATAGAGGTATATTTCTCTATTGCAACACCCATACAGTCATTTACGCTCGTACCATTTGGGTCAAACAAGAAGTTCTTTGGATTGATAGGAGAAATTTTGACCGCAATTCTTTCTTTTTCCAATACTCCAATAGCCGCTTGTCCCATTTGGCCTGGGATTGGTTGAGTTGAAGGAACATACTCTGTCTCAGTCATAACTACAACTTCGCCTATGCCTGTACCATAGATTTCAGCCATTAACTCAATTTGGTCAATTGCTTTGCGGATTTTGTCTTTCTTAAAGTCTTCTGTAAGTTGACGTTTAATCATCTCAATATCTATGGGGTTGCCATTGACATCTTGGATATTGTCTTCAATGTCAAAGAAATCACCCTGACCAAATATTGCTTCCATGATCTCAGCATGGCGAGTTTCAACTGCTTGTTGGGTGGCAGGAGTAACAATGCGTGAACGCTCAGACTCACGGGTTTTGTCTTCTACTGCCCATTCGCCACGGAAGATGCGCTCGTACTCTAGCCAATCGGGAAGGAAGTTAGTGTCTCTGTAATCACGCCAACGATCACAATGGTCAACAACAAAGCCAACTAAGTCTTTGTCAGCCTGAGTCGGCTCATCGTAACCACCTTGATCTTCAATCTTCACTTCTTTGTCTGTTGCCATTTAAACCCCGCTAATTATGTCAACTGGCTCCCACTCTTCTTCTTCTATGCTCTCAAAGTAAGAAGTCACGGCTAACTGGTCAATATATGACAAAGCATCTGGCAAATCATCATGCACTCCAATGGCGGGAAATAAAAGAAGTTGATCTTTAAATTCATCCCAATCCTCCTCAGAGTTCAGCACAATACGCCCATGCTCAAATCGACCTTGGAGGCTCCAAATAATTCTGTCAGCCTTTTTCCTATTGCCATGCGTCAAGTCAACTATATGCGAATATACATTATTTTTACGCATTAAGTCAGAAAGATATGGCAAAACAGCATTTTTTAATGCTCCTCGCTCAATTCCAACAGCCAAAGGTCTGTAATCTCTCATCTTCATTAGGATGGTTGCCGCAGTCTCCCGTATATCCCAACGCCCAAAGACAATCTCTTTGACAAACCATTTGCCATCATCTGTAACTTTCACCACAGCAATAGCCGTCTGATCTAGCCTTTTCTTGGAATTAGCCGCTTGTTTGGCAACTTCCTCAAATCCTGCTAAGTCAATGGCTAAGTAGTAACTGCCATGTTGAGGTTCTTCCCCATACTTAATCCATTCTTCCTTGAACACATTGCTACCAGCATTGGTGAAACTAGCCATGTATTCTTGCTTGAAAGCAAAGGTAGACAAGGTTTTCTTGGCAGATTCAATCTCAGTTGGGTCTATCAAAGGGTTGTCTTTTGTGGTGAAGTGCCAAGACTTCCAATCTTCATCGTCTTCAGATTGCCCTAACTTGTAGAGGTCATAGAACCAGTTTCTGCCCTTTGGCGTACCAATGAACATGGCTCTGCCCTTTTTGTCTGACAGAGAAGCCCTGATTACCTGCTCCCACGCTTCAGGCTTAATGTCTGCTACCTCATCTAGTACGGCATAGGTAAGGGACACACCCCGTAAGGTATCAGGTCTATCAGCACCACGAACATAGATGGTTGCCCCATTTATAGTCGTGATGTCTTGGTTGTTTATGTGAGCGTTTTGGATAATCTCTCTACCCAATTCCATTAGGACTTGCCAAATAATCTGTCTAGCCTGACCATTGGTAGGCGCAACATAGAGAACAGCAGAACCAGAAGGGCATTTGAGTGCTTCAATAAGTAGGGTAACTGCCGCCATACGGGACTTACCGCACCTACGACCAGCCGCAATAACTTTGAATCTAGTCTTATCCTTGAAGACTTCTTCTTGCCAAGGCAGTAGGCTAAAGTTCAGATCACTCATTCTTAGCCTCTATATCTTGTGCATCAATAGTCTCACCATGTGAAATCTCGCCTATTCCAGTGATGTTGATGGTAACGGCACTACGGGACTTGCCTTCTTTCTCAAACATACTGACTGGCAACATTCTGTCCATGCAAAGTTTGATGGCGGCTAGTTGGGCAGGGTGATCGTCATTAAGGGCTATCTCTACTGCTTTGTGGACAACTCTAGAACCTGCGCTGTTTATAAGGAGGTTCTTTAGTTCTTTAAGTTGAGCAGTCTCAGTCTTGGGAAGGGTGATGAGTTCAGGCTTATCAGCATAACTGGTAAGGGAGAACTGTTTATTAGTTGACCCTTTTGGTCTACCACGGGGTTTTGTTTCTGTCATGTACTTTTGTCCACAATAGTGGAAGTTCCTTCACGCATTATGGCTCAAATCTTTTTGTTGAACAATAGGGTAATCCCTGATATAGTAAACACAACGGGGGCATGACCCACCCCTCTATGCGGTTGAGCCGACCAAGTAGGATAAACGTAGTGAACTAGGCGAGTCTCTAGTAGCCCTCCTCCAATGCTGTGATAGCACCGAGGACAAGGTGGACGGGGCAAAGTGGCTTAGGCTTCCATTGTCTGACAAACATGGTTGTAACTTAGATAAACGAGAGGCTCTCTCTTCTTGAGAACTACCTGTATATACGGGTTACAGGCTATCGTCCGTAACTCGTAAGTCAAGGACGGGAAGAAGGGAAGGGAAATATTAGTTAATAGGACAAGTCCTTACGTACAGGACAAGTCTTTTCTAGCAATATCCTAAATTGGCTTTTCTTGTGGGTAGGAGGCTCCCACAAATATTCCACACAGCGACTACCCCCTCCCCCCCATACATAAGTAAGCACTTACTAACATCGAAGTAAGTACTAACTAACTGCAGCCAGGCAAGTGAGTACCAACTAACTTATGTTGAGTAAGCACTAACTAACATTGCAGTTAATGACTCGTTGGTCAGTAAGCATGAATGTCATCGATGCACCATCTCAACGACACTTCCAAAACATCAAAATAAATAAACCCTATCAACAAACGTAAACCAATAGATTACATCTATGCACCAAGTTGGTTTATATATAGTAGGTAACGCACGAAGTTAGTGCATGATTTTATATAGTGATAATGCTTGCACAATGTAGGTGCATACTTATTATGTTAAATTATTGTAAGTCGTTGATTTATATAGGTATTCTCTAAATGATGAAACTGGTATGGTTCGTGCATAGTATTAATTGTCCTTCGGGATATCTTTGTTAATATGTGTTTAATCAATAGGGGTAACAAACAATGCAAACATCATCAGACTATCAAAACTATGTCGGCCAACATATTGCACTAAAAAAAGAAGCATATCGTTGGAATGCTTTTTATGATGCCGCACGCAACATGACGCAAAATGGATCAGGGTTTGCCCAGGCCATTGCAGAGGCATACTATAAAGCCGACAAAACAAACAAAGCAAAATTAGAGGGTGCATTCTTGGACATCTTTTTGCATCACATGGATACATCAGATCGGGATTTGTTTAGTAAGTAATCCTTAGCCCTTTGGGGCTTTCCTTTAATCTTTTTTAATAGGTGTTAATCATGCAACAAAATCTTGATAGTCTAATTTGGCAAGCAAAAAACGATAGAGGGCAATTTGCCCTTACTGACAAACAAAAAGCCGACATCTTGGAAAGGGTAGGCAAAGGTTGCCGCCAAGAGACCAAGGACAAACTTGCAAGGCGTTTAGAGTTGCCGTTGTCCCTTTGGAAGCGTCATGGTATCTATTCCAGAATGACCCTCAATGAAGAGGGTGCCGACTATATCGTTGGCCAAGATTGGATAACAGAGCGCAAAGTTTTGCGTAAATGCATTTTAGATTGAGGGGGAATCATGCGACAAATCCTCTTAGACTTACTTGCAGCACTCATTATTGGTCTTGCCTTTGCATCCCTTGCATTGGCATATTTTGATGTTCTTTACTATTAAAAGGTGTTAATGATGACTAAAGACAAAATCTTTAAAGGGTTTTACGATTCCCGAAATTTCTCATTTGAGGTTTTCTCACTCACAGAAGAGGGGGCAAGCAAAGCAATCCGTAAGGCTTTGCGCGACCATACCAAACGGTTTGACTTGGAAAAAGATTGGTTTTATGAGGAAGATATATGTGTCATTGAATACAAACTTGACACAGGATATCGAGACAGGGAAGAAATTAAACGTACAAAGTAAATCCATATATTTTTTAAAAGGTGTTAATCATGGAAAATCAACAAGACAAATCTCAATTAATTAAAAATTATCAATATTCAGTCGGAGACCTTTATTCATCAATAAATGACATCTTCAACCAATGGGTTAGTGCCGATATGACAACAGAAGAGGCGAAAATCCTGGCCAATAAATGTTGTGCCAAATTCTTGGAAGACAACCAATGATTTATGCAACCATAGCCCTAATTCTTCAAATCATTCTTAAACGCAAATAAAAGGTGTCAATATGTTAATCAAAGCAAAAATAGAAATCTACGAAGACGATAAATTAGAAAACTTATTGGGTGATGCTAATTTTGGACTGGTTGAATTGTATAGTTTAAATAAGGTTTTGGAAGAAATCCGATCCTTACATAATGAGACAAATACTCCTTGCCATTTCAAAATAACCGCCATTTCTCTTGATTATTAAAGGAGTTAACAATGACACGGGAAAAACTATCGGAAATTTATTTGGACTGGGTAAATAATTACCTAACCATAGAAAAATTTGCAGAGCATAACGGGTTATATCCTAATGAGGCGAAAACCCTCATAGATCTTGCACGGGATTGTTTTAACAAAGACCATCCTGAAGCATAAATTAGTAAGCACTAACTAACTAAGCCACCTTCGGGTGGTTTTTTTATGCCTTAAATTTTAACCCCTAGAATGCATTTTTAGGTGTTAGCCTAACCCATACCATTACCCGCACAAAATAACGTCTAAAATCAGGGTTTAAATGCGTTTAAATGCTATTCGTGTGGGTGCTTATCGGTACTTGATACAGTAACCAGGCCAATAACGTCCAAATCCATGTCAGGAGTTAGACCTAAATTGTGGAAGTGTGCTGCCCATACAATTGCAATTCTAAAACCCTCGCTCATGTTGCCACCACCAATAGTGGTTAGGATTTTGTGATCCTTGGGTGTGAATTTAACGTGTAGGGCTTTTGTCTCTGATTTTTCCATTGATGCAATCTCGCCAATATTCGGCTATGAGTAAACTCTCTGCGATATTTATATCTTTTTTTCTTTTAAGGGGCGCTTGTGGCCACAACATTCGAGCGCAATCTAATGCTTCCCCTTTATCACTTGATAGATGAAAGTGTTTTTTCCATTTTTGGGGCGAAACCATGTGTAGGGGGTAATTAGTCAGGGTGCAAACTGCCGTAATAACACCCACAGCCCTACCAAATTGGAACGTGCTTGCCACACCCTGATTTGGCATTGAGTGAACCAGTTCACAACAAATTTCAGCCCCTTCTTTTGGGTCAACCAATCTCAGGATCATATTTTTAAACACCATTGGCAGAATATGCTTATCTTGGTGTTCAATCATAAAACTGTCCAAATAATCCCCATTGGATAAAACTGCACCTACTGCACCCGATACTGAGCCTGGGTCTATTCCGATATATATCATTCTCTATCCCTTATTTTCCATTTTCTCTTGGGTTTAGGCTCTGAAACCAATATCTCCTGAGTCCTAAATCGATGATTATTGAAACATTCCCTAGTTCTAAGTCCATCCTTTGTGTGTTTTACATCAGTCGGGGCTTGGCACAATGGGCATTTCATTACGAAACTCCTTGATTTTGGCTGCAATCAAGATACCTAGAGTAGGAAAATCTCCCTTCAACTCCTTGGTACGGAGTCGGGCTTGCTCTATCGTTGCGGGATTCATTGCCATCAGGGCATAGTGATTCGTCAAATACTCCACAAATGTCTCCTGTCCGTTCCAAGGCTTGATTTGTGAGAGATAGGGACATGGACTGCCCTTCTCTGATTTGGTTAAGGATTTCATGGGCTTCAGTTTTGGTCATTTAACAAACTCCATGCTGCTGCCGCCACTCTTGGAACTTGTCCATTGCCAATGGCCGCAATTCTGTCCACCCCATCGGCCATCCCATCACTACTTCTCCACATGATGGGTCTGGAATCATCTTCTTTTCCTCTAATCCTCCAAGACGGAGGTGTTGTTCCGTCATCTCCCACCACAAAATCGACCCAACCTTCACTCCGCTCTTTCTTTTTCCATTGTTCGAGAACTTTGCCTTGGCGCTTGACCAATGAGCGAAAAGACTTCTTACAGGTGTAGGCAGTAATCCAAATTCTGTCTCTCCTGTGCTGACCACCGAATCTGTCATGTCCCAACACTCCCCATTCCGCATCAAACCCCATGTTGGCCAAGTCTCCAAGAACTCGTCCAAGTCCCCGACTAGTGAGCATTGGTGAGTTTTCCACAAAGACGAATTTGGGTCGAACTTCGTGAATGATGCGCGCCATTTGTCCCCACATTCCGCTTCGCTCTCCGTCAATTCCTGCACCTTTTCCTGCGGCACTAATGTCTTGACATGGAAAGCCACCACTGATGACATCGATAACCCCTCTCCAAGGGTGTCCGTCAAAGGTTTGAACGTCATCCCAAATCGGGAAAGGCGGGAGAATTCCATCATTTTGTCGGGCGACAAGTACGCTTGCGGGATAGGCTTCCCACTCGACAGCGCAAACTGTTCTCCATCCAAGGAGGTGTCCACCAAGGACTCCACCACCAGCCCCTGCAAAGAGAGCGAGTTCATTAAGGCATTGCTTATCAACCATGACATTACAAAGCCTCCCTAGCAAATTCCAAGGCAATCTTGGCAACGGGTAGTCCCATCTCATGTTTTTCAACAAGTCGCTTTGCCCAGGCTTTTGGATCACCAAAATACTTTTGACCAAAATCTGTGTATTGGGCATAGACAAATGGTTTATCGTCTTTCCATTGGTGGTATGAACATAGTGGTTTACCAAGATTGATAGTCCACAATTGTCCGCAGCCAGGCTCGACACAAAGCAAAAACCTTGTGTCATCAATGGGTTCGTCTTTTTTGGTTCTAAATCCATTAAATGCCATGATATTTCCCTTCGATAATCTTTGCAAAATTGCTTGGTTTCAGTATCCATTCAAGGTCAGCCGTAAAAGCCCGACCTGATTTGTCATTAACTCTGCCTGTCAGGAACTTGGATTGGCCTATGTGGGTGAAGAAGTCAGACCACCACAAAAGCACATCTTCTGTTTGAATTGGTTTTTCAAGGGCTAACTCTTGGGATACATCTCGCCATCTTTGTCTGAGATAACCTTTCCTAGCATCATTCCAAACCTCTACCTTTCTCAGGGTGGGAAGTTTTTGGTGGTAAAGGTCAATCACCTCTTGATGACTACATTTTGGTAAACCTGTCTTTTCCTCTGGTTCACCGCTAGGTGGACATATATCTATATTTGGTTCTTGGTTAATGGTTATTGGTTTATGGTTATTGGTTGGTTGAACATCCGTTGAACGGGCGTTGAACCTCCGTTCAGCAGACGCTTTACCTGCCTTGGATGCTTGTTCAATCTTCGAGTGAAAATGTTCAATTTCCTTGTTTGCCCGTGGACTGACAAACCCATCGACTGTGGACAAAAAGAACTCGTTAAGCACTGACAAGACCTCTTGTTCGTGTTCACGCATATTGATCTGCCGCGCAATATCGTGATGTTTTATTGGCTTTTCGTGAAGATAGTAAAAGTCCAACAATCTGCGATAGGCGCAGTCTTCTACGACATTTAAATGCCGAGTATGGGAAGCGTAGTCCCCAATATTGAATTGGTAATAGTGCATTGTTTTCAGACCCAAAATAGACCCTTGAAAGAAACCTCGGCAGGAGGGGTCTGTTCTCTTTTCGATGAGGGGATCAATCCGCATCTAGCCGTGTTTCAAACTATTATATGGAAACTCTTGGATAAACCAAATTGTCCCCAAACTTTGATGGGTAATTAAGGAAATCAAATGCTCCCTCCCTGATGCCACCCTGTTTCAGGTCGGCACCATCGTAGAGTTCCTTGGTAGTCCCTGCGCTAATCTTGGTGGCTATTGGCCTTCCCATCAACCTTTTCTCTTCCAGTTTGGCAATCCCAAACCCTGTAATTCGGTAGTAGTCACCGATTAACAGCACATAACCCCAATTCTCTAAGTCGCTGAGATACTTGGCATAGTGATACCCTTGATTGCCAACTTCCTGACTAGCGTGGGTGAAGTCTTTAAGCGAACAGGCTGAGTGTTCAAGTCGTTTTAGAATGGTTGTGTGACCTAGTTTTAGTTCCATACAGTCTCCTTTTGACAGGCAATCCTATATCTAAATTTAGTTTGTCAATATAGGGTTTGTCCTAGTTCACAAGCCTTTTTTAATCCTTGACAATCTCCTCACCAACTTAAAAAGGAGTTAACAATGTCGGTAAAACCTAAAGATTTTCAGCATGAGATTTGCGTCTACTTGGAGGGCATTGGCGAGTGTCTTGTCTGCTTTGACATCCTGAGTCCAGGCGATGAACTCGATGCTGACCACAGCGATACCTATGAGATTGACTTTAGTGTGTTTGACGAGGACGATAAGCACATTACTTACGATATAAGCAAGAAACAATATAACCACTGCGAAAACAAAGCAATGGACGAGATGCGAGACATAACTACACAATGGCACAAAGAATGGGAGACTTGTTTTGACTAAAGCAGAAATGGTTCAGCACCTACGTATGGCGGCTTGTAATGAGAACACGATTACAGGCATGAGCAATGCGTTTGATCTTGGTGCTGAACATGAACGGGATGTGGTTTCTTCTATCATCTTCAACATGGTTAAAGAACAGCATTTAGCCCAAAACATTGTTGACACTATTAGGGTGAGAGAATGAACGACAAACTTGACGAAGCCTTTGATTTACTGGAGTTTGATGTGACTGACCAGATCAGAAACATGGAATACCTTGCTGAACAAAAGAAGATTTCTACTGGTGTTACAGATGGCAGTATTCAAAGAGCCTTGGTCAGGGATTTGACAGAGAATCTACGCACGTTACCAGTTAGTAATGATCCATTACTGTTGCGTAATGATGTGTTGGAGGAGGTGGCGGTCGAGTTGGCTAAGTTACCCTTTGGGGACACAGCCGCTAGTTATGCCGCATTTGTAAGGGCGATGAAAAGTTAATATTTTTTAAACAGGAGTTAATGATGGATAGAAAGACTGTGGGCATTACAGCCCCATACCGCAAGAGCGACTACACATATCAAGATATGCTGTTAGATCGTATCAAAGACCTAGAAGCCTTGGTTGCCAAACTTGAGCAACGCATCAAGGTGTTGGAGGCCAAATGAAAGAACTACTTGAAACTATTTATGAAGACGAATCTAACGTCTATTACTGTTGCTATTGCTTGCAACCACAAGGTGAAAAGATTGGCTGTTGCCATGAAAACCACTTTGTTGAATTTAAGTACCTTGATAACGACTGTAAACAAGAAATTGCACAGGAGATTTTAAATGGATGATTTCTCACCAACCACTCGTATGTTTTCACGTTCTTTGCGTGAGGCATACCCAAAAGATTATGTGAACGAAAACATTATTGAAGGGCCGTTTTACTCAGCACCAAACATACACGACATACCCGTTTTATTTGGTCTAATTGCCGTTCTCAGCATGATTGCATACGCACTTTGGAGATACTTTTGAACGACTACTCAACCATACTAATGAGAATAGAACAATCGGTGAAAACCCTAGACAAGAAATGCTTGAACAGCAAGTATGATGGATTCATCCAAGACATAAGCGCAATACAGAATGATCTGGTTATGCTCAGTCATTGGATAGGTGAACAGCAAGTTAAACATAGTCAATATTTAAACAGGAGTAAATAAATGTCAAAAATAGTTAAGCCAATTAAAACCCCAAAAAGCACACAAGAATTACGCTCATTTCTTCTTGAGCAAATGCTTAATGTTGCACAGGGAAATCAAGAGGCCACACAAGCCAAAGCGATTTGTAACTATGCTCAACAGGTCTACAACACAGTTAACTTAGAAATGAAGTTTGCTATGTTGAGTGAAAAGATGGAAGGTAAAGACATCAAGGCTGTTGGATTTGGTGGCTAATGTGGTGGAAGAAAAAATACAGTTTTCTGAATTAAGAAGACATTTTATGATTCCTGATATGCCTACTTGTGTTCCATCAAACACATTTAATGAGCAAGAACTAGCAGTAATGAGTGATCATCAACGACCATTTCAGAGGCGGCTAGAAATGTTTGAGGAAGGGCATGACCCAGTATTTTTGCGAGGCTCTCGCCATGCAAGATATTCGGGTCACCCAGAAAGAAGCATGAAAACTGGTATTTTCTTAACTGATTTATTCGCAAGATATGTCAGAAAAGATAGGAAAACAATTTGGTTTAGAAAAGATTGGTTGGATTACAAACAGATGGTGGTTGAAAAGATAAGGAATCATGTGAAATACCATCATCTTTATGTTCATTCGCACACTTGGAATTCATTGCAATTTAAGCCATTCGAGAAAGATGAAGATTATGGAAACTTGTCAATAATAGGTGTTGATCAATCAATCGGTTATTGTCCAAGTATTTTATGGAAAGGGATCGTAATTAGGGTAAACATTGATGATGATGAGTCAGTAATAGATTACGATAAACGTATTGAAGCAATAGAAAAACTATTTGCTATCAATGAAAAAATGTCAAATTTAACAATTTAAACAGGAGTTAAGAATGAATGTATATCAAAAACTAAACGAGGCGAGAGCCAAGTTCCACAAGAAAGCCCTCAAGAAGTCTGGTCACAACAAGTTTGCTGGCTACAACTATTTTGAGTTAGGCGATTTCGTAATCCCCGCAATTGACATATTTAACGAGGTGGGTCTTACTTCCATCATCCGTTTTGGAAAAGAGATTGCTGAGTTCATTGTTGTCAATACAGAGAAGCCTGACGAGATCATTGTCTTCACAAGCCCTATGTCTTCAGCCGCCCTCAAAGGTTGCCATGAAGTGCAGAACCTTGGTGCTGTGCAGACCTACCTTTCCCGCTACCTTTGGGTGTCGGTGCTACACATAGTCGAGCATGATGCGTTAGACGCTACAACAGGCTCTAAAGTGGTTGAGGAAGAAGGCACTCCAGATGAGGGACGGATGCTTGACTACATTGCCGCTATTCAAGCCACCACCACAGTTGATGAACTAAAGAACATCTACATCGAGGCATTTGCGGCTACCGATGGAAACAAGGCATGGCAGACCAAGATGATTGCCGCCAAGGATGCTAAGAAGAAGGTGCTGAAATGAGTGATATAGAACAAGGAACGCCAGAGTGGTTTGCACAGCGTTGTGGCAAGGCTACGGCATCACGCATCTCTGACATCGTTGCTAAAACAAAGTCAGGTTATTCAACAAGTCGTGCTAACTACATGGCTCAGTTAGTAGTCGAGCGTATGACCAACCAAGTCGCTGAGTCCTACACCAATGCGGCAATGGAATGGGGTACTGAACAAGAACCCTTTGCTAGGGCGGCATACGAGGGCAAGACAGGCATTTTGGTAGATGAGGTAGGTGCTATTGACCATCCAACGATTGCCATGTCTGCCGCCTCTCCTGATGGCTTGGTGGGCGATGGTGGATGCTTAGAGATCAAGTGTCCAGGCACAGCCCAACATATTTCCACCTTGTTAGGCGAGGAAGTGGCAAAGAAATATTACGATCAGATGCAATGGCAGATGACTTGCACAGAAAGTAATTGGTGCGATTTCGTGAGTTATGACCCACGGATGCCAGAGGGACTTCAGTTGTTTATCAAGAGAATTGTCAGAGATGACAAGTACATTGCTGAACTAGAAGGAGAGGTTATTCAGTTCTTAGCGGAAGTGGATGACAAAGTTAATAAGTTAAATCAATTGAGAGGTTAATATGGAAAAACGTGATAACTCAGGTGTTCTTTTTAAGAACGACAAGAAAGAAAATGAGAAACATCCTGATTACAAAGGAAACATCATGGTAGATGGCAACGAGTATTGGCTATCTGCTTGGATAAAAGAAGGCAAAACGGGCAAGTTTATGGGATTGGCAGTATCTCCACGGGATGCACAGCCACCAGCAACTAGGTCAACCCCTTCTAACTTGAAAGACGATGACATCCCATTTTGATGTATCAATGGGGAAAGCGTAAGTAAGTACCCACTAACTTAATTAACAGGAGTAAATATGAGTTTATTAGACAAAACATGGTTTGGTGGTGAAGTAGAGAAATTCTTTGGTTCACCAGCATTTAAGTTGGCAAGGAAAGACTCGCCACCAACGAGTAAACAAGCGGCACAGGGTGTCAACACAACTAGCCTAGAACAGTTGGTTTACGAGGTAATAGCCACATTCCCTGATGGCTGTATCCAAGATGAGGTGTTGGCAAGACTGCCAAACAAGCCCTACTCTAGCGTCACGGCAAGATTTAAAGGATTGCTAGAAAAGGGGTATATTGAGGATACGGGTTTGACAAGGGCAGGAATGTCAGGCAAACAACAACGAGTCTTAAAGGCAAAACCATGAGTGAAGTATTTATTTTTATAGCAGGAATGATTGCACCTGTTTTCCTAAGTGCCGTAATCACCCTTTTTGGATGCGTAGAGGATGTAATTAGGAGAAAAATAAAGTGATGGATAGCCTACTAACACTAATCGCTCTACTTCTAATTGGGGCATTTGTAGCCGTAGGTATCCTAGTGGCAATACTCTACATGAGTTGGGACAAAGACTAACCTAAGACCGCTAGAGCCTGTTGAACGTGCTTTATGCGATCATCTAGTCCTATAGTCCCACCATTGATGATCTTGGTGACTTTAGTGTAATCAAGGGCATCCGCTGGAGCATTGCAGTTGTGGGTAGACCAAAACCATCCTGCTGAAAGTGATGCAAATTTAGGAGTAGATACAAGATCAGGCTCCATAACGAAATCCACACCCAATGCTTTGCCAGCGTGAAAATAGTTAGCGTGACCAGTAAGTTGAATACAGCCACGACCACGGAAGCGGTAACCATCACCAGAATTTTCATCACGATTCCCCATACGAGAAGCATATACAGAATTTGCGATTTTTTTAGGATTTCCACCATATTCATTGGCTTTCTCCAAGGTAGGAAAGCGTTTAGGCCACAACTTCATTAGCGTTGCCGCCTTGTAGTTCAAGTTCTCCTCAAGGATACGGAAATTACCGCACTCATGCGAACATTGACCGATAAACATGGCTTTCTGGTTGTTTGAATTGATGTTGAAACGAGCAAATGTCTCATTCAGAGCATCCACCCAGTCAGCACCAATGTGGAGTCTTTGCAGTTGTTCAGCGTTTAGCATTGGCTTTCTCCATTACTGCTTGGTAGGCATCGATACAGGCGTTGAGTTGGTTGATTGCTTTGTCTCCGTCTGCGGCGATTTGAGCAATAAGTCTGAGAGTCTCTGTGTCAGATTCGCTTGCCGCTTGGTTGCTATTTCCGCTGGAAGGGGTGGTATTTCCATTGGTTTGTACGCAACTTGAGGACGGGAGGCGCACCCTACCAGCACGAATAGCGCGATCAAGACTAGACTGTTTTTCAGTAATGGCATTGTTTGCCTCCATCAATTTAGTTGAGTTTTCGGTAAGTTGTTTGGTTAATTCTTGCTCTTTAATGCGGTTTTCTTCATTCTTGACAGCAATCTCTGCTTGCATCTCAATGTCCCTAGCATCCCAACCCTTGTGATGACCATAGAAATAGACGCTAATAGCCACACAAATAGCACCCAAGATAACCCAAGGATTAGGAATCATTGCTCAACCTTTGCTAAAGCCCGTTCATTGGCTATTTCTTCTTTGGCAGGGTCAACATAGTCAGGCGGTGTAGTAGGTGGTGGTGGTGCTCTCCAATCCTCATCTAAGGCAGGATTCACCCATGTTGGCAAAGCACCTGATGATGTCCAAGTAGAGGTGGCAGAAGGCGCAGGAGGGGGTGGAGGGGTGCTAGGAGGGGATGGGGGTGGAGTAGCACTTGCCATCTTCTCAGCAACAGTTTGCACACCCTTACGGCTCATTACGCCACCAATACCGCCAACAATCAGTAAAACAATGTCGTTCAACATCTTGGCAAAGGCTTGGTCTATCGGAGCCATACTTTTGATAGGCTGAACCACAAAGGCTAGGCTATACAGCATGAAAATAACGATACCAGCAAGAATGATGGTTACGATTAGGACAACACTTGCCCAAACTCGTATTTCTATCTCATCTTGCGTCAGAAGCCGATTGACTTGGAACTTGGACAATGTTTTTCTCCAATATAGGTGCTACGAGATAATCAGGACAATCTTGGGTGAATTGGCAGTCAGGTCTTTGACAACGCTTGGCAGAGAAGTTCTTAGGGTCTTGACAGAAATATCGATAGCGATCATCACACGCCACTAGCAGGAACAACAGGACGATTACGAATCTCATTGATTTCCCTTTTTAACTTTCTCAATTCCTTGGCTTCTCGCTTGATCTCAGCCTTCATCCACAATGTCTCAATATAGGCTAGAAATGTTACAGCAATGACAAGACAAAGTGCTACTTGCACCATTATCCTAGCAACAAACTTGATTGTGTCATTGTCTTTACCTGCCACATTATCCATCCCATCACTAGAGATATAAAAGCCACACCAACTAGACCTGAAACAAAGTAGACAAAATCAATCTCTCTTTGTTCTTTAGCCCATCTTGCTCGTCTAGCCTTCCTTATTTCCTCATCTCTAGCCCATTCCTGTTCTTGTTGAATCTTGGCGTACATCTTCAGAAACCTTGTATATATGGCCTTCAGTTCAGGAGGCGCATATATGGTCATTTGCTCCCGAATTTGTGCATCAAGGTTTTCCATTTGGAGTTCCACCAAGGCGCGTTCAATAGCCTTTTTAGAAGTATTTTGATTTGGGTCATAGTGTTCCTTAGATTCTGCCTCTAGAGAGGCGTAATAGTCGTTTAATTGAGCCTGTATGTCAAAGAAATTGCCGAGTTGGACTCCAACATCATTGATGGTCTGAAGTTCCATTTCCTCATAAGTCTGTTGCTTTTTGGAAGCGGCTTTCGCTTTCGCCAAAGGCTTGGGGGTGTCTTTTGTTGATTCGGACTTGGGTTTGTTGCTAAACAGTCCAACAACCCAATCCCAGATTTTCTTGATGGCCTTGACATCAGCCATGACTCCTTCAATTGTCTTCTTAGCACCCTCCAGTTCCATGCGCCCTTCATGGAGCATTGCACAGCCTGACTTGATGGCAGAGACTGCGCCTTGGGCAAGGAGGAGGAGGCTGAAAGGATCAATGGGTTACTCCACAATCTCGTAATCAGATGGGTTATACATTTCAGGTTTAATTGCAGGTTCAGGTTGTTGCTGTCCTACAACTCCACCGACTGCAATACCTCTGCGAACCAATGTATGCGCTACGCCACCAAATAAATCACCTGCAAGTTTGGTAGCCCTTTGGCTAACATCCTGTGGGTCAACATTGCCAATCTTTTTAAATGCTTGATTTACCTTCATAACCGCATCTGGATCAGTCAAGAACCTACCAAGTTCATCTTTGGTTGTGTTGTCAATCTGGTTTACATAGAAACGACTTAGCAAGTTAATGCCTTTATAGGTCACACCTGCCACACGATCACGCAATACAGAGACTAAACCAGCAGGAGAAACGCCTGTTTGCTCTTCAAAACCTGTGCGCTGAACAGTCTTTAATGGTGTATTGATAAACAACTTGTTTTCTAGTTTTCCAGCAGTTTCTGCCAAATCACTTAAAACCTTGTAATACTGACCACCAAACAACTTGTCATAAGCAACTTGATTTTCTTGGATGTATTGGATTGGATTATTAGAATTTAATGCGTCATCCACCAACTTAGCCCTTAAAGTGTTAATGGCTGGTTGGTTACGACCTGCACCGCCTGGCGACATAAACTGTTTACGGAAGTCTGGACTTCTAATAAAGTCAGCGGCAACACCATCTAAACCAGATGTGTTAAACCTCTGCATTATCTTTGCACTATCTTGAGCATCTTGAACCTTTTTCAGGTCATTAAGTTTTCCAATAGTTGCAGTCAACTCAAGTCCATCGCCAGAGATGTTTTGTAATGATTGCCTTACTTCTGGAACGGCACTCAATGTGTCTTTGTTAACCTCAATATATCTAGCAAGTTTCTTAGGGTCTAGAACTCCATCTTTTACCACGCCATATCGGGTTGCATCAGCAAAGAAAGCGTCTTGAACAAGGTTTATTCCATCCTTGCGGTCAACGCTTGCCAAATAGTCAGTTAAAGCCGTTCTATTTTTGGTGATTGCAGGGATTGATTGCTCAACAAAGTCTTTGTATTTAACATCTTGAACTGTTTTAGCACCATAGGGTATTCCAACTCTAGCCAAATATTCTTTGTCAACCGCCTTGTATGCGTCACCAAGATTTCCAGGCATATTGTCAATCACCTGTCCAACTTGTTTTTTTAATTCAAGCAATGTTGGCAATTGAACCGCATCAGCCTTACGAATAGAGTCATTGACAGCCCGTTTAAGACTATCTAGGTCTTTCATAGAGGCTTCAGGGAACTCTCTTGATGCAGGGAGCATTGGTTGACCAGTTGTAGGATCAACAATCAGACTTGGCTCAGACACAGTAGGTCTAAATTTAGCCTTAATCAATGGATAAAGCGTAGGGAAACGCTTAAAAATGTCATCGTTTTGTTCTTGGTTGACAAAATCATAGAGTTTCCCAGTCTCCTCTGAAGAAACTTTATAACCTTTATCTTCTGCGGCAGAGATCACACTATCGTATTTATTAGACAAATCTTTGCGAACAGTAACTTCTTTAGCGGCAACTAAATTACGCAACTTGTCGCCAATCTCTTGATAATTAGCCCTTTCAAAATCCAATCCCATATCAGCCAATTGTTCTTCAACAGTACGAACTCTTTGCTCAACTTTTGGGGCTACTTTTGTGGGCGCACCCAAAGCATTAGCCATCTTTGCTTCAGAGATAGAGCCAAACATCTTTCCTTGTCTTGCGGCAAGTTGAGCGGCGGCTTCTTGCTCTAATTGAGCATACTTTGCTTGGAAGTTCAAATCTCTAGCGGACAAACTACGGGCAGTTTGCATCAATACATTAGAACCTTCAGCGGCGGCTAATAAAGGTATTTTTACACCTGTGGAGGCTTGCAGTTCTGCCGCACGAAGTAAGTTTGCTTTTAGATTAGGGTCTGCCGTATAAGCAGAGGCAATCATTAAGGCGGCCTTTTGATCGCCAAACTCTTTAAGTAATCCATTTAGTTTTTCAGGATTAAGGGATTTAGAGGCAGTTATTTGGTTTAAGCCTGTTTCTAACAATACGGCAGGGTTTAAAAATCCACCAATTAGTGAGCCAACTGTTCTTCCTCCCTCTGTTCCCGTATAAGCCTCTCCTGCTTGACCACCTAATTCAGACGATACAGCAGTTGCAGTAGGCGTTAAAGCAGTTGTTAAACGAGAGCCGCCTGGCACTAAATAGTTATATGGATTTAGACCTTCTTCTAAACCAGCCCCAACTAAACTTGTAAATAGTCCTTGTTTTGGCAATGCTTTCGTAGTCATTCCTAAAGACTGACGAACTTTATTGGTGGCATTTGTTATTTCTTCTGCGGTAGGTGTTGTGGCAGGAGTTCCCATAGCCAAAGGAGCAAATCCTGTTGCGGCAGTAGCGAACCCCATGCCTGGGCCAGCGGCGGCACTAAGTGGCGCACCAAGACCACGCAATGCTCGTTGCCCAAGATATTGCATAGTTGTCATTGGAGGAGTTTCTCCCTCTGTTACAACTTCATAGTCATCAGGGTTATAAGTATTTGCCATGTTTACTCCGCAGGAACAAGTTTTCCACCACGCACAATCTCAATTGTTCCAGTTTTCTTATTACGCAATTTAGTTCCTTCAGGAGGAAGTGATGTTTGCGCCTTGATTGGTAGATCAGGGGCAATAAACTTAGATGTTTTTTCTGGTAATTTTTCAGCATCAGCACGACCTTTGTAGTCTTTCTGAATAACTGAATACTTTTCAGTTGCATCGGTTTTGAGTTGGTTAACCAAAGAGAGTGCTTCTTCACGTTGACCTTGAGTATATTTGCCTTCAAAGAATTGAGACATAGTACCAGCCAATCGTTGTCCTAAATCACCATAGTTAGCCAATTCAGCAACATCTTTATTAGAAATATTATTATCTCCAGCAACTTTAGCAAATTGTTTCTTGGCAATGATGTCGCCCAATGAACTATTGCTTTTTAATAGTCTTTCTATTTTATCTGCCGCCAATATTGCTGTTGTTAATGGCTTTGTTTCAGCAGTAAAGTTATTACGTAAGTTAGATTCTTTGTCAACAGTAGACAACCCAACATTTACAGTTGTGCCTTTACCTTGAATTTCTGATTTTATTGCTTGGTCAACTGCTTTTACTTTTGGATGATCTTCACCTAGTTCAGCAACCAATTGATCTCTATATGCTTGTAATTTTGCAATTGCTGGTTGTCCGCCTTGACCACCACGCTGTAAAGCAGAAAGTTCATCTTTATACAGTTGTATGGTATTTTTAACTTCAGGAGTTTGTTCTACGCCCTCTAACTGTAATTGACGTAATGCCTGTTGTAATTGTGCTTCTCGTTGCGCTCTCATTCCTTCTGGCCCAATACCAGCCGCACGACCTTCTCTTGTATTACGAACAACTTGAGACAACTTAACTTGCGCTTCTCTTGCCATTGTTGCTAAAGAAGTAGCCCCTTGAGGATCAAATTGCGCCAATCTTTTAGCACCATTCATAAGAGATTCTGGATCAGTAGGATCAACTTCTCGCAATACTGCATTTCTTGCGCTGATTAACTGTAACTGTGGGTCTTGTGCGCCCAAAGCACCACCAATGCCACGACCTAGTTGTGCGCCACCAGCATAAAGCATGGCATTACCTGCTTGACCAGCGGATAGGCTAGATAAGTCTATACCTTGTTGTAGTTCTTTTTGTGCTAAGTTTTGTTGGTACATCTCAGGAGTAATACCAAACAATCCTCCTACTATATCTTGTGCCATGATTTTTCCTTATGTTCCGTAAATATCATCTAATGCTTTTTGAAATCCTTCTACTCCTGTTCCGTATTTTGATGTATCAAAAATATCAGAAGTCTTATTAGTTGCTAAATAATCTGTTAAATATTTATTTATTCCTGCTCCTAATGTTGAAGTTGGGCCTCCAACAGCACCAAGTAATGTTGCATAAGGATTTCTAGTAGCATTAGAAGATGTACCATACCCTGAAGCAATATCTTGACCAGCAAGATTCAATCGACCTGCATTAGCACCAGCAGTAGAGATAGAAGTTCCAAGACCTGTACCCAAAGTGAATGGTTGTTGAGCCAAACTCTCTAGTGTTCCAGCCTGACCAAACAATCCTGCACCATAGGTGACTTGTTGTTGACCTGCTTGTTGTGCTTGTGCTACTAATGCCGCATCTTGTTGTGCCAAAGCGTTGTAATAGGCTTGCATCTCAGGATTGCTACCCATCAAGCCTTGTGCGCCACTTGGACGCAAACCAGTAGAGCCTACTGACAAACCACCACGACCAGTTTGTAAATTCTGATTTCTAATGTCTGCCAACTGTCTTTGACGGCTTGGATCAAGCAATTCATACTGTTTTGCAAGATACTGTTGTGCAACTTGTTCAGGTGTTTGTGCTAAATAACCAGCACCCAAATTCATTAGTTGATTTTGAGCAGAAACAATCTCAGGAGCGGCTGTATAACCAGCACTTACTAACTGACCAGTTTTAGGATCAATTTGGAACTGAGATGAACCAAAACGAGTTGTAACACCTACTGGACGAAACTGTGCGCCTGTAGTTGCTTGTTGTGTTGCCGCCAATATGTCTTGTTGTGCTTTAAGTGCCGCATCTTTGGATGCTTGGCTTTGTATTATTCCACCAGCGGTCTGCACTCCACCTTGTACGAGGTTAGGATTTATACCAGTTCCACCACCAGTTCCACCAGTTAAACCGCTAGTAATAAGGCCAGTAGCGACTCCTGTACCAACTTTGGTAGCAATATCAGTAAGGCCAGCAGGAATACCAGTAGTTGATCCTGAAGTAAGTGCAGAACCAAGAGTAGATAAACCAGAAGTAATAGGATTAAAAAGTCCTGTTGTCGAACCTGCCGCCGCTCCTACTGGAATTCCAGAACCAAGACCCAATCCAGCAACACCAGCACCCGACACGGCATTTTCTGCCGCCATGCCACTTAAAAATGGACTTTCTGGTAAAAGAGTACTACCACCAATAGAACCACCAGTAAGAGCATCTAAGCCATAAGCACCACCGACAAGACTCGCTAAAAGCCCTATACCTTTAAGATTAAAATTACCATCATTGTTAGTTGTACGTACAGGTTTAGCATTTCCTTGTGCATCCCAACTACCAATTATGCGGTCTTGACCACTTGTCCAAGTAGTAACAGAGGGGTCTCCCTCATATCCTGTAACTTGTCCTTTGCTATCATATTTAGCATATATAGGAACACCATTTATGTTAGTAGGTGTTGTTGAACGAAAACCACCTTCTTCAATCGGTGTAACTTTAGCATTTAATACCTGTGTTGGAGGTATGTATGTAATTGGTGATCCTGTGTCTGGGTCAATTCCACGCACAGGTTCTTGACTTGAAAACTGTAATTGTTTTGGAATGCCCGCCTTCTCAGGATTTATAGATGTTAATAACTGAGCCTGATAGTCTTGAATTTTTCCACCAAATTTTTCATCTGCGCTGTATTTTGCAATATCTGCAATCTTTGCATAAGCGGCAGGATTTGTTTGTTTAATTTGGTCTAAATAAGAACTGTATGTAGGAGTAGCGGGAGTTAACGATGCATAAGCGGATTGAACTGCTTGTGCAGTAGTACCTACTCTATTAGCAATCGCTTGTGCTCCTTCTGGCGTTAATCCACCAGATGCTTTTATAACATCTGATATTTGTTGTGGCGTTGCATTTGGATTTTTATCAAACCATTGATTTACACTGTTTTGCAATGCGCTAGGTGTTGCCACTGATGAAGCAGTTGAAGGCGTAAGTAAGCCTCCTGTTGGAGTTCCAGTAGGAGCAACATAGTTTGGAATAGCAGTACCAGTACCAGTAGCCCTTCCTTGTTCAAGAGGCAAAGGAGTAGAGAACTTTGCTGGAGGTGGTGTAGTTGTTAATTGACTATAACCAGTTTGAATTTGATTAACATCAGTTCCATAATAATTAGCAAGCGCACCAGCAAGATTAGTTGTTAATCCACCATTAGATTGAATAATTGATACAACCTGTTCTGGCGTTGCATTAGGATTTGCGGCAAACCATTGGTTTACTGCTGTTTGGGTTGCTTGGTCTGTGGTTGCCATATTATTTTCCTTTACATCGTTCCATTTGCTATGACATTACCAATCACAGTCAAATTGCCAGAGGCATCAATCTTTGCTACAGGTGTAGACACATTGTAGATATACAACACATTGGATGCTTCAACAAAAGAGAAGTTTGACAATGTTCCATCTACCTTACTAGCAACAGCCGTTTGGATATTTGTAAACTCTGTATCAATCTCAGTACCTTTGACAACCTTGGAAGCATTGCCTGACGCAAGCGCATCTTTAGCCGCAAAGTTGGTGGTTTTCGTGTAATTAGCCATATTTATTCCTTACCCAAGTTTTCCATTTTTAGCCTGAATCTCAATCTTTTGGATGCTCACAGCAGAACCATTTATATCAATTTCATACGCTGTTTGCACAACCTTGCCAAAGCCAGATGCTTGACCAACCAAAGTGCCAATCTGGATACCTGAAGAATAGTAAGCAACAGGACTACCATTTGCACCATACTCAGCCATTCCATACTCTGCAATTGTTGAAATAGGAATAGTCGCTTGTGATGCGTAATATTGCCCAGAAAAGTCATACGACCATTTAATTGTAAATGTCTGATTAGTTCCACCAATGACAACAACAGAAATCTTCTTCAAAATAGAAGTAATATTTGCATCGCCTAAGTCTGCATAGTTGGTGTAATACTGGAAACGATAAGTAGATGCATGGTCAAGAAATGTCCCATACTTTCCTACATATCCACTTTTACCTATCAACAAGTCACCATTTCTTCTCGATAGAAGTGCTGTTGGCTCAATAGAATCCCAAGTTGTTACCCTAGAAGAACCATCTTGCAACTGTGCCTTTGTATCAAATACATAGACTTGTTTGGCAATAGGAAGCGTTAAAAGGTAAAAAGCATTAACTTCAGAGTAAACAGCCTTAATATTAGGTAGTGTTTCACTAGATACATAGCCCATCAAGTCATTACGAACATTCTTTGATAAATCACGCAATGGGGCAGACTTCTCTTGGATGGTTCGCAAAAGACTACGCACACCAGAATTAGATAGGAAAACAATGTCTGAACCCGTAGAAACTATGGAATCCCTTGATAAACAACCAATGTTTCCAATAGTGTCAGCCAACGACATTGTGGATGGGGTTGTCGCTCCTCCATAAACCAATATCTGACGCTTACCAAAGATAACCAAGTAATTGTTGTGTGCGCCTAAACCCATTATCTGATCTGCGCCATTAGCCCAAACCCTAGAAACATCAAGACTTCCAGATGTGCCAGCAGTCCAGTTATGTCCTGCCAATAGGTCAGAAAAGGTTATGGTTACATTGTCTGCGGTAGTATCAGCCACCCACAAACGACCAAAAGCAGAAATAACAATGTTTCCTAAAGGAACTGTGCCTGTATACCCTGTTTTCTCAGATACACGCCTAAATGTAGTGGTGCTGACCGCAGGGTCATAGATCAAAGGATCAAAACCAGACTGGAAGAAATATGTAATTCCATTTAAAGATGCACATTGCCAATTGCTTGCAGTAATAGTCGGGGCAGTACCGCCACCCCCATAGGTCAATTCTGTAACTGTATTAGTAGAACTGAGTTTGAATAACTTGTTGTTTCCAGCAAACAATACAGTTAGTGTTCCATCAAGTTGCACTAACTCATGTATGACTTTTACGTCATTTGCACCTAAGTTGCCAGAGGATGAATTAACCCTTGACCAACCTTTTCGTGCGCCAATACGTCCATATTGGTCAATCACGCAATTGGTGGCAATGGATGCATACCCTGCCTCCAATGTCAGAGGAGAGTCTTGCGTGTTTAGCCCAAAGAAGCCTGGTGCTTGAACACTAAAGGTCTGCAATCTTTGCGTCATATGCTGACAAACTCCTGATTCTCTGGATAGCGTGTGCCTTCCAAAGCAATATAGTCAGACAGCATTGCTTTATATAAGAGGTATGCCTCTGAGGAGGATAAACCACCATCTTCACCACGTTCTACCAATGCTCTTGCATAAGCGTTTTGCACCACTAAAACATCAGGAACTTTTACTACTGTGGAATCAGATGCCATTGTTGCTTGTGGAACAGTCAGCATAAATTTGATTGTGTATACCGCATTAGGTATTGGATAGAGTTTTACTTGTGTGTCATAAGAACCATCTACCCCATCAAAAGCATATTCTGTTGGCGTTTGAGTCGCAATAGGAGCAAAGTTTAGTTTGCGGTTCATGTCCACAAAACTAATGTTTTTCAGTCCTAAAAGGCTAGTTGTATTGATTACATCCATGACTTGAAACTTCTGACCAGCCCCTGTAAGGGAATAGGTAGAGGTAGTCGCGGCAGTTGTAACTGTGATGGTTGTACCCAAAGAATTCCAACTAAATGCATCTTCAATCTGACGCTTGGCATCATTGATAAATTTAGCAATCAGGGTGGAATAGGTAGTTTCGTTGAAAGTAGTGACCACAGGCTCTCTGAGGCGCACCAACACATCGTTTACAAGTTCTAGGAATGTCATGTGCGTGTTAACCCTTCTTCTTCAATGGTGACAACCACCGAAAAGGTAGATGCCGACTCAGATTGTGCTTTAAGTATGTCGCCTTCTTCCATTACAAAATAGGATGTACCACCCCAATCTTGCGTGGTTTTAGTAGTTAAAGCAGTTTCAAAGACAAGATAATATGTGACAGACGCAGAGGTATCTGTCCAAGTAAAAGAAATATGTTTTTGCGAACCTTGATTAACTGCCCGTAGCAATACTACCCTTGCGTAATACCCCTTGGGTACTGTGTAAAGGGTTGTCAGCGTGTTTGCTGTGAGGTTTGCGCCAAC
>Ga0114967_10000750_pt1 | contig 27656 bp, 24 predicted proteins | sample M_130628_MF_Meta_FD_92639 | JGI IMG/M metagenome (GOLD analysis project Ga0114967, IMG submission 92639) | Freshwater microbial communities from Lake Montjoie, Canada to study carbon cycling - M_130628_MF_MetaG | ecosystem: Environmental > Aquatic > Freshwater > Lake | place: Lake Montjoie...
CAATTCAAAATTAACCTAAATTCGACGAAAGTCGAATTTGATTGAGCATATATGATAAATGAAAAAATTAAAAATTTGATGAAACAAAAGCATTTCGTTTTGAAAATTATTTTGCCTGCAATTGCGGCTCTAATGTTTTTAAGCGCGATTATTGGATTATTCCAAAATCCAAAACGCCAAAATCTTGAGCCACAAAATCCCGTAACAATTTCAGCTTACACGCACAGCGTTTCTGGGCTTGGAGTTGCTGAACCGCAAAGCGAATCAATTGCAATTGGCACAAATATTTCAGGAATTGTTTCGGAAATTTATGTCAAAGCCGGAGATAAAGTTAAAAAAGGCGACAAGCTTTTCACCATTGATGATCGTGAGGTTAAAGCTAATCTAGATTTAAAAAGGGCGGAATTTAAGGCGGCAAAATTTGATGCCGAAGAAAAACGTCAGGAATTTAAAATGTATAAAAATATTGATGATGAACGCGCTTATAGTCGTGATGAATTTAATAAAAAAAGAATCGCCGCTGGAATCTTTGAGCAAAAGGCAAAACAGGCGAAAGCAGAAATGGAAATGGCAAAAATTGTGGTTGATAAATCGACTGTAAAATCGCCAATAAAAGCTGAAATTTTAAAAGTCGATATTCGTCCCGGCGAGTTTGCGCAAGGTGGCGCGCTGACGAAATCCTTGATGATTATTGGTGATTTATCGTTGATGCATGTGCGTGTTGAAATTGATGAATCTGATGCGCATCGCGTAAATCCAAATCGTCCAGCGATGGCGTTTTTGCATGGCCAGCCAACATTTAAAATTCCGTTAAAATTTGTGAGAATTGAGCCTTATATTGTACCAAAAGTTTCGCTAAGTGGCGGCAATGCTGAAAAAAGTGATACACGAGTTTTGCAAGCGATTTATAGTTTTGAAAATAATTTCGAACCTAAAATTCTGGTTGGTCAGCAACTAGATGTTTATATTGAGTCAGAATAGCCGCCTGTCGAGATGTTAGCTCGATTTAAAAAACAAATTTAATGAAATATTTTTTCTTACTCACATTCCTATTTTTCACCAATTGCCGATACCTTCCGCCGATTGGTGAAAAATATAAAAAGCCCGAAACTAAAATGCCCGCGGCTTGGGATAGCGTAAAAAAAGATGAAAATTCAGAATTTGGTGAAATTGAAAAAAACTGGTGGGAAAATTTTCAAGATCCGGTTTTAAACAAAATTATTGAGCAGGCGGTAAAAAATAATCACGATTTTAAAATTGCCCAAAGTCGCGTGGTTGAAGCGCGGGCAAATGTTACGACCGCAACTTCGAAATTAGCTCCGAAAGTTGATGCAACTGCTTCGGCAGCTAGAAAAAATAATTATATAATTCCTTTCGCGCCCAATAATCATACGATTTTTAATTTATTCACCGCTGGTTTTGACGCTAGTTGGGAGCTTGATTTATTTGGTGCAAATTATCGCTCCCGACAATCAGCAAAAGCTTTGCTTGAAGCTTCAGATGAAGCAAAAAATTATATTTTAGTTTCGCTGATTGCGGAAGTTGTAAAAAATTATTCCGATTTACGCGCCGCCCAAAATGAATTATTTTTACAAAAACAAATTGATGCGGCGCGGTTCACAATTCTTGAATTAAATGAATCAAAAAAATCTGCTGGTTTAATAAGTGACATTGATTTGGCGCCAATAAAGATCGCGATGCTGGATAGCAAATCCGATCTTTTAGAATCAGAAGCGCGTGCTGCAATTGCCTTATATAATTTAGAATTTTTGCTGGGAAAAAGACCGGGCGAAATGAAGAATTTTTTTGGTGAAATCGGCGCAGTTCCAATTTTGCGCAAAGGCGTGATTATTGATGCGCCAGTTTCGCTTTTGAGAAACAGACCTGATATTAAGCAGGCAGAACGTGAATTTGCATCAGCAACGGAAATAGAAAATTATTCGGTGGCGCGAATATTTCCTAAAATTTCTTTGGGCGGATTTTTTGGATTTTACAACACGAAAGCGCAAAATTTATTTCAATCTTCAAGTCGCGTTTTTGCTGCCGAGTCGCAAATTACAATGCCGATTTTAGATTTTGGTGGAATTTTTGCGGGCATGAAAATTGCCGATGAAAGAAAAAAACAGGCGCTAATAATTTATGAAGAAAAAGTTAATAAAGCTTTGCTCGATGTTGAATCTTCGATGATTGGCTTTGTCAAAGAAAGTCAAAAATTTGACCTTATAATTCAAAGTGGAGAAGTGCAGGAAATGGTTCATAAACTAAACTATAGGCGCCAAAATAGCGGCTTAATGGCGCAAGTCGAATATTTGCAATCGCAACTTAATTTTTTGCAATCGGAAAAAAAATTAAACACGGAAAGATTAGAATTTGCTAAAAAAACTGTCGCACTTTATAAATCTTTGGGTGGCGGTTGGGAAGTTTTTTCAAACCCCCAAAAGAAATGATTTGACAAAAAGACTTCGGAAAATAAGTTGCGCGACCCTTTTTAAAGCTGATCACATATTTTAAATCTTTATGTTTGCAATTATCGAAACTGGCGGGAAGCAATATCGCGTCCAAGCCAATGAAAAAATTATTGTTGAAAAACTTATCGGCGAAGCCGGTTCTAAAGTTATAATCGACAAGGTTTTGTTAGTAAAATCCGAACAAGGCGAAGTAAGTTTTGGCAGCCCTTTAGTTAGTGGCGCTGAGGTTGAAGCTGAAATCGTTAAAACTTTCAAAAACGATAAAGTCATCATCTTCAAAAAAAGAAGAAGACAAAATTCGCGTAGAAAACAAGGTCATCGTCAACAACAGACTTTGTTAAAAATTTTATCAATCAAAGGCTAATTGCTTTTGAGAATTTTAAGTGCGAAAGCAGGCTTCAAGTTGTTTGCGAGTAGTGTAATTTAATATTAGGAGAAGCCATGGCAACGAAGAAAGCTGGTGGTAGTTCGAGAAACGGTCGTGATTCGGCGGGTAGAAGATTAGGCGTTAAAAAATACGGTGGTCAGGCAGTTATTCCTGGCAACATTATTGTTCGTCAAAGAGGAACAAAATGGCACCCAGGTAAAAATGTAGGAATTGGCAAAGATCACACAATCTTTGCTAAAATCGAAGGAACAGTAGTTTTTGTTAAATCTTCAAGAAATAACAGAATCTCAATCGACGTTGTTGCAGCTGCTGCAGCAAGCTAGATAAATTATCCGGCACTTGCCGGATTTTATGCGGACGTGGCGAAATTGGCAGACGCACTAGACTTAGGATCTAGCGCCTCACGGCATGTGGGTTCAAGTCCCTCCGTCCGCACCATGCTTCGCTCTTACGAGCTACGCATGGCAGGCCAGGCTTGTCCTGGACTGACCAAAGTAGGTCGTTAGAGCGAAGCACGGGCTTCTTGATCCAAAGACAAAAAATAACCATCCAGTTTTAAGTTTTAAAATTTCACCCAATTTTTAAAGCAATCAAATGCACTACACCTACATCCTTAAATCCATATCTTTCCCCAATCAAATCTATATCGGCTATACTTCCGATTTAAAAAAAAGATTAATCACCCATAATTCCGGGGAATGCAATTTTACTTCAAAATATATCCCTTGGAAACTTCAAAGTTACTTCGCATTTCAAGATAAAAAAACCGCTATCAGTTTTGAAAAATATCTAAAATCTCACTCTGGAAAAGCTTTCGCGAACAAACATTTTTAGTATTTTTATCACACTAAAAAATTTACAAAAAACCCAAACGATTTAATTGCTATTTTTCACTCCTTCTTCTTAAATTCGCGACTCATTTTTTCGATTATAAAAAATCACAAAATTTAACTAACCCGCACTTGCTGCGGAATCATTCTAACCTATACATATCAAGGCTCTCCAATGGAAGTACAAATCAAAAATACTTACGACAAGAAATTAAAAAAAGAATTTCAAGTTACGGTTCCTTATCAATTAATCGACGCCAAAGTTAGCGATTATATTGAAAAAGTTCGTGGTAATTTTTCACTTAAAGGTTTTCGCAAAGGACAAGTTCCTCTTGAAGTTATCAAAGAAAAATATGGCCAATCAATTATGGCAGATGAATCAGATAAAATTATTAACGATACCGTCAAAAAAATTGTTACCGACAATAACATCAAATTGGCTTTGTCTCCAAAAATTGACATCAAAAATTTCAAAGAGGGTCAAGATGTTGAACTTACAGCCACAATGGAACTTTACCCACAGCTTCCTGAAATTGAATTTAACAAAGTCAAAGTTACCAAAAGAGACGCTGAAATTTCATCGGCTGACTTGGATGAATCACTAAAAAAATTATTAAAATTTTACCGCAAATGGAACGCCAAGGATGCTTCGCATAAAGCAAAATTAGGCGATTCAGTTAATATCGATTATGTTGGTAAAATTGATAAAAAAGAATTTGAAGGCGGCGCCGCCAAAGGTTATCAGTTAGAGCTTGGCAGCAAAAGCTTTATCGATGATTTTGAAGAGCAATTAGTTGGTAAAAAAGCGGGCGACGAAACTCGCGTAAAAGTAAAATTTCCTAAAGAATATCATAATGAAGAATTTGCCGGAAAAGCTGCGGAATTTGATGTAAAAATTAATGAAGTTTTAACTGCCGAAATGCCAGAAGTTAATGATGAATTTATCAAAAATAATTTTGGTTTAGAAAATAAAGCCAAGCTTGAAGAAGCGGTTAAAAAGCAGATCGATGACAATTATAAAGGAATTGAACTTAACTTATTCAAAAAAGAATTATTCGATTTCTTAAACAAAAAATATGATTTTGAATTGCCAGCAGGTTTGGTTGAAGAACAAGTTAATAACCTTTGGACTGAAACTGAAGAAGAGTTAAAAACCAATCCAAATAAATTTAAAAACGACAAAGAAAAAGAAAAAGCCAAAGATAAAAAACGCGAAATTGCCCAACGCATGATTCGTTGTGGCATGATTTTGTCGGAAGTTGCGCTAAAAAATAAAATCGAAGTTACTAACGACGATATTAACCAAGAAATTGGTAAAATTTTGGCTCGTTTTCCAAATCAGGAAAAAGCGGTTTTGGAATATTATCAAAAAAATGCCAGCGCTGTTCAGCAGCTTCGTGGTTCAATTATTGAGGAAAAAGCAGTTGATTTTATTTTGAATCAACCGGGAATTGAAAGAAAGAAAATTTCTTTAAAGGAATTGGACAAACTTTGGCAAAAAGCCAGCGAGGTTGAATAAACTTTGCAAAATGCTTCGCTGCTTGAAAAAGCGAAGCAAGCACTAAAAATTTAAACAAAATCTTAATTAAAATTTTATGACTCACTTTTTAGACGCATTAAAACTGATTACTTTTGCCATTCATAAGGAAGGCTACAAATTTATCGTAATTTTCGCTTTGGTAACTGCACTTCTAGCCATGCTTAGCAACACTCTGGGGCTTATTGGTCTGGTTGCAACTTTATGGTGTGTATTTTTCTTTCGTGATCCGGAAAGAGTTATTCCTGTTGAAGAAAATATCATTATCAGTCCGGCTGACGGCGTTGTAACTCGCGTTGAATTTGGTGTTGAAGCGCCAGATGATCTGGGTTACGACAAACAAAAATTTAATAAAATTACTGTTTTTCTAAATGTGTTTAATGTTCACGTAAATCGCGTACCAGTTAGCGGAAATGTTACTAAAGTTAGCTATAAACCAGGAAAGTTTTTAAGCGCGAATGCTGATGAAGCTAGTGCTGAAAATGAAAGAAATTCAGTTGTGGTAAAAACCGCAAGTGGCACCGAAATTATTTTTGTGCAAATCGCTGGCTTGGTTGCGCGTCGCATTATTTCCGACATCAAAGAAGGTCAAGAAGTTAAAATGGGCGATCGTTACGGAATTATCCGTTTTGGAAGCCGTGCCGACATTTTCTTGCCAGAAAACATGACAATCAAAGTCCTTGTAGGTCAAACCATGATTGGCGGTGAAACCATTATCGCGAAATTGAACTAAATTTAAAAAAACATGCGTTCTTTAAATATTGCAAAACTAGCTTCAAAGCGTGAAGAGGCTAGAGTAGGTGGCGGTCAAAAGAGAATCGACGTTCAACATTCCAAAGGAAAATTAACTGCGCGCGAAAGAATTGAGGTTTTACTCGATCCAGATTCGTTCGAAGAATATGGCCTTTATGTTGAACACCGTTGTTCCGATTTCGATATGGAAGATAAAAAACATCCGGGCGACGGCGTTGTAACTGGACAAGGCACAATTAATGGTCGCCTAGTTTTTGTTTATAGCCAAGATTTCACCGTTATGGGCGGATCTTTGGGTGAGGCGCATGCTAAAAAAATCTGTCAGGTTTTGGATCGCGCAGTTCAAGTTGGCGCTCCCGTAATTGGGATTAACGATTCAGGCGGAGCTCGTATTCAAGAAGGCGTAGATTCTCTTGGTGGTTACGGCGAAATTTTCCAACGCAATATCGATGCCAGCGGCGTTGTTCCACAAATCTCTTTAATTATGGGGCCATGCGCCGGCGGTGCAGTTTACTCGCCAGCTCTGACTGATTTTACGATCATGGTTGAAAATTCTTCATACATGTTTGTAACCGGTCCAGACGTAGTTAAAACCGTTACTCACGAAACCGTTACCCAAGAAGATTTAGGCGGAGCTTCGGTTCACGGCAGTAAAAGTGGCGTGGCTCATCTGACTTTTAAAAGCGACATCGAAGCGCTTTTACAAACTCGTCGTTTAATTAATTTCCTGCCACTTTCTAACCAAAAAGCGATTCCACAAATTCCAAGTTCTGACGAAGCAGATCGCGTCGATATTTCTTTAAACACTTTGATTCCAGACAATGCCAATTTGCCTTACGACATGTCGGAGCTTGTTGAAAAAATTCTTGATGAAGGTGATTTTTACGAAATTCAACCTAATTACGCTAAAAATATCATGATTGGTTTTGGTCGTTTAGAAGGCGAAACGATTGGCGTTGTAGCCAATCAGCCAATGCATTTGGCAGGTTGTCTCGATATTAAAGCTTCTGAAAAGGCGGCGCGCTTCATTCGTTTTTGTGATGCTTTTAACATTCCGCTTTTAACTTTCGTTGACGTTCCGGGATTCTTACCTGGAACCGATCAAGAGCATGCTGGAATTATCAAACATGGCGCAAAATTGCTTTATGCTTATGGCGAAGCAACAGTTCCAAAAATCACGGTTGTAACTCGCAAAGCTTACGGCGGAGCTTATATTGTAATGAATTCAAAACATTTGCGTGGCGATGTAAATTATGCTTGGGCTAACGCCGAAATCGCGGTTATGGGGCCAGAAGGCGCGGTTGAAATTATTTTCCGTGAAGACGCCAAAAATCCAGAAAGCAAAGCCAAAAGAGTTGCTGAATATCGCGAAAAATTTGCCTCACCTTTTGTGGCGGCTTCACGCGGATTTATTGATGAAGTTATCCGTCCCCAAAACACCAGAAAAAGAATTTGTTCTTCACTTCAGATTTTGAAAAATAAAAAAGTTCAGAAACCTTGGAAAAAACACGATAATCTTCCTTTGTAAATATTTAGAATAAAAAAGCCCGTTATCGTCGGCCCTTTTCGGGACAAGGATAACGGGCTTTTTTAATAGATTTTTACTTTGCTATAGCATTTTTTGCTGCCATTTTTTTCTTGAACTTTATTCCCGTAGAAGCTGTGTTTATCTGATTAATTAAATCAGAGATACATGCCAGAAAAAATTAAGAATGAACCATCACAACTCGCAGTAGTTGCCAATACTTTTGCTGCTTTAGGATTGTCAGCGCTCTTGCAACCATTAATTACTGGCTTCATTAAAATTGGAGTAAAGGTGGCTGGCGAAGGCAAAACTTATCCCGCCGCTTTCAAAGAGCTTAGATATAATACTCCAATTAGTGATTTAATAGAAAGTGCCAAAAAAACTTATAAAAGAAGAGCGGTTGCTTCTATTGCTCCTTCAATGTTTTCTCAAGATGTAGCTGATAGATTTGAATTAACTAAGACGCAATTATTGGGTTTTAATGTAGCTTTGGAAACCGTTATTGCTTCGACCGTTTTTCCGGAAGCGCTAGAAAGATATAAGGGAAAAATTGGAGATAATTCGGCAAATTGGAAAGTTTTTTGTGATAATCGTCTGGCACAATTTCTGGTTTTAGGCTTAAGGAATGCTTCTTTTATTGGCGCGGTTCTGTCGAATGATATCGGAAAAAGTTTAGTACATGATAACAAGGCTCATTTAGCAGAATATGGAATCAGCGAAGATAATGCCGAAGATGCTTTAACAATATCTCTGCGCCTTACATTCGCTGCTTTGACTTCACCCTTTGATAGAATATTCACGCAATTAAGTTCTGGAAAACAAACTGCTCAAGAAGTTGGCAAAGAAGTTTTTAAGGATTTGGCTAAAGGGAATTTACCAAAATTATGTGCTGGATTATGTGCAAGAACGGCGCTGGTTTTCACCACATCTTCAACAATTGCTCTAGGTAAAAAATTCGAACCATTATTGGCAAAAGCTTTGGAAGAAAATGAAGTTTTCCAATCAATATTTAGCGGTGAGGCTTCTCAAAGTTTAACTAAGAAAAAAATTGATGAAACGACGGATCTTGTTTTAAAGATGATTTTGAAATTATGGCATAATTAAAAAATGGGAGGCTAAAAATCAGCTTTCTTCTTTTGTTGCCGAGTATTTTTCGAAAACTTCTTTAATGGCGCTGTCGCAAACCAACTTTTTCGTCGAACTTTTCGCAATTCTAAATTTTTTGAAACGCACGCACATCTAGTTACGCTTACCTTTCAAAAAATTTAGAATCACAAAAATTTCTTAGAAAAACTTGATTTACGCGACAGCGTCCTAATTCAGCGGATTAAAACTAGCAAAAAATTCATAGTCATGCTGAGCTTGTCGAAGCATGATTATAGGCTTAAAGCAGAATCATGCTTCGACAAGCTCAGCATGACTATGAATTAGTTTGAAAATTTTTGAGAAATAGCCAATTTTAATTATGCCTACTTTAGCATATTTCTTAGTCATAGGGCGCGACAATTAACCGCTATTAATCATCCTCAAGCAATCATCGTAATTAAAAAGTTGCAGCAGGTTGCGATGTTTTTTGCTTTGCAGTTTTTGATCGTGATGCAAAATTAGTTCGGCATTTTTATGGGCGATTTTCAATAAATCAGTATCAAAAGTTAAATCGGCAATTTTAAATTCGGGAAAACCACTTTGTTTGGTGCCAAGCAAATCGCCGCTTCCGCGGATCTTTAAATCTTCTTCAGCAATAAAAAATCCATCATTTGATTCGCGTAAAATATTCAATCTTTTGCGACCATTTACGCCGAATTTTTCGCCGTAAAGTAAAATGCAAAAAGATTTTTTATCCGATCTTCCAACGCGACCGCGAAGCTGATGAAGTTGCGAAAGTCCAAAATTTTCGGAATTTTCAATTAAAATTACCGTTGCTTCGGGAACATCAATTCCAACTTCAATCACGGTGGTTGAAACCAGTATTTTCAAACTTCCATCGCGTTTAGAAAATTCATTCATTACTTTTTCTTTTTCACTTTCTTTCATTTTTCCGTGAAGTAGCGCGACATTTTTAGCACCAAAAACTTCGGATAATTCGTTAAATTTTTGTTTGGCGCTAACTAGTTGAACTTCTTCAGATTCTTCAATTGCTGGACAAATCCAATAAATTTTTTCACCGCGCGCAACCGCGCGTTTTATGGATTGATAAACATCGGCAATTTTTTTTGCTGACATTACCAGAGTTTCAATTGGTTGACGATTTTTCGGTTTTTCATTCAAAATTGAAATATCCATATCGCCATATAAACCCATCATGAGGCTTCGCGGAATGGGGGTTGCGCTCATTAACAAAACATCAACATCTTGGCCTTTTTCAACTAATTTTAAACGTTGAATTACGCCAAAACGATGTTGTTCGTCGATAATTGCCAGACCCAGTTTTTTAAATTTTACATCATCTTCCAAAACCGCGTGAGTGCTGATTAAAATGTCAATTTTCCCCTCGATCAAATCGGTAAGAATTTTAGCTTTTTGTTTTTTTGTATTGGCGGAAGTAAGAAGTTCAATTTTAATTTCAGCGCCTTCCAAAAGCTTGCTAAAGTAAGTCAAATGCTGTTTTGCTAAAACTGTTGTTGGTGCAATTACACAAGTTTGTTTTTCTTGTGAAATGCTGTTAAGGCAACTGGCGATTGCCACCGCAGTTTTTCCACTTCCAACATCGCCTTGTAAAAGGCGCAACATTTTTTTATCAGAATTGATTTCAGCAGAAATTTCTCGAATAGCTTTAGACTGTGTGATTGTAAGTTCAAAAGGAAGTGAAATAAGAAATTTTTGGGCAAGATTTTTTTCTGGTTTATGAAATTTTTTCTTTTCTCCAGATTGCGATTTTGCGAGCAGAGTCGCGATTTGCCAAGCTAGAAGCTCATCATAAGCCAAGCGTTTGCGTGCCGTTTCATGCAAATTGTCGCGATTTTTTTCTTCCAACGCAAAATAATGCAGGTTTTTTAAAGCTGTCACAAAACTAGGCCAGAGTTGCTGATTTAAAAGATTGTGATCGATCCATTCTTCGATATTTTCTTCAAGTTTTGCTAAAGTTTCGTGAATTTTTTGAGTAATAAATTTTTGCGAAATCGCTGCACCCAAAGGATAAATCGCATTAATTTGAGGCAACTTTTCAATTTCTTTTACTGGTAAAATTTCTTGCGGATGAACGATTTGATTTTCGCCAGCAGTTTTTTGTAAATTTCCTAAAATCGCAATTTCAAAGCCAATTGGCATTTTTGCAATTTGGCTGGGGAAAATTTTGAAAAATACCAAATTTACATAGCCGCTTGGCGTATAGCAAATAACCTTGTAAGGCTGGCGCGAGGTTGCTGGTTTTACATGTGATTCAACTTTGGCTTTGATGACAACAAGACTGTCATTTGGTACTTCAAAAAGGCGAGGGCTTAACATGATTTTTTCGGCGCGCACTGGTTTATGAAGCAATAAATCAAAAATTTTATTATCTCCAACCAAACGGGCTAAAAAATCAGTTATTGTTGGGCCGACGCGTTTTAATGTGGAAAGAGGTTGAAGTAGAGTTTGGATGCTCATGCTTTACAATTAATTGGTGAATTGTTTATTCTTCGCCGCGTTGCGCCCTGCGGTTCTCATCGCGTTTTTTGATTGACTCGCGCTTGTCGAAAAGTTTTTTCCCGCGTCCGATTCCGACAATTACCTTTGCAAAATTCTTTTTGTTGAAAAATATTTTCATCGGCAAAGCGCTGTAGCCTTGAACCTGCATTTTTCCAGTGATTTTATCTAATTGTTTTTTGTGAAGTAAAAGTTTGCGTTGTCTTTTCGGCGCGTGATTAAATTTATTAGCGCCTTTATATTCGCTGATATTGCAATTAATTAAAAAAAGCTCGCCTTTAATGTCGGCAATATAAGCCTCGGAAATGTTGGCTTTGCCTTCGCGAATTGATTTTACTTCACTTCCAAGCAGCATGATGCCAGCTTCGATTTCTTCTTCGATGGCAAAATTAAAATGTGCTTTGCGGTTAAGGATTTGCATTATTTAAGATTTAAGATTTAGAATTTAATGATTTGCCGCCGGTGTTGATTTTACAAGCTAAATTTCAAATCTAAAATTTTAAATTTAAAATCCTAAATCTAAAATCAACTATTATCTTGCAATTAAAAAACCGGTAAATACTTTGCGCCGCTCCCAATTTTTAGCTGCTGACAAATAAAGCAATTAATTTTCAATTTAAAAACTTTTACTTATGCCTCTTTACGAGACCGTTTTTATTGCTAGGCAAGATTTAACCGCCGAAGACGTTGACGCCTTAACTACAAAGCTTTCCAAGATTATTACCGACGGTAAAGGAAAGGTCGTTTCCAAAGAATATTGGGGACTTAGAAACTTAGCTTATAAAGTTAAGAAAAACTCTCGCGGACATTACATTTTGTTGAACATCGATGCTGAATATGCAGCAGTTGCAGAACTTAATCGTGTTATGGGTTTCAACGAAGACGTTATCAGAAACATGACTTTCTCGGTCGAAGCTCATCAAGAAGAGTCCCCTCTTTTTGTTTCTGGAAATGCTAAAGATTACAAAGCTGGCAAAGTTGCCACTAAGAAAGAGCCAAGCAAAACAGATTTGGTTTTGGATCAAGTTCAATTTGAAGTTTAAGGAGTATCATGGTCGCTAGAACAGCTAACAAAAATAAAAACACCAATAATAACACCAGCGCTACTCAGAATACTGAGGAAGGCTATATCAAAATCTCTTTGGTTAACCAAAGCGTTTTTATCAGAAAGAAAAAATCTTGTCCACTTCGCGACATTCCTCTTTCTGAAATCAGCTACACTAATTTGAAATTGTTGAATAAATTCTTGTCTGAAAGAGGCAAAATTATTCCAAGCAGAATTACTAATGTTGAAGTTAAAAAACAAAAAGCTCTTGCGAATGCAATTAAAAGAGCGCGCCATTTGGCTTTGATTTCTCCAATCAAAAAAGATCTAGCAACTATCTAATTAATCGGATCATGAAAATTATTTTAATTACCGCCATTTCAAACTTGGGAAAAATTGGTGATGTTGTAGAAGTGAAAAACGGCTACGCAAAAAACTTCTTAATCCCAGGAAAAAAAGCGATTTGCTTTACTGCAAATAACTATAAAATCTTCGAATCTAAGAAGGTTGAATTTGAACAAGAAAATCAAAAAAACCTTGTATCATCTTCTGAAGTTAAAGACCAAATCATTGGCAAAGACATTATCATTATCGAAAATGCTTCTGACGACGGCAGACTTTATGGCTCAGTAAGTTCTTCAGTTATTGCTGCAAAAATTAATGAAGTTGTAGGTGGAAAAGCAATTTCACGTGCGGACATCTTCTTAAAAAAACCAATCAAAGAAATTGGTATTTACTCAGTTAAAGTTGCTCCACATTCTGAAGTTAATTTCGATGTACGTTTGATTGTAACTAGAAGTGAATCTGAAATCGGCGCACTTTTAAAAGCTGAGAAAAAAACTAATTCTAGAAATGAAAATTCTGAAGAAGTTGTAGAAAATTCTGAGGAAGCAGTTACTCAAGTTGAAAAACCAAAAAAGTCATCTAAAAAGAAAAAAGAAGAAGTAGTTGAGACTGAATAACCTCCACTCACCTTTTAATTAAGAAATTTAAAACCGCCTTTGAATTTTTTCAGGGGCGGTTTTTTGTTGTGTGAAATTTTTTGTATAAGCGAATTATCAAAAACTTTACACTTAGCTCATCGAGCAAAACATTGAGGTGCGTCCTTGAGATATTGGTTCGATCTTGTAAGTACCAAACTTAGTACAGTTCGACCCAAAAAATAGAGTTTTTTAAAAGTTAGTGCAAATCTATTCCAGCTATAAAGTAAAATGTAAATTCACTGTACATACATAGTATGAACTAAAGAAAAATATTCTTTTAAATTTTTGTCAAAAATTCTCAAAACTTTTTCAACTTATTTTGAAAAAGTTTTTCTTTTTATAAGGAAGGTCATTTTTTTAAAATTCCCTGAAGCCCTATTTACAAGAGGTTGCAAGGTTCCTTTTTTTATATTAAAAAAACTTTAAGATTTTTAACATTAAGATGTTGACATATTAAAAGTGGTGGGTTTAATGCACGTCCTCCTAACTTCTGGTTTTTCAAAAAAGCTTTTCAAACAGCTTGAACCCAGAAGCTTTGGTTGAGTCAAAACTTCTTGCAGTCCTAAACAACTGACAATCCTTTCAAAAGTCAAAACCACTCATAAGCGAGATAGCTTCTGAGCCTTTGATTTTTTTCTGATTTGTGAAGTTTGCTGTTTTACATCGTAAATAATTGATAACTAGAGAATACCGCAAATTAACGCGTGGCAGCAATGCTGGGCGTATTAATTTATGCGATTTCAATAAACTGAAAACAATTTTAACGAATTGTTATACATAATAGTTTATCTCAAGAAAAACCTTATAATTCTTAATTCGAGCGAAAGTGTGGATTATTCTGCACATAGATTTGAAAAATAAGCAAAAGAAGGGCATTTGATGGATGCCTTGGCATAGAAAGGCGATGAAAGACGTGACAGGCTGCGATAAGCCTCGGGTAGCTGCCAATAAGCTTTGATCCGAGGATTTCTGAATGGGGAAACCCACTCTCTTTTAGAGGGTATCTGCAACTGAATAAATAGGTTGTGGAAGCGAAACCCGGTGAACTGAAATATCTAAGTAGCCGGAGGAAAGGACATCAACAGAGACTCCGTTAGTAGTGACGAGCGAACGCGGACCAGGCCAGTCCTGACGATTTGTTAATTAGAATAACCTGGAAAGGTTAACCATAGAGGGTGATAGTCCCGTATGAATAGTAACAAATTATCAGGCACGAGTAGGGCGGGACACGTGAAATCCTGTCTGAACATGGGTGGACCAGTTCATCCAAGCCTAAGTACTCTTCTACGACCGATAGTGAACAAGTACCGTGAGGGAAAGGTGAAAAGAACCCCGATAAGGGGAGTGAAATAGACACTGAAATCGAATGCCTACAAGCAGTTAGAGCTCCTTTATGGAGTGATAGCGTACCTTTTGTATAATGGGTCGGCGAGTTAATTTTGTTGTGCGAGCTTAAGTCGTAAGATGTAGGCGTAGCGAAAGCGAGTCCTAACAGGGCGTCATAGTACAGCGAATTAGACCCGAAACTAGATGAGCTAGCCATGGCCAGGTTGAAGGTAAGGTAACACTTACTGGAGGACCGAACACATTAATGTTGCAAAATTACGTGATGAGCTGTGGTTAGGGGTGAAAGGCTAAACAAATCTAGATATAGCTGGTTCTCCGCGAAATCTATTTAGGTAGAGCGTCGCGTATTACCATTGGGGGTAGAGCACTGTCAAGGCTAGGGGGTCCAAAAGACTTACCAAACCTTAACAAACTCCAAATACCAATGAGTACAGCGCGGCAGGCAGACGGCGGGTGCTAAGGTCCGTCGTCGAGAGGGAAACAGCCCAGACCATCGTCTAAGGTCCCTAAATTATCACTAAGTGGGAAAGGAAGTGAAGAGGCCAAAACAACCAGGAGGTTGGCTTAGAAGCAGCCATCCTTTAAAGAAAGCGTAATAGCTCACTGGTCTAAATAAGCCTTTTTGCGCCGAAAATGTAACGGGGCTAAAGTGATATACCGAAGACATGGATTCCTAGGCATTGTGCCTAGGAGTGGTAGCGGAGCGTTGTGTACGTCTGTGAAGGTGAACCGTTAGGTTTGCTGGAGATATCACAAGTGAGAATGCCGACATGAGTAACGATAAAAAATGTGAGAAACATTTTCGCCGAAAATCTAAGGTTTCCTACGTAAAGTTAATCTTCGTAGGGTTAGTCGGAACCTAAGGCGAGGTCGAAAGGCGTAGTCGATGGCAATTGGGTTAATATTCCCAAACCAGGTGGTGAGTGACGGAGTGTTCTTTTGCGTGTCTCCTGAATGGATTGGAGACGCGTCGAAGTTGCTTCCAGGAAATAGCCCCACTTTAAGTCCGTACCAAAACCGACACAGGTAGATGGGTTGAGAATACTAAGGCGCTTGAGAGAACTGCACTGAAGGAACTAGGCAAAATGCATCCGTAACTTCGGGAGAAGGATGGCCTGTAGTGGCGCAAGCTGCGACAGGTGGCACATAAATGGGGGTAGCAACTGTTTACCAAAAACACAGGGCTCTGCTAAATCATAAAGATGAGGTATAGGGTCTGACGCCTGCCCGGTGCTGGAAGGTCAATTGATGGTGTGCAAGCACCTGATAGAAGCCCCAGTAAACGGCGGCCGTAACTATGACGGTCCTAAGGTAGCGAAATTCCTTGTCGGGTAAGTTCCGACCCGCACGAATGGCGTAATGACTTCCCCTCTGTCTCCAGTGCAGACTCAGTGAAATTGAATTTGCCGTTAAGATGCGGTATTCCTGCGGTTAGACGGAAAGACCCCGTGCACCTTTACTATAACTTTACACTGAATTCAAAAATGAGATGTGTAGGATAGGTGGTAGACTTTGAAGCTTGGTCGCTAGGCCAAGTGGAGTCGTCCTTGAAATACCACTCTTCTTATTTTTGACTTCTAACTAGAGCACCTCTATCGGTGCTTAGGACACTGTATGGTGGGTAGTTTGACTGGGGCGGTCGCCTCCCAAAGAGTAACGGAGGCGCGCAATGGTAAGCTCAGACTGGACGGAAATCAGTTTTTAGAGTGCAATGGCAAAAGCTTGCCTGACTGCGAGACCTACAAGTCGAGCAGAGTCGAAAGACGGTCATAGTGATCCGGTGGTTTCTGTATGGAAGGGCCATCGCTCAACGGATAAAAGGTACGCCGGGGATAACAGGCTGATGATTCCCAAGAGTTCATATCGACGGAATCGTTTGGCACCTCGATGTCGGCTCATCACATCCTGGGGCTGAAGAAGGTCCCAAGGGTTCGGCTGTTCGCCGATTAAAGTGGTACGTGAGCTGGGTTCAGAACGTCGTGAGACAGTTCGGTCCCTATCTGCCGCAGGTGTTGGAAAATTGAGAGGAGTTGACTTTAGTACGAGAGGACCGAGTTGAACATACCAATGGTGTTCCAGTTGTTCTGCCAAGAGCATTGCTGGGTAGCTAAGTATGGACGGGATAACCGCTGAAAGCATCTAAGTGGGAAGCCTCCCTCAAAACAAGTTTTCCCTATTAGGGTCGTGGTAGACTACCACGTTGATAGGCTGGGTGTGTAAGTGCAGTAATGCATTAAGCTAACCAGTACTAATTACCCGATTGGCTTATTTTTTGAACTATGTGTGGTATAATATACACTAGCTCGAATTAAAGATTCGTAAGGATCTTGAGATAAACAACACAATTGAAATAGCAGGTATTACTCTAGTTATCGATTATTATAATTTAATGTCACTTGTTGGCTTGGTGAGGATAGCGGTATGGAACCACTCGATCACATTCCGAACTCGCAAGTGAAACGTACGTCGCGCCGATGGTATTTGGTCTTTATGTCCAGTGAGAGTAGGTTGTCGCCAAGCTTATAAGTGGCATTAAATTACTACTATTAGAACTAAAAATTAACCCGCTTAACTTTAAATAGTTAAGTGGGTTTTTTATTGTCTGAAATTTAGCTGGTTAACGCATTAAATTAGAATAAAAGATCCTGAAACAAGTTCAGGATGACGTCTTCTATAGACCTTTCAATATCATCATCTCGAATTGTTTCAGGTCTTATCTTTTTGCTAAAGTTAAAATAACCAATTAATCACATTTTGTTTAACACCAATATCCTGAGCAGTAAAGGAATCTTCCATAAAAAAATTATCGACATTAAGTCTTTGAATTTAAAATTTATTTTTAGAAAAATTTTAGTCTAAATTCTCATCAAAGAACTTTAGTCCGCGCCAAATACTTGAAGTTACAACTGACACATGATTTTCTGCAGCGATTACTTCAACTTTTCCGACGATGTTGGAAAGTTCTGCAATTTTTAAACAAGATTTTTCTACTACGCCAACATAGTTATTGATGCGATAATCTTTCTCCTCGCCACCAATTAAAAAATAAGCAAATTTTTTTGTATCAGAAATTTTTCTTTTCAAAGTTTCGAACATCTTTTTTTCTTGATAATATTCACAAGCCAAAACTGGAGCAATAGCGATGTATTTCGTAAAATTTTCAGGATGGCAAAATAACATAAAACTTACAAAAACTCCTCCAAATGAATGACCGATTAAAGTGCGGTCTTTAGTGGTTCTAAATTTCTGATCAATCAATGCAACGACTTGATAGTTTATGAACTCGGCAAACTTTTCAGCCTGTCCAGAAGCGCTAACAATTTCATCAATTTCAGCTTCACTAATTCCCTTAGCAAAAATATTTTTATTTACTTTCCAGGGCAAAAAATCTCTGTCTCTGTTGATTTCAATTATGTGTCCGCGCCTTTCTTGATCTAGTTCTTTGAAGTCCAAATCTTTATGCCCAATGCCAATAATAATATAATTTTCATAAATTCTTTGAACTCCATAACAGGTTGAAAACAAATATTGTGCATCAAGCAAAAACAAGCTTGGATAAGCTTTGTCACTAGTTTTGTAATCATTAGGAAGTCTTACGAATAAACTATATTCAACTTCGTTATAATTTGATTTGAGATCGATAATTTTTGTGTATGGAAGTGTTATCATGATATTTCAGCAAGCTATTTGGTTCATTATTATTTCGATCCCACAATTTATGGACTCTTTTTATTTATACCTATCTCAAGAATTAGGGATGGTGTCGAATTTTTATAAAAAAATGGGTAATTATACCTTGATTCACAAAAAAACTCGATGTCACCCTGAGTTTGTCGAAGGGTGATTCTGAGATCGAAGCCTTAAATCACCCTTCGACAAGCTCAGGGTGACATCTATTGTGTCTTAAGGGATAATTACCAAAAAATGTGATTAATTTTAATAATTAGCAATTGAAATTACTCAATTCATTCCTAAGTTCTTTAATAATAAATATTGCTTCAAATTTCTAAAAAAATTTCATGAAAAATTCAAAAAACTTCTTCATCTGGTTGGCTATTTTTGCTGTGGTAATGACAATTTCAAACTTGATTGGCGGGCCTGACGGCGTGTCAGGCAATAAGTTGATCTTTAGCGAATTCATGAAAAAAGTCGATGCCGGTGAAGTTAATCAAGTTGACATCAAAGGAAATGACTTGATTGGAAAATTTAAAAGCGGCGGTCAATTTTATACTTATCTTCCAGAATATCCTAATTTAGTTGAAGCGCTGCAAGAAAAAGGTGTTGAAATCAACGCGTTGCCTTTGGTTAGTAAATCTGAAAAAGTTATCGCTGGAATTTTGGGTTGGCTACCCTTCATTTTGATGATTGGTTTGTGGATATTTTTTGCTCGCGGCGCTTCTGGTGGCGGATCTCGCGGTGGTGCTTTTGGTTTTGGAAAATCCCGCGCCAAACTTTTACAAGAAAGCAAAACTAAAGTTACTTTCGCTGATGTTGCGGGCATTGATGAAGCCAAACAAGAACTCACTGAAATTGTCGATTTTTTAAAAGATGCCAAAAAATATACTGATGTTGGCGCTAGAATTCCGCGCGGTTGTTTATTAATTGGATCTCCCGGAACGGGAAAAACCTTGTTGGCGCGCGCGATTGCTGGTGAGGCGGGCGTGCCATTTTTTTCAATTTCAGGTTCTGATTTTGTTGAAATGTTTGTCGGTGTTGGCGCAAGTCGTGTGCGCGACATGTTTGAGCAAGCCAAAAAATCGGCACCCTGCATTGTTTTTATCGATGAAATTGACGCAGTTGGTCGTCACAGAGGCTCGGGAGTTGGTGGTGGAAATGATGAGCGCGAACAAACTTTAAACCAATTATTAGTTGAAATGGATGGCTTCGCTGAAAATGAAGGTGTCGTAATTATTGCTGCTACAAATCGACCAGATGTTTTGGATCGCGCTTTACTGCGTCCCGGTCGTTTTGATCGTCAGATTAATGTTCCAAATCCTGATATTTTGGGTCGCGAACAAATTCTCGCCGTCCATTTGAAAAAAGTTGCTGCGGCAGTTGATATTGATGTCAAAACAATCGCGCGCGGAACTCCCGGTTTTGCGGGCGCAGATTTGGCAAATCTAGTAAATGAAGGCGCTCTAACTGCGGCGCGTCACAACCAAAAAATGGTTACGATGAATAATTTGGAAGAAGCCAAAGATAAAATCATGATGGGCTCGGAAAGAAAATCGATGATCATGCAAAAATCAGAAAAAGAATTAACAGCATATCACGAATCTGGACATGCAATTACAGCGCTTAATTGTCCAAATTCTGATCCAATTCACAAGGCCACAATTATCCCGCGCGGACGTGCGCTGGGATTGGTTATGCGCTTACCAGAAAATGACCGTTTTTCAATAACTCGGGCCAAACTTCATGATGATTTAATAGTTGCCATGGGTGGACGCGCGGCGGAAGAAATGATTTTTGGTTATGATAAAGTTACAACCGGCGCATCTTCCGATATCGCACAAGCAACAAATATGGCGCGCAGCATGGTTACTCGCTGGGGCTTGAGCGATAAAGTTGGTACGGTGGATTATAGTGAAGAAGATAGTGGAAAATTTTATGCGGCGCAAAAAACTTTTTCCGAAGATACAGGACGAATTATTGATGGAGAGGTTAAGCGTATAATTGAAGAAGCTTTGCAAAGTGCGAAAAAAATTCTTAAAGATAAAAAAGATGATTTGGAAAAACTGGCGCAAGCTTTGTTGGAATATGAAACCTTAAGTGGCGATGAAATTAAGAATCTATTGGCGGGAAAAGAAATTAGAAAGCCTTCGGTAAATTCAGTCGGAAGTGGTCATGTTTCTAACTCAAGCTTTGTTCCAAATGTGAGCGATGCTGCGGTTTAGAAAATTTAGTTGAGATTGTTTTGACATATACCAAAACAACCAAGTCAAAAATAAGGTAATTATACCTTGATTCACAAAAAAACTCGATGTCACCATGAGTTTGTCGAAGGGCGATTCAGGCTTTGATCTTAGAATCACCCTTCGACAAGCTCAGAGTGACATCTATTGTTTCTTAAGGGATAATCACCAAAAATAATCTGAAACCATCAGCTTTTCTAGTTGAATTTAACCGCTCTCTTTTTAAGTTCTGACCGCTAAATTTCACCAACAAATCAATTTTAAAATTATGCAATTTGAAGTCGCAAAACAGGTTCTGCTAAAAGCTATTGCCAATGTTAATGGCGCTGTTGAGAAGAAAAATACTATTCCAGTTTTACAAAATATCAAAATCGAAGCCAAAGATGACAAAGTCGTTTTATTGGCAACTGATATGGATATTTTGGTGACTTCTTCTTTTGAATCAGACATGAAAACCAGCGGTTCTACAACCGTTCCAGCACAAATGTTTTTTGATATTGTCAGAAAAATTCCTGATGGTTCAAGCGTGATGATTTCGCAAGATAGCCCAACAATTATGCAGATCAAATCTGGCAAATCAAAATATAGCCTGCCTTGTATTGATGCGTCGGAATTTCCAAATTTATCAGAAGGTGAATTGAGCGAAGAAATCGAAGTTGAGGCAGAAAAATTTGTCAAAATGATTGATAAAACTAGTTTCGCAATTTCAAACGATGAAACTCGCTATTATTTAAATGGTTTGTTTTTACAGGCTTTGCAAAAAGATTCTGGCTTTGAGTTGCGCACCATTGCAACTGATGGTCACAGACTTGCTTTGTCATTTCTAGTTTCTGATTTAAAAGCGCCATTTGGTGTGATTTTACCAAAAAAATCAGTGGCCGAAATCAGAAGAATCATTGATGGTTCTAAAAAAGTTAAAATCGCGGTTTCGCGTGTAAAAATTAAAATCACGACTGATCAAGCAACAATCGTTTCGAAATTAATCGATGGCGAATTTCCTGATTACGACAAAGTTTTGCCTAAAAATAACACACAAATTGCCGTGATTAATCGCCGCAACTTTTTTGATTGTGTTGACCGCGTTTCGACGGTTGCAACTGATAAACACAGATCGGTTAAACTTATCATTGAAAATGGCAAAATGAGTTTGCAGGTCAACACCAATGACGGTTCTTTTGCTTATGAAGAATTAGATGTGAATTATTCTGGCGAGCGTATTGAAACTGGTTTTAATTCACGTTATTTACTCGATATTGTCCGCCAAATTGACAAAGAAGAATTATTGATGCGATTCAAAGATGGCGCTTCTCCAGCTTTGATTGAAGCGAAGGATATGTCGTCGGTATTTGTGATTATGCCAGTTAGGATTTAATTTTTTAAACGGCATAAGTCTAAACTGGATCCTAAAACAAGTTCAGGATGACAGAGTTTTTTTAGAATTCATAATTCCAACATCGTCATCCCGAACTTGTTTCGGGATCTGGTTTGATAATTCACCAAGTGACAACTTTTTATAACATGCTCAAAATAGAAAAGTTAGTCCTAACAAATTTCCGAAATTTCCTCTCAAAAAAAATCGAATTCTCCTCGCAATTAGTGCTTTTCGCTGGCCCAAATGGTAGCGGAAAAACCAATATTCTTGAGGCCTTAACCTTGCTCGGGCGCAGTTCTTCAATGCGGGGCGCTGATTTTGATGAAATGATTTTTGACGATACAGTTAATAAAAATAAACAGCCTCAATTTGGTATTTTTGCTGAAATTTTTGGCCATGAATTTATTGAAAAAATTGGAATTTCTTTTAACGCCGAGCAAAAGAAAAAACTTTTTGAGATTAATGGCGAACCAATCAGCCCTAAGCGCCAAAGCGATATCAGGAATCATTTAATAAATTTTATTTGGCTAACTCCGCAACTAGAACAGCTTTTTATTTTAGGTAAAAGTGAGCGCCGCGATTATATGGATAAAATAGTTTCCGACCTTGATTCTGAACATGTTTCTCGCATCAATAATTACCAAAAATTACTCAAAGAAAGATTGCTGATTTTGCAAAAATATGGCGCTCAAAAAAGTAGCGCTAAATGGCTTGACGCAATCGAAAACCAAATTGTTGAATTAGGCATGGCAATAGCATCGGCGCGCATTGAAGCCATTGAATTTTTCAATAAAGCGATTGCATCTTTTTCATCAAATTTCCCCAAACCGGAATTATTAGTGAATGGCGATATTGAACAAACTGTTATGAAACAAAGTGCGGTGCAAATCGAAGAAAATTACAAAAATAAATTAGAAGAAAATCGCGCGACAGACTTGGTGAATTTTAAAACAAATTTTGGCGTTCACAGAAGTGATTTTGATGCGCTATTTCGCGAAAAAAATGCTTCTGCAATGCGCTCTTCAACTGGAGAACAAAAATCAATTATGATTGGAATTACCTTGGCGCGCGCCAAGATTTCAGCTAATTATAAAAACCATCCGACAGTTTTAATTTTTGACGAAGTAGTTTCTCATTTAGATGAAAGAAGAAAGAGAGATTTATTTGAGGAAATTGCTGCGACTTCTTTGCAGTCTTTTTTTAGTGCGACTAGTTCGGATTTAATTCCAGAAAAATACGTAACCAATAATTTAATGCAGATTGTAGAATTAAGTAACCTCTGAAAAACTGTTTTTCTTGATATTTTTTAATCATTTAAATTGTCCTTTATCCCTTCGAGATACGGAAACGCGACACGAGTCGCGCCCCCGCTTTACGCGGATCCCCATCCCGTATGTCAATGGGACATACGGGTTTAAATTTGATTTTAACTTGAGCAAGAAATTAAAATCTCATTTGCCCAAGTTGGAGGAAGTGCTGCGTAATCTTCGTTTTCTGGTTGTTCTTCGTAAGGTTTGGTAAAAATTTCCTGTAATTTTTTTACTTCCGAAAAGTCATTTTCGTAAGTGGTTTTTTCTATTGCGGTTTGTAACAAATGATTGCGGAGAATGAATTTTGGATTTGGCAAATTGATGAAATTCGGTTTTAATTTTTGGTAGTTAAAGTGCCAAGTTGTGGCGGCTTCGCGCCATGAATCATCGTTAGATATTTTCAATATAACATCAAGTTTTGCGATATTTCTGAAGAAAAAACTGTAATCAATTTTGTATTTTTCAAGCAAAGTTAAAGTTTGATAAATTAATTTTTTAATTTCGGTATCGACCTTTGAAAATCCAAGCTTCGCAGCCATTAAATTATGATATTCATTGAGGAAAATTTTTTCATAATTACTTAGAATTTCTTTTTGTTCTTCCATCGAAATCAGGCTCGAAAGTGTTATTGCAAAAGCATGCAAATTCCACATTCCAATATAAGGCTGATTAGCGAAAGAGTAGCGTCCTTCGCGATCCGAACTATTACAGATATGATGCGGATTATATTCGTTTAAAAAACCGAAAGGTCCATAATCGAACGTAATTCCTAAAATCGACATATTATCGGTGTTTAAAACTCCATGGCAAAATCCAAAAGCTTGCCATTTGGCGATAAGCTTGGCTGTTGATTCAACAACGTTTTGTAAAAAAAGTGGATATTTATTTTTTTCATTTTTCAGCTCTGAAAAATTTTGCTCAATAACATAATCGGCGAGAGTTTTTATTTTATCATTTTGCTGGCGATAAAAAAATACTTCAAAGCTGCCAAAGCGCACGTGGCTTGGTGCCATGCGAATTATTTGTGCTGCGGGTTCCATGCCATTTCGATAAGCTTTTTCTTCGGATGCAATTAAACAAAGTGCGCGCGAGGTTGGAATTCCGAGATGAAACATGCTTTCAGAAATTAAAAATTCCCGAATTGAAGAGCGTAAAACCGCTTTGCCATCGCCCATTCGTGAATAAGGAGTAAGACCCGCGCCTTTTAAAACCAAATCCCAATTTTCATTTTTTTTATTTTTTATTTGAGCCAGTAAAATTGCGCGACCATCGCCGAGTTGCGAAACGAAATGGCCAAATTGATGACCCGCGTAAAGCATGGCGAGGTTTGCGGAATTTTGGTTAGAAGTTTTTGCGGTAATAAAATCAAGAAAATCGGGGTTTTTAAATTCTGATTTATTGAGGTCGATTAATTCGCAAGCGCTTGCGCTGTAAGTTGCGACGAATGAATTTTTGAGAGGTTGAGGCGTTGTTTTTGAAAAAAAATTGTCCCCAAGTTTTTTAAAATGATTTTCAAAATTTAAGTCGGAAAATTTCATTATAATGATGTTTTTAATTTGCCTTAGGGGACACAAGTTCTTAGATCCTGAAACAAGTTCAGTGGTAATATTGGAAGTATGAAGTCTGAAAAAGTTTCGTCATCCTGAACTTGTTTCAGGATCTAAGTTAATCAATTCAAGAAGGCCAAATTAAATCGCCACCATTCCTTTTGTAGTTTTTACAACTTCATATTCACGCGCTTTGAAAAGTTGATAATGCCACCATTCTTTAGAATAAAAATCAAAACCAGCGGCACTCATTAAACCTAATAAAATCAAGCGATTGCGCTGCGCTGCGATGGAAATTTCATCGCAATTATGAAAAGCTAATTTTGAAAATTCATCAAAATCAGTTCCCATATCAAGTTCATTTCCATCTAAATCGGTCAACGTCAAATCAATCGCCACGCCGCGGCAATGTGGAATTACTCCGCCAGTTGGATTGGAAATAAAACCGCCTTTTGGATTGGCGGATGGAAATTTATCAAACATATATTTTTGAACTTCAAGGGGTCGAAATCCGTCGAAAATTTTTAATTTTAATCCCAGATTTTTTGCTGATTTTATCGCCTGTTCCAAATGCGGGATTACGGCTTCGTGCAAGTAACAGAAAGGTGATGCGTAAAGTTTACAGCCGCAAACATTTTTGGAAGTTGCGTAGCGTAAATCTAAAATTACATCGAATTTTTTTTCAGTGATTTCAATTAAATTTTGCATTTTAAAAAGGTTTTAAAATTACGAGAGCTATGATGAAAATCATCAAAACAGTTGGGACTTCATTGATTAAGCGATAGAATTTTTGGCTATGTTTATTTTCGCCTTTGGCAAAATTCTTGCGGCAGCGCGATAAAAATCCGTGATAGCCAGCAAGGATTAAAACCAATGTCAGCTTGATGTGAAGCCAGATAAATCCAAAACCAATTTGGGAAGCGAGATAAAAACCAAAAATAAAAACCAACAGCATTGAAGGCAACATTATGTAGCGCAGAAGGCGTTTTTCCATGGTTTGAAAAATTATGTCAGTTTCAGATCCGACCGCAACTTGGGCGTGATAAACAAAGATTCTTGGTAAATATAAAAGTCCAGCAAGCCATGAAATTACTGCAAGAATATGCAAAATTTTAACTATGTCGTAAAATTCGATGTTTTCCATTTTGTTCGAGAAAAAAAAGTTGATATTTGGACTTCAAAAAATATTGTCGCGCCTCGACTTTTCCGCACCTTAGTAAAACTTTCAATTAAAAATCATGAAACTTTTGGCCTGCAACAGCAATCGAATTTTGTCGCAAGAAATTGCGAATTATCTTGGTTTAAAACTAATTGACGCCGAAGTTAAAAATTTTGCTGACATGGAAATTTTTGTCGAGATCAAAGAAAATGTGCGCGGCGAAGATATTTTTGTGCTGCAATCAACTTCTTATCCCGCCAATGATAACATCATGGAATTATTGATTGCAATTGACGCTCTGCGTCGCGCTTCGGCAAAAAGAATCACCGCAGTAATTCCTTATTTTGGCTACGCCAGACAAGATCGCAAAGCTGCTCCGCGCACGCCAATTTCGGCAAAACTTGTGGCAAATTTAATTACCTCAGCCGGCGCGGATCGTGTTTTGACGGTGGATTTACACGCTGGACAAATTCAGGGATTTTTCGACATTCCTTTAGACAATCTTTACGCCGCGCCAGTTTTTGTGCGCGACATCAAGAAAAATTTTGATTTAAAAGATTTGGTAGTTGTGTCGCCAGACGTTGGTGGGCTTGTTCGCGCTCGAGCAATTGCTAGCAAAATCGGATCAGATTTAGCAATTGTTGATAAACGTCGTCCCCAAGCGGGAGTAAGTGAAGTTATGAATATAATTGGTGAAGTTGAAGGAAAAAACTGCATCATCGTTGACGATATGGTCGATTCAGGTGGAACCTTATGCAACGCCGCTGAAGCCCTAATTAAAAAAGGAGCAATTTCAGTTTCTGCTTACATTACTCATGGAGTTTTGTCGGGAAAAGCTGGCGAAAAAATTGCTAATTCCAAATTAAAAAATTTGGTTATTACCAATTCAATCGAGCCTTCGGAAATCACGAAAGCGACTAAAAATATTAAAATTATTAACATTGCCGATCTTATCGGAGAGGCGATTAGAAACATTTCCTTAGAGAAATCTGTTTCAACTTTGTTTGATTAGAAATAATGAAAAAAATTATTGAATTATTAAAAGGTCAAGCAGCTGCAACTGCTCTGGCGTTGGTTTTAATGGTTGTCGCCATTTTGGCTTCCGACGTTCTTTATCGTCCAAAAGAAGTTACCAAAAGAGGTTTTGAAATTGCGCTTTCTGCCGATGGAAAACCAGTAGCAAAAAAAGAAGAAAAGCCAGTTGATTTAGCAACTATGATGAAAACTGCTGACGTTGATCGCGGAACGAAAATTTTCAAAAAATGTGCAACTTGTCATTCTATTGGCAAAGGCGAAGCGGCAAAAGTTGGCCCGAATTTATATGGCGTTGTTGGCAGAAAAAGAGGCTCTTTTGCAGGATTTTCTTATTCTGAAGCAATGAAAACAAAAGGCGGAAATTGGGACTTGGAATCAATTAATTCTTTTATTACAAAGCCAAAAGAATATTTACCGGGAACTAAAATGGCTTTTGCTGGTTTAAAAAAACCGCAAGATCGCGCCGACGTGGTGCTTTATTTGCAGGGACAAAAATAATAACGTCGATTACAAAATTATTTTTTACTTAAAAATTCGATGTAACTCTAATTTTGAGTGGTGGTTGACATCGAATTTTTTTGTGAATCATTTGGTATAATTATTAAACAAAACAAAAAAAATGTTCATGAAAAATAAACCCTCCGCCTTCACCCTAATCGAACTTTCCGCCGTCGTCGCAATCATCGGCATCTTAATCGCTGGCGTTATGGGAGCCAATGGCTTGATAAAAAAATCTAAAATCGCTGCTGCTCAAAACCTAACCAAAACTTCTCCCATCAATGAAATTCAAAATAATGATTTGTGGTTAGATAGTAGTC
>Ga0114967_10000752_pt1 | contig 27633 bp, 24 predicted proteins | sample M_130628_MF_Meta_FD_92639 | JGI IMG/M metagenome (GOLD analysis project Ga0114967, IMG submission 92639) | Freshwater microbial communities from Lake Montjoie, Canada to study carbon cycling - M_130628_MF_MetaG | ecosystem: Environmental > Aquatic > Freshwater > Lake | place: Lake Montjoie...
CTTGCAGGTGGCTGGCACGCGCCGGCGAGCGGACGAGGCACCGCACTTCACAGCCACGATCCAGAAGTCCGCTGACAACGTGCCGGCCGATGAACCCGGTCGCTCCGGTCACGAAAACGGTTTTCATGTGCGACGACGTCAGCCCGCCAGAATCTCCTTGAGCGCCGCGGTGATCTCCGGATACTGAAACACGAATCCCGTATCGAGCGCCACTCGCGGAATCACTCGTTGCGATGCGAAGAGCACCTTCGCAAATTCACCAAAGAGCAGCCTGAGGCCGAAGTAGGGTGCCGGCAGGAAGGCCGGACGGTGAAGTTGTTGAGCCAATGCCTTCGTGAATTCACTGTTGCGAACGGGATGCGGCGCAACGGCGTTCATCGCTCCCCGGATCGACTCCCGCTCCGCGGCATGCACGTAGAGCCTCGCCAGATCGGCAACGTGGATCCACGGCATCCATTGCCGGCCGTTGCCAAGCGGGCCGCCGCCGCCAAGCTTGAAGGGCGTCAGCATCTTGGCGAGCGCTCCGCCGCCAGCACCGAGCACGATGCCCGTCCTCGCGGTAACGACACGCACGCCGTGCTTCTCAGCCACCAATGCTTCCCGCTCCCACTCCACGCAGACATCGGCCAGAAAATCATGAGCCGGTGAGGATGCTTCGGTGAGTTCCTCCTCACCGCGGTCGCCGTAGTAGCCAACGGCTGACGCCGACACGAACGTCTTCGGCTTGACCGCGGCCTGTGCGATGCCCTGCACGAGGTGCCGTGTGCCAATGACGCGGCTGTCGCGGATCTTCGCTTTTTGCGCCGCAGTCCAGCGTCCCTCGGCCACCGACTCTCCGGCAAGGTGCAGGACGACGTCCACACCCTCGAAGGCCTGCGGCGGAGGCGGCCCCTGCATGGGATCCCACCGGTAGATCGGGCCGGCCAGATTGCCCAGCGATGTCCGGGCGCGGTCGGCGTTGCGGGAGAGGATGACGGGCCCGTCGAGCATCCGCAGCAGCCGGGGACCCACGAAACCTGTTGCGCCCGTCACCAATGCCTTCATGGTTCTGTCCTCGAGAATGCGGATGGGGTGGTGCATGACGCCGGTCATGACCGCAGCGGCGCGAAGCCCTGCCGTGCGCCACACGGGCCGAAACACGTCGCGGCCCGGAGCAAGTATAAACAGGTTGCCTGTTTGAACAGCCTGATGGATTCGCCAGCCGCCGCTTCTCCCGCCTCCTGAGCCAGACGCCTTGCCCGCCTCGCCGCCCCGCCGGTCGTTTTTCGTGTCGTTCCTGCCCCGGGCAGGCCTGCGCCGTGACCTGTGGGTAACGACCGCTGACGCGGGGGCCTTCAGCCTGATGGTCGGCTGCGGCGAGACCTATATCCCGGCCTTTGCGCTGGCGCTCGGGCTCGGCCCCGTGGCTGCAGGCATGACCGCCAGTGTGCCGGTGCTTGCGGGGGCGATCTTCCAACTGATCACTCCGCTGGCCGTCGCCAGGCTGGGCACGAACCGCGGCTGGTGCATCGCCTGCACCGCGGTGCAGGCACTGAGCTTCGTACCGTTTGCGTGGTGGGCGATTCGCGGGCATGCGACGTTGACGGAACTGCTCGTGGCGGCCGGTGTCTACTGGTCGGCTGGCATGGCCGGCGCTCCGGCCTGGAACACCTGGATGGGCACGCTGATTCCTGAAGGGATGCGGACGACGTACTTCGCCAACCGCAACCGGCTCGGACAGTTCAGCGTGTTCATCGGCTTTGTTCTGGGAGGACTGATTCTGCAGTGGGGCGAGGGTCGTGGGGTGACGCTTCTGGCATTCGCCGGACTCTTTGTCGCCGCCGGGATCTGCCGGCTCGTCTCCACCATGATGCTCGTGAGCTGCCGGGAGTTTGTCCGGCCGCCGGAGCCGGACCGGATCGCAGGAACTCAATCGTCCGTCACCGCGTCCTCTGGCTGGCTGCCAGACCTCGGCGGCACGCTCCGCCGGATGGCTGCATCCCCGTCAGGACCGCTCGTCACCTATCTCTGCTGCCTCGTCTTCACCGCGCAGTTTTCGGCGCCCTATTTCACGCCCTACATGCTCAGAGAACGAGGCTTTTCCTATCACGGATTCATGCTGGTCGTGGCAACGAGTTTTCTGTCGAAGGCGCTCTTTTTGCCGAGCCTGGGCCGACTGGGATCGCGGATCGGGTCGCTCGGACTGTTATGGGCGGGCGGGCTGTCGGTCATTCCGCTGTCACTGCTCTGGCTTCCCTCGGCGAACGTTTCCTATCTCGTCGCCGTTCAGGTGCTCGCCGGAGGCTGCTGGGCCTGCTGGGAATTGGCCGTGGCGTTGCTCTTCTTCGACGCGGTGCCGCACCGCGACCGCACCAGCGTGATCACGATCTACAATCTGGGGCTCGCGATTGCCACGGTCGCGGGCGCCGCCGCTGGTGGTCTGCTGCTGCGAACGCTGGGGGAGGACAGCCAGGCCTACGTTACGGTCTTTGCCGTCTCGAGTCTCTTGCGGCTGGCCACCGTGCCACTGCTGCGCCGCGTCCGCCTGCCGGCGGAACACTCATAAATAGCTCCAGCATCAGCCGGAGGGAAATCGTGCCTCGTTGGCGATGCTGTCGAGAAACGTGCGGGCACGGCCGTAGTCGCCCGCGGAGAAGCTATTGATATTCTCCTTGAGAGCATCAATGAACTTCGAAACAGCCCCCTGAATCTGCTGATACTGTTCATACTGCATGCTGCCACCCGACGACGCCCTGTCGGCGAAGAACCGGTTGAGTTCATCTCGATACGAGGAAAACTGTGGGGCAGTCAGCGCCATCGGATATTCGATGTGACCGGTGACTGGGTCGAGCTGCGTCGACCCCAGCCGGGGCGGCATGCCCATCTTGGCCATCCGGATTGTCTGTTCATGAGTGACGTGCGGTGCGGCCTCGGCTGCCTGGGCCTCGCGATTCGTCTTTCGCATCTCGAAGTAGGTTTCGGTCCACCGCAAACGGTTTTGGATCTCCTGGGTCTTGGCCTCCTGCCAGTTCTTCGCGGCCGCGGAGTTATCAAGATTCTGAGCGCCTTGAGCCCGCATTTCTTCCGACAAGCCGTAGGAGGCAGCCTGCCCCGCGGTCGAGGCATAGCCGCCCCGGTTGAAACCGAATCCGCCACCGAACTGGGCGGGGCTTGTCGATGGCCATGCCAATGCCGCGGTGACAACGGCGATGGCAAGGGCAAGCGAGCGGGAAAAGTGGGTCCTGAAACGGCAAAATGGGGTCCGCAGCATGGTCTTCCTCGTCGACGGCCGGAGATGGAAAAAACGGATCTAGAACACGCGGATCCGTGAGAAGTGCTGTGTTCGAAAAACCGCCGTCAGTATACTCTCACCGCGGGATGGAAACGACATCGGTTTGTTCGTCTTTCCATGCGGAGCCGGAGTCCTCTTTTTGGGAGCCGTTTGTGATGAGGCACGTGCCGTCGATCCAGTGGTGCGGGGTGTTCTGCGGGATCGCAATAGTTGGCTGCTCGAATGCCACGCCGCCCAAGCCCAAGCCTGAGCCGCCGAAGGCGGTGGCCGTTGCCCCGGCAGAGCTCGAAGCCACCGCCAAGCCGGCCGCTCCGGACGTCCAGGAGTCACGGCCGAAGCCGGTCCAAGAGCCGGTCCAAGAGCCGGTTGAGGCCGTTGTGGAAACGCCCGCCGATCCCATTGTGGCTTTCCGAAAGGCGCTCGCCGCGGCCCCCGACAAAAATGCTCGCGTCGTAGTGATTGACGATATTGCCGAACTGGGTCAGCGGTCGAAGGCTGCTCTCGACGATCTCGTCACGTGCACTGCTGACGAAGACCCCCGCACCCGCTGGCATGCGGCGCGGGCTATCGGCCTGATCGGTGAAGATGCCCTGACTGCCATGCCGACGCTTCTCACACTGTTGGGAGACGCTGATCCTATCGTGGCAACGCAGTCTGCCGCTGCCATCGGCCTGATCCGTGCCGACGACGGCCGTGACACCATTCCCGCTGCGGATGCCCAGCTCTATGCCAACGCGGTCGAGTCGCTCTCCAAGACCACCACACATTCCGATCCGCGGGTGCGGCGGGCGGCCATGCGGACGCTTCGACTTCTGAGCTCTACGCCCGAGCAACTGGCGTCGTTGCTCAGCAGTCAGCTCTCCGACGCTGATCCGTCGGTCGTCATGCCAGCACTTCACACGCTGGCCGACCTCGATGCGGAAGCGGTTCCGTTTCTGATCGAGGCGCTCAAGAGCCCCAAGTCGCGGTACTGGGCCACCCTCGCGCTGACCGAAATCGGCCCCGAGTCGGCACCCGCCGTGGAGCCGCTGGCCCAGCTGGCCGCCGAAGGTGAGATCGAGGAACGAATGCAGGCGATGCTGGCACTGGCCGCGATCGGTGAGAAGGCGGCGCCTGCTGCGGCAGTGATGGCGAAAGCGCTCGATTCCGAAGACAAGTCGTTGCGGTTTGCGGCGGCATTCGCGCTTGGCAGTGTGCGTTCGACGGACGCCGATGCGGTGCTCGAAAAAGCCGCCGGCGACAGCGATCCATTTCTCGCGGAGGTCGTCGCCTGGGCCCGGGCCAAAATTCATCCCGAGGACAAACCTCTGATTGACGAGGCGGTTAAGCGGCTTCGCGAAGGGCTCCACAGCGAGCGGCCCGGTGAGAGGACCGCGGCCGCCTCCGGGCTGTCGGACATGGCCGAGACGCTTGACGAATCGGTCCGCCTTCAACTGGCCAACGAGTTTGCCGACCTGCTGTCCGACCCCGATCCGGCGGTGGGGCTCAGCGGTGGAGCAGCGCTGATCCGGCTTGGTGCAACGTCCTTGGAGCCCCTGCGCGTCAGGCTCTCCGACCCGGTGCTGCGGGGCAGAGTGCTGGAGATTCTCGCAGCATTGGGGCCGAAGGCGAAACTGGTCGTCGACGACGTGATCAAGGCGCTCGACGACAGTGATCCGATGATCCGAGGCGAGGCGGCAGTGGCCATCGCGGCGATCGGCCCGGATGCCGCGGCGGCCGTACCCGTGCTCTTGAAAAGCCTCACCGATGCAAATGCCTCGCCCGACATCCGGTATTCCGCGGCCTATGCACTGGGCCGGATCGGTCCGGCGGCGCAGCCGGCTGCCGAACAGATGCGTTCGCTGGTCACGTCGCCGGACGAAGTGCTGGCCACGGTCGCCTCCTGGTCGATGCTGAAAATCACCCCCGACGACACGTCGCTGCTCGACCAAGCGATCCCGGCCTTGAGAAAGGCTGTTCGTGCCGATCGGGAGATCGTCCGCCTTGAAGCCGCCGTGACCCTGGGCGACATCGGCCCTGCCGCGTCGTCCGCCATTCCGATCCTGGAGCTTGTCTCCGAAGAGGATTCGTCTCGGCAGGTGCGGGAAGCCGCCGGGAAAGCCCTCAAAAAGATTCGCGGCAGGTAGGACGGTATGCCGAGCAGGCCTGGGACGGTGCCCGGGCATGCCGGCAAGGTGTGAGGGCGACCCCCTGGCCGGCTTCAGCCTCGTGCCCCGCATCGCCGACGTTGTTGTCTGGAGCAAGCCGGTCCAACGGCGGGCTGGTGCGACGGGGCAAGGGCGGGGGTGCGCTATGGCGAAACTAGGTTCAAATCTGGGGTCGAATGCGGGGCCGACGTACGGCCTGTTTCGCAGGCTCTGGTTGACACGGTTTTCGCAGCCTGCCCGCGAGCGGCCGCTGTACAGGCATGTTCTCAAGACTCCCCCCGCGCGGATCATCGAACTTGGCGTGGGCACGCTGGGCCGGACAGAGCGGCTGCTCAGCCTGCTCCGGTCAGTCAGTCCCGCTGTGGAACGGAGCTACGTGGGGCTTGATCGTTTCGAGGGCCGGTTACCTGTCGATCCGCCAGGTGTGACGCTCAAACAGGCCCACCAACGGCTGCACGGCCTGGCCAAGGTGCAACTCGTGCCGGGCAATATCGACACATCGCTGTCGAAGCTCTGCAACCACCTGGGCGCCTTCGACTTGGTGTTGATTGCCGCCGACAACGACCCACGGTACCTGGAACGCTGCTGGTTTTTCATCCAGCGGATCACTACCCCCCGGACGGCCATCTTTGCCGAGTCGCAGTCGGGCAGTGGCGGCGTGTGGGCCTCGATTCCGAAGGCCCGCGTCGACGAACTGGCTGCCAAGACCGTCCTGAAACGCGCTGCATAGCGGCTGGTGGCGGGGCTGGGGCTATCGGGCTACATTGGGGCATTCCCAATAACCTCCCCTCAGCCACAACCGCGCTCTCACGATGTCCTCCACGCCCCGCACGCTGCTCGACAAGATCTGGGACGCCCACGTCGTCTGCACCCCGTCCGGCGAACTGCCGATCCTCTATATCGACCGGCACCTCGTGCATGAGGTGACCAGCGCGCAGGCCTTCGAGGGGCTGCGGCTGGCAGGCCGCCGCGTTCGGCGGCCCGAAAAGACGTTCGCCACGCCCGACCACAACATCCCCACGACCGATCGCAGGCTCCCGATCGCCGATCCGATCTCGAAGCAGCAGATCGACACCCTCCGCAACAACTGCCGCGAGTTCGGCGTGCGGCTCTTCGACCTCGGTGACGCCGATCAGGGCATCGTTCACGTGATCGGCCCGGAACTGGGCATCACGCAGCCGGGAATGACGATCGTGTGCGGCGACAGTCACACCGCCACGCACGGTGCCATGGGCGCGCTCGCCTTCGGCATCGGCACCAGCGAGGTGGAGCACGTGCTCGCGACACAGACCCTGCGACAGGCCAAGCCGAAATCGCTGGAGTTGCGCGTCGAGGGTGAGTTGCATGCCGGAGTGACGGCGAAGGACCTCGTCCTCTATCTGATCGGCAGGCTCTCCACCGAGGGAGGCACCGGCCATGTGATCGAATACACCGGCCCCTGCATCCGCCGTCTCGGCATGGAGGAGCGGATGACCGTCTGCAACATGTCGATCGAGGCTGGCGCGAGGGCAGGCATGATCGCTCCGGATCAGGTCACCTTCGACTACCTGCGGGGCCGCGACTACGCCCCGCGTGATTTCGACCGGGCCGTCGCCGAGTGGGAGCGTTTCCCGGGAGATCCCGGTGCGGTATTCGATCGCGTCGAAATCTTCCAAGGAGGTGACGTCGTGCCCCAGGTCACGTGGGGCACGAATCCGGCCCAGGTCGTGGGCATCGATGCCACCGTTCCCGACCCCACGGCCTTCCGGGACCCCAACGAACGCGACAGCGGCAGCCGTGCTCTCGACTACATGGGCCTCGCGGGAGGCACGAAGATCGTCGACATCCCGCTCGACCGTGTCTTCATCGGATCCTGCACGAACAGCCGGATCGAGGATCTCCGTGCCGCGGCGAACGTCGTCCGTGGCTATCGGGTGGCGCCGACCGTCCACGCCATGGTCGTGCCGGGCAGCGGTCGGGTGAAGCGTCAGGCGGAGCAGGAAGGGCTCGATCGTGTGTTTCGCGACGCCGGCTTCGAATGGCGGGAGGCCGGCTGCAGCATGTGCCTGGGCATGAACCCCGACACCCTCGAGCCTGGCCAACGCTGCGCCTCGACGAGCAATCGCAACTTCGAGGGCCGGCAGGGGAAGGGGGGCCGCACGCACCTCGTGTCACCGGCAATGGCTGCAGCGGCTGCCGTCACCGGCCACTTTACCGACATCCGACACTGGCTCTATCGCTGAACCGGCTCTCACTCGTTCGTCAAACGCCACTCAACAAGCACGACAAGCACGCAACCCATGCAACCCTTCGTCTCCCACACCGGCATCGTGTCCCCGCTTGACCGCGCCAACGTCGACACGGACCAGATCATTCCCAAGCAGTTCCTGAAGCGGATCGAGCGAACCGGCTTCGGCCAGTTTCTCTTCTTCGATTGGCGGTTCCTCGCCGACGGCACACTCAATCCTGAGTTCGAACTCAACCGTCCCGTGGTCACCGGTGCGAGCGTGCTTCTGGCGAGGCGCAACTTCGGCTGTGGCTCGAGCCGCGAGCATGCCCCCTGGGCGCTGGCCGACTACGGCTTCAAGGTCGTGATCGCACCGACCTTCGCGGACATTTTCTTCAACAACTGCTTCCAGAACGGCATGCTCCCGATCCGTCTCGCAGAGGAGGATGTCGACGAACTCTTCCGTAGGGCGAGGACGGCTGAGGCTTCTGGCCAGCCCTACCGGCTGCGCGTCGACCTGCCGGCCTGCTTGGTGACCGACGATGCGGGGTTTTCTCGTTCGTTCACCGTCGACCCATTCCGGAAACGGTGCCTGCTCGAAGGTCTCGACGATATCGGCCTGTCGCTCCAGCATGTCGACAAAATAGCCGCCTGGGAGGCGGACCATGCCGTGCCGGCTGGAGCGTGATCGCCATGGCCATGTGTTCCAGGGCTCCGATCGCCTGGCTGGCAATGGCCTCCAGTCTCTGGTGTTTGCGGATTGCCACGGCAACACCAGTGGCTCAGGAACCGCAACGCACCGACCTCATTCAGGACATGCCCGCAGCCGGAGAACTGGCAGCACCGGCCAACGGCCAGACGCTCTACGTCCTCGATGAATCACGCGGCGAAGTCGTGGCCATCGACCCGTTCGAGCCCACGAAGCGATGGATTGCCCTGGCGGCCGGCGATGAAAAGGCCGGAGCGGCCGGCCCTCTGGCGATCGGCTGTATCGATACGAGCATGCTCGCGGTGCTCTCTCGCACGGTTGAAGGGTGGGCCTTGCAGACGCACCGTCTCCAGCCTGACACGGCAGCCGATCCCGCCAAGCCCGCTCAGTCCGTGGCAATTGGCAGGTCACCGGCCAACGCGACGGCATCTGCTCCCGCCTCCGCGGTGGGGAGCCCAGCAGGCGATGGTCGGCCATGCCTCGCGGTCAGTCCCTCCCGCGATTGGCTGGGCGTCTGCGGTCTGCCGGCCCCGTTCCCCGCGGTGCTGCGGGCCCCAATTGCCGGGGCGAGGATCGGCTCAGTATCCGCCAGGGCCTGTCCCGTCCTGCCTGCGGATGTGTTGCCGTCTGCGGCCACGATCAGCACAGCCGAGGAATTTGTGCTGTTTACGCCCAATCCCGCAGACCGAGCGACCACCGGAATCTTTGTGTCGTTTTATCTCCCCCCCGGTCCGCGGCGACTGCTGCACCTCGACACGTCGCTGCCTCGGATTCGCGATGCCGCCTTCTGTCGCGCTGACGGCACGCTCTGGGTGGTGGGCGGCAGGGCTCCAGCCACGGGCGGCCGCGGCGATGTCGGCAGCGACGGCTCTGCCGCCGCAACACCCGAGGGGCTTTGGCGGATCGACGCCGTCATGCGGAATGGCCGGCAGTCGGTGGAGGCCGTCTGCATCGCCCGCCTCGATGGAGCCCGTGCCGTGACCTGCCTGTCAGAACGGGCAATCATCGTGACGCACGGCCGCGAGCGACGCATCGTATCCCGGATCGATCCCACCCAACCTGCGAGCAAGCCATGACAGATCATGCCAGCCCTGCCAGTCAGCCCAGCCGTCGTGAGAAGATCGAGGCGCTGCTGCGGGACGAACCGGACGACGTGTTTCTCCGTTATAGCCTGGCGCTGGAGATGGAAGCCGCCGGGGAATGGGAGGCCGGGCTCGAGATTCTCGAAGCATTGGCCCGCGGCATGGTCCCGTATGTGCCCGCATTCCAGATGGCCGCCCAGCACCTCGTGGCCCGCCAGCGGACCGAGGAGGCCCGAGCCACGCTCCGCGAGGGGATCGAAGAGGCGCGGCGGCAGGGCAAGACCCACGCAGCCGGCGAAATGTCGGAACTGTTGATGAGCCTGGGCGGTGAGTAGCGTCAGGCCAACGCCGGGACCGGTTCGGCCGACTCGGCACCTCGCGTGATGACGAATCCCATCTCCGCGATCATCTTGTAATCGGCCTCAGGCAGCTGCCCCTTCGTGGTCAGATAGTCACCCACGAACATTGAGTTGGCCGCATAGAGGCCCAACGGCTGGAGGCTTCCCAGATGGATCTCCCGTCCGCCGGCGATGCGGATCTCCGCCGCCGGGTTGAGCATCCGCATCATCGCCAGACCGCGGAGACAGTCACGGGGACTGACCCTGTTCTCACCCTCCAGCGGAGTGCCGTCGATTGAGTTCAGGAAGTTGAGCGGGATCGACTCCACGCCGAGTCTGCGCAGCTCCAGCCCCATGTCGATCAGGTCATCGTGCGTTTCTCCCATGCCCATGATGCCCCCGCTGCAGAGCTGCAGTCCCGCGGCCCGGCAGGCGGCAAGCGTGGAGATGCGATCGCCATAGGTGTGGGTAGAGCAGATCTCGCCGTAGAACCGTTCGCTCGTGTTGAGGTTGTGGTTCACCTTGTCGACGCCGGCCGCCGCCAGCCGCCGGGCCTGCTCCGGCGACAAAAGACCCAGGCAGGCGCAGATGTTGAGGTCGTACTGCTGCTTGATTTCGGGCACGATCTTGCAGACGAAGTCGATTTCCCGCTCCGACGGGCCGCGGGCTGAGATCACAATGCAGAACGTCTTCGACTGTCGCTCAGCGGCGAGCTTGGCGGCCTCCAGCAGCTTGGGAGCGGAGAGGAGGTTGTAGCGGGGAATCTCCGCGTCGGAGACCTTCGACTGCGAGCAGTAGCTGCAGTCCTCTGGGCAGAGGCCGCTCTTGGCGTTCATCAGAAAGAACAACTGCACGGTGTTGCCAAAGTGATGGTGCCGCACCCGCCAGGTCGCGGCCAGAAGATCGAGCAGCTCGGCGTCGGAGGATTCGAGGATCGCGCGGGCCTCGTCACGGTCGATCGTGCCGCCGGAGAGCACGCGGGACGCCATGGTCTGCCAGCGATTGGTCTGGGCGGGGGTATCTTCTGCAACGGACATTCTGACGGCTCCGCTCTCGAAAAGGGTCGGGCAAACTGGGGAGGCCCGGCGAAACAGGGGGGCGTAGACAAGGAATGTAAGCGATTGGGAGGTTCTTTGCCAAAGCGTGTGTGGCAGCGGACGCCATTCCTGTCTGGAACGGTCACAAGGTTTTAGGGTGATACGACCGATACCACCCTCTGGACCGGTTTTGTTTCCATCCGCAGATGAGGTCAACAGCATGTTCCGCTCACGCCTGGCAGAAGCCACCCTGATCGGCTGCCTGACCGCTCTGGCCAGCTTTTGTGCGCTCAATGCCCGGGCTGAGGAGACCTACGCGATCGTGGCCCAGTCGAATCGGTTGTCTGCAGCCACCGGCTGCCGGCCGCTCTCGGAGCGGATCGCCGCGGCCAATCTGCCGCTCATCACGCAGTCGACGGCCGCGGCCACCGCGGTGCCGCGTCAGACGATGCCTGAGAAGGCGCCCACGCCGATGAAGGTCGCTCCCGAAACGGAAAACATGGCAGTGGCCGCCGTCCGCGTGGATCACGAGACCGATGTGACCGCCGTGCCGCCCCCGCCGCCCGCCCTCTGGCCGTTCGCCTTGAAGTGGCCAACGTTCGCGGCCACGCCCCCCTCCACCTCTGCAAAACAATCGCCGGCAAAGAAGACGGACGCCTCAGGCCGCCATGGCCAGCGTCAGACGACAGCCAGGGCGAGCGGGAAGGGGCCGGGCGATTCGAGCCCCGCATCCGTGACGCGGTAGGGTGTCAGTCGAGCTTTGTCAGCAGGCTCGAATCGAACGGTGGAAACTGCGGATCGAGTCGCTCGAGCGTCGCCCGCAACAGTTTGGCCACCACGAGGTTGCGATACCACTTCTTGTCAGCCGGCACGATGTGCCAGGGGGCATGCTCCGTGTTGCACTGCGTGAGAGCGTCGTCGTAGGCCTTCTGAAAGTCGTTCCAGAGCCGGCGATCCTCGATGTCGCTCGGCCCCAGTTTCCACTGCTTCTTGGGATCTCGGAGACGGTCCTCCAACCGCTGCCGCTGCTCTTTGTTGCTGATGTGGAGGAAACACTTCACGACGGTGACATTGCCGTCACGGAGCAGTTTTTCGAAGGCGTTGATCTGGGCGTAGCGTTCCTTCCAGACATCCTTCGGAACGAGTTTTCGCACGCGGACCACCAGCACGTCCTCGTAGTGGGAACGGTTGAAGACACCGATTCGGCCGTGGGCGGGCACGGCCGCGTGCACCCGCCAGAGAAAATCGTGCGAGAGTTCCAGGCTGCTGGGGGCCTTGAAGCTCTTCACATCGAGACACTGGGGACTCACGCCACTGGCGATCATGCGGATCGTGCCGTCTTTGCCGGAGGTGTCGATGCCCTGCAGCACGACGACGACCGCCCGTTTCGCCTCGGCGAACAACCGATAGGCGAGTTCATCGAGTTTGTCGCAGTGCTTCCGCGTCTCGGCCTCGGCCTCGGTGCGGTCGAGCCCCTCGGAGAAGCCGGGGTCGAAGTCCGCCAGCCGGATATCACGTCCGGCGGGCAGGGTGAGCGGTTGGTTCATGAACGGCCTCGCTATAGGAGACGGTCATGGTACCAAACCCGTGCCCTACTGGCCGGTCGTGCCGTAGAACATGGCCCGGGAACTCACCGGCCGCTGCCGGCGACGATGCCACCGGGGCGGGGCGATCATACGGGAGTCGAGCAGATCGGCGATGGTGTGGCTGTCGAGGCTGTTCCCCTCGAGATCCGCCACGTTTCCGTCCATTTCCTGTTCGTAACCCAGCACCTCGGAAATCAACGCGATCGTGCGGGCACGAACTTCGCACTGCGAGTCCCCGACATTCACGACATACCTCGTGGCCGCACCCGATGCAGATCCGGCAACCGTAGCGGCACAGTTCGGGGTGTTGGTGGTGGCGTTCATGGGGTCGGTCTCCTGCGTCGGCAAAAGATGCATGGGTCTCGGCTCTGAAAACATACACCGCATATGGCGTGCCAATGTCGGAAAGAGAATTCTCCCCCCTCCCAAACCCACTGTGGCCCCCCCTAGGCTTCCTAAAGCCCCTGCAACCGCTCCATTGTGAAGCCGCGTGCTTGAAAATTTTTCAGTGCTGCTGAACGGCTCCACTCCGAGTGTCACCTCGGCGGCTTGAGCCGACACACGGAGCCCGCCCGTGCTCTACTCGCCAGGGCTACGAATCTGGTCGTGGCTCTTGTCGTGAATCATCTGGTCACGGATCGAGGCCGCCAGTTCGTAGTTTTCCGCCCGGATTGCCTCGGCGAGCTGCTCGTCGAGCGTGCGGCCCACCTCGTACCGCTGCCGAACGCTCTCTCGCATTTCGTGCAGCCGTTTCACGAGTTCGTCCTCGTCGTACTGTTCGACGGCGTCATAGCGGGCAAAGAGATCACGGAATTGACCCAGCCCGCGATTGATCTCGCCGATCGCGGCCTCGGGCCCCGCATCCTGAAGTGCCGCCAGCGACGCGGCCTGCACTCGGTGGAAGAGGACGAACGGACGGTACTGTTCGTGTGAGATGGTCCACTCCTCGTCGGGAGAATGTTCTCGCACGAAATCCATGAACGCGAGGCTGTGGTCTGCATCCTTGGCCGCCCGGCTGTATTCTCGCAGCGATAGCCAGCAGAGCCGGCGGTGGTAGTACTGCACGAACTCCCTATCGGCCTCGCCACACTGCTCCTTCGACAGCCGGAACGAACCGCCCTCACGGATCACTTCGCTGACGAGATAGTCGTAGTAGGTTTCGGCGCCGTGCGGCCTCTGACCGTCGGGACGCAGGTCTGTTTCCATCTGGAGCAGTCCCATGTCCACTCGCATCTGAAGCACCTCCCGTCCGTTCCGAGCCTTGAGCAGGCGGGCGTTGACCTCACCCGGCTGGAAATCCCAGTTCTTGAGGAGGGTATCGATGTCGCGGGCCGCTGCCATGGGAGCACTCCTTCCCGATCGTAAAAGGGCGGCGTCATTGCCGCTGCGCTGCCACCGATTATACCAGCGTCCTTCCGGAGCGGTTCGGGGAAGAGAAGTCGGTCTGAAAATCGCAGCCCCGGCAAGGTCGGATCGAATTGGATCTCCGTCAAGCGGCTCAGGCCTCCAGGGGCTGCAAAGCCTCCAACTCCTCCGGCCGTCAGTCTTCGGCCCGGCCACGGAGTCGCTTGGTTTCGGATCGGCGACGTTTGGTGTCGAGCCTTTTGGCCTTCGCGGCTCGGGGTGTTTTCGAGCCCCGGCGGGTCTTGGGCACGATCAGTGCCCGTTCGAGGAGGGCCGCCAGTTTTTCCAGACAATCGGCCACGTTCCGCGATTGATCGCGGTGCCGTTGGCTTGAGATCAGTAATGCCCCTTCGCTGGTGAGACGGGCCCGCTCACGCTGGAGCAGCCGCCGCCGCACGTCATCGGGCAGGTGCGGCGAATGAACCGCATCGAACCGGAGCAACGCCTTGCTGCTGGTGCGGTTGACGTGCTGGCCACCCGGGCCGCTGCTCCTCGCAAACTGCCATTCGAGTGCCCCTGCGGGGATCAGCAGCGAACCGACACGGACTTCCTTTTCCTGGGGCATGGGCTGGCTCGGAAGGAGATGGGTAGAATCGCTGTTGTAACCACTGGATCCCCCGATGCCGAAACAGAAGCCGAAACTCCTGTGCCTTGCCGCTGTCGTGGGCATCACCATGGTTGCGCGGCCGTTGCCGGCAGCAGAGCCCGCAGCGTCGCCAGAAAATCCCTCCACTGCCGTTGCCGACCTCTGGACGCGACCGGGCGAGGACTGGGGCGAGTTTCTCGGGCCCTCGGGCAATGGCCGCAGCAGTCTGACCGGCATGGCCGTTCCGTGGCCTGCCGCCGGCCCGCGGATCGTCTGGCACTGTGAACTCGGGGAGGGCTACTGTGGCCCCGCCGTGGCACAGGGGCGCTGCCTGATCTGTGACCGTGTTGGGCAGGAGATTCGCGTCCGCTGCCTCGCCGCCGAGTCGGGGAAGGAACTCTGGCAGCAGCGGTATCCCACCGACTATGTCGATACGTTCGGCTACGACGGCGGCCCGCGGGCGGCTGCAGTGATTGCCGACGACGCCGTGCTCACGTTCGGCCCCGAGGGCCGGCTCGAATGCCGCGGGTTGGCCGACGGAGTCAGCCGCTGGCAGGCCGACACCTCCGCGGACTACCACGTCGTGCGGAACTTCTTCGGCGTGGGGACCGCGCCGCTGGTGGTCGATACCGCGGACGGGCAACTCGTCGTCGTGCAGGTCGGTGGCAGCCGGCCGGGTGCCGCGCCCCCGTCGCCGGAGCGGCTTGATCTCGTGAAGGGGCTCGACAGTGGTCTGGTCGCCTTCGACCTCGCCACGGGCAGGGAACGATGGCGTGCGAGCGACCAACTGGCCAGCTACAGCACGCCTGTGCGGGCCACGCTCGGTGGTCGTGACAGCCTGCTCGCGTGGATGCGAGACCGGTTCCTCGTGGTCGATCCGGCCACGGGCGGCGTGCGGGCCGACTTTCGCTGGCGGGCCAGCGAACTGTTCAGTGTTGTTGCTGCCAGCCCGGTCGTGGCCGGCAACGAGATTCTGCTCTCCGAGACCTACGGGCCCGGGAGCGTGCTCCTGACCGTCACTGCGGCGGGCCTGCAGACGGTCCGCCAAGACCCCGCCGGCAGCCGGCCCGCTCGCAGCCTCAAGTCCCACTGGGCCACGCCGGTGCTCTACGACGGGCATCTCTACGGCTCCAGTGGACGCAATTCAGGTGACGCGGTCCTCGTCTGTGCTGATTGGAAGACCGGCGCGATCCGCTGGAGTGAGGCGGGCCTCGGCAGAGCGAGCCTGGTGTCGGCCGATGGCCACCTGATCGTGCTGGGCGAGTTTGGCGATCTCGTGCTCGTGAAAGCCAGGCCAGACGAATATGTGGAGGTGTCGCGGACACGGCTGGTCGCGTCTGCGACAGACACTGAAAACACCACGCCTGCGACAGACTCGCAAAACGCGAGCCGTCGTGATGCGCAGGGCAGCAGTTTCGAACTGCTCGTGGCTCCCTGCTGGGCAGCGCCGGTGATCGCTCACGGCTATCTCTACGTGCGGGGGCAGGGGCGGCTCGTCTGTCTCGACCTGCTGCCGCACGCGCAGTGATCACGAACACTGATCACTGTTCAGTCATGAACGCAACGGTGGCCTGCGAAGTTGTCAAGACTGAAAAGCACCGCGTGCCAGCACCCGTCTGGCAGTGCGATAGAGCGGCTTCCTGCGGCTGGAATCAGCAGCCCTGAGCTTCTCTAGACAGTCTGCGCGCGACCGCCTCATACTTTCGCCCTTTCACGCGTGGGCGGACGGTGTGCAGGAGAAAATGCAAGCATGTTCCATGTGGCCATCAGTCAGTTGACGACGTCGCGATCCGAACTCCCCGAGGAGATTGCCGGTCTTACAGGGCACGGCTTCGATTGTCTGTCACTGTGGCGGGCCAAGTTGTCGGACATCGGGCACGCTGCCGCCGCCTCAATGTTGACCGAAGCCGGCATCCGGGTGTCGAGCCTCCAGTGGGCGGGCGGGTTCACTGGCGGCGATGGCCGCACGTTTGCGGAGAGCATCGGGGACGCCGCCGAAGCGATTGAGGCGGCTGCCGCGGTGGGGGCACCCGTCCTGGTGATCCATAGCGGCTGTCGCGGCGGACACACCCGGGCACATGCCCGCCGCCTGCTCGTTCAGGCCTTGGAAACGCTGGCCCCGCTGGCGGGCCGTGCGGGCGTGGCGTTGGCCGTCAAGCCGGTTCATGCGGCAGCTGCTCCGGGCTGCAGCTTTCTGACGCGGGCGATCGATGCCCTTGATCTCATTGACGATCTGGCCGATCCGGCCGTCCGGATGGCGGTCGATCTCTGGCAGTTTGGCGACGACCCGGAACTGCCGCGGCTGCTACCGCGGCTCGCAGCTGCCACGGCGGTCGTTCAGGTGGCCGACCGGATCGGCCTGCCGACCCAGGAACTGGAACGTCTCCCTGCAGGCCACGGCACGCTCCCCTTGGAATCGCTGGTGCTGGCCTTCATCGATCATGGGTACGATGGAACCTTCGAGTTCGATCCTGTTGGCGACACCGTGGCAGCGCTCGGCTACGACCGGGTGCTGACAGAGACCCGCCGCGTCGCCGACGCGTGGGCCACAGCCGCGGAGGAGCGGCTGTTGTGGAGCCGTGCGGCGGCTGCCGTGTGGCAGACGGCAGGGCACCGGCTGGCCGCAGCGACGGCCGCGGGTAACGGGCTCGACGAGCGGCCCTGGTCGATCGTTGGGAGCAACGGTCAGTTGCGCTCGGCGGGGTCCCGCAGGTCCCAGGCCTCGCACCAGATCGTCTCCCGCGGCTGAAGCTGGAAGTCGCGGCGAAGCTTCTGGTCGAAGTCGTCCATGTGGGCGGCGCCGTAGAAGATCCCGATTTTCCGTCGTCCCTTGGCGATCTGCTCCGTCAGTACCTCGAGCGCGGCCGCATTGCGATCGGTGATCAGCGACGATCCCTCCTCGCCGCCGAATGCCGCCGTCAGCACCTCCATGTCGGTGAACTGCTCTGCCATCAGTCGCCGCAGCAGGAGTTCACGATTGTTGCCGAACAGAATGCCGAAGAGGTCGCTGAAGCCCACGTCGGCCGCCGGCTGTTTACCGGCTCGTTCGGCGCGGGCCACGCTCTCCCGCATCACCCTGGAAAACATCGACCACCACGATTCGCCCCGCTTGGCCATTGCGGCATCGAATTCCTTGGGCGACAGGTCGGCGTGCACGAAGTTCTTCGCCGTGTAGTCGATCTGGTCGAGTTGGAATTCGAGCCCGAGCATCTTCGTAAGACCCTGCTGGGCGTTGCCGATGGCCCCCGAGGGCTTTCGTCCCGGCTTGGGCACGCGGGCATTGTCTGGAGCCACCAGTTCGTAGAGCAGGGCGTCGTAATCTGCGAAGAGACGGTTGAGCGTGTCGTAATACTGCCGGCTGCCCAGATGCACGGCGCCAATGAGGTCGACTTCGAGCGGCTCGGCTCGGCCTGCGGCGGCGGCAGCCGCCGGGGTTTCCACATAGGTCGCAATCGCTGTTTCAAGAGCGATCGGCTTCCGGGCGGGGTCGCGGGTGATGCGGAGAAAGCCCTCGTGCTCTGGGCGTGGCTGGGGCTGTCGCGGCTGGGCTTGGCGAGGCTTTGCTTCCGCCGGGGAATCGCCCCGGCCGGATCTCGGCTCAATGGCTGTGGCCGAATGCGACCAGGCAAGCCAGGCAAGCAGGAAAGCCGCCGCAAGCACGCTGGCCTGCCAATCCATAGAGCCGGAGAGAAATCGCCTGAACAAACGCGGCATCGCTTCTTCTCCATTCCGCTGAAAAACAGCACGAAGGGGCGTCATCGGTCTGCCTGCAACATACCCGAGTCTGCCCTGTCTGCCACTCTTTTCAGTTCAGCGACGGAAATCCCGCTCATTCGGCAGAGTCTGCCAAGTTTCGTCAACTCGGTCGACCGGCACGACCGATATCGAAGGAGCAATCCGCATCGGCGGAAAACAGGCTCCTGCTCCCCAGGACACACAAGCGATGGTCACGAACGAGCGGTTCAAGCGTCTGGCGGCCCTGATCCTCGTAGTTGCACACGGCATCGTGGCGGGCATGCCCGTCGATGCCGGTGACTGGATGCCGATGCTACCCAGCCAAGACTTCTACGACTTCCAACTGTTCGCGCCGCCGGACCTGCAGGAGTATGAGATCTACCCCGAGCCGAGCGAGGGGATCTTCTTCAACTACGACCGGCTCTACTGGGGCATCACGCCGCCCCGTGTTGCCGGTGTGGCGCAGACGCAAGCGGGTAACTATCTGATTCCGTCCTATCCGATCTCGCCCTATACGGTGGCCAAACTCAACAACGACAACATCATGGCCTCCGGCACCTCGGGCGGAAGCCTCATCGGCGGCCTCTATACGTTTGGCTCGGATCCGTTGCAGCTCGACCTCAATACCAGTTGGATGCGGACGAAGATGGCCTGGGGCAATCGTTACGAGGGCGGCTGGATCTACGACAATAACGGTGTCAACATCAGCTACTTCAGCATCGGCCAGTCGCAGAGCTTCCAGACCAACAGCGAGTTTGCCGCTTCCTCTCCGACGCAAACCTTCACGCAGACGCAGACGTCCGGCGGCTCTTCCGGCGGAGGTGGCGGTGTAGGCAATATCAATCAGGCCCTGGTGACGACGACGATCACATCCTCGAGCCCGCCCCCGGATCACCTGATTTCGCAAAAGCTCACGCAAAGCAACAGCACCGAGATTCAGAGTGCCGGCGTGGCGGCGATCATCCGTCGCGAACTCGGCAAGCGGGGCAGCGGCTCTACGGTTCGGTTTGGGATGGGGCCACGGTTCTTGCAGTTCGCGGAGCGTTACAAGCTCGGCTACGAGAGCAATCAATACGCTTTCAACCTCGGTACCGGTAGCGGTGGCGGCGGCGGCACGACGACGGGCGGCACCACGACGGGTGGCACCACGACGGGTGGCACCACGACGGGTGGCACCACGACCGGCGGCAATCTGTCCTCGACCACCAGCACGATCGGTGGCGGTAACGTGGGTGAGAGCTTTGGATCGGGCGCCGCTGGCAACGTCCTGGGGCTCACCGGCATCGATACCCTGACCGGTGTCGGTTCAGGTTCTCCCATGCAGACGGCCTCGTGGGAGACCTACACAAGCAACAATATGGTCGGACCGGAGTTCGCGATGCTCTTCGAATCGCAGCAGGGCCGCTGGCTGTTCTCGAGCGAACTCAAGTTCACGGCCGGACTCAACTGGCAGAATAACCTCTACCGCGGTGCCAACTTCCCGAACACGCTCGGGGCCGACTACCTGCGGGCCACGTTCAGCCCGTCAACGACCTACACTGCGGGCGCAGGTGGGGCGGTTGTCGGTCCGCAGACGATCAACGGTCCGCCGCTCTTCCTGCAGATCTACGGGGTGGGGCAGAACAATGCGACGAATGCTGCGGAGCACCGCTTTGTCTTCTCCCCGATCGGTGAATGGCGGTTTGGATCGCAGTTCCGCGTCAGCGAAGCGATCCGCCTGCACGCCGGCTACACCGGCATGTGGATGGCCGGGATCGCGAGGGCGTCGACGAACACGGGCTACAAGACCGTCAATGACAAGCCCACGCAGTACGCGGAGGTGAAAGACCCGACCCAGCCGGCCAGTTCGACAAACCCCTGGGTTGTGAAGACGACCGGCGTGCCGGGCAATCTCCCCAATCCGCAGTACAACCGCATCGCCCCGGTGCAGGGTGGCACGGAATACGTGCTGACCAACGGCGTCGACTTCGGCATCGAGGTCAGGTACTAGTTTCACGCCGGGCTCGGCCATCCTGGCCGCCCCGGCTTGGCGACCGCAGGTCGCTGGCGCGAGCCGGGCATCGTGCCCGGCAGTTGGAGGGGAGACGCCACCCTCCCTCACGTTGGGCTTGGCAATCCTGGCCACCCCGCGTCGTCGCGCCTCGGAGTAAAAGCCCGGAGCGGAAGCGATGGGACTGGGCTCTCGCCCGGCTAGCGACATGCCGCCATGGGAAGCAAAGCCCCGGCCTTACGCCACCGAGACCGGCGCCGACCGCTGCGACATGCTGCGGGAATACGCCGGGTCTATCCTGGCGAGTTCCTCCTGCAGGGCCGCGATCGTTCGCCGGATCTGATCAGGCGTGTGGCTCGACGTGATGAAGAACCGTAGTCGGGCCGCCCGTTCCTCGACCGCCGGATAGAGGATTGGCTGCACGCTGATCCCTCTGGCGAAGAGTGCGCGGGAGAGTCGCAGGCTGTTCATGGAGTTGCCGAGGATGATCGGCACGATGGCGGAGCCGCCAGATGGCCCCGTGTCGAGTCCCGCCTCCTTGGCCAGCTGCAGGAACAACCGGGCATTCGCGTGAAGCTTGGCCACCCGCTCCGGCTGCCGCTGCAGAAGCCGCAGGGCCCCGAGTGACGCCCCGGCCGCGGCCGGGGGCAGGCCGACCGAATAGACAAAGCCCGGCACGGTGTACTTCAGCCAACGGACCAGTGTCTTCGATCCGGCGATGTAGCCGCCGCAACTCCCCAGTGCCTTGGAGAGCGTACCCATCCAGAGGTCGACGTCGGCAGGGTCCACACCATAGTGCTCGCCGATGCCGCGGCCGCGGGGCCCCATGACACCGATCGAATGGGCTTCGTCCACCATCAGCAGGGCCCGGTGCCGTTTGGCCAGGGCGATGAACTTGGGCAGTTCGGAGAAATCCCCGTCCATGCTGTAGATGCCCTCGATCACGATCAGCACCCGGCGGTATTGGCCGCGCATTTGGGCCAGCAGCTTCTCCGCTGCTTCGAAATCGTTGTGAGGGAAGGGCCGCCGCCGCGCACCGGAGAGAACGGCTCCCTGGAGGAGGCTGTTGTGGGCCAGGCCATCGTGCAGCACGAGGTCGCCCGGTCCAACCACGTGGCCGATCACCGTCTCGTTCGTGGCATGTCCGCCGACGAACGTCACCGCATCCTCGGTGCCGACGAACCGGGCGATTTCACGTTCCAGTTCCTGATGGATCGTCTTCTCGCCTGACACGAGCCGACTGGCCGACACGCTCGTGCCGAAGCGATCGATCGCCGCCTTGGCCGCCGCTGCCGCCTCCGGCTCACCCGACATGCCGAGGTAGTTGTAGGTTGCCCAGCTGATCATCTCCCGGCCACCGATCACGGTGCGGTCGTTGGTGAGCCCCTCATGCACGCTGAAGTAGGGATTCTCGAGACCGAGCTCGCGGACCATCGCGAAGTTCTGCTCAAGGGCACGGACCTCGGGAAACTGGGCGATGTCGTAGGCGTCGACGGGAATCTCGGCCGCGACTGGCGTCGGGGTCGCTTCGGCCTGAGCCCGCAGCTGATCCTTGACGTGGTCTTTGATCGGCATGTGATCGAGAATCGCCTCGGTCACTTCGCGGCAGGTCTCAATCAGCGGGAGCACCTGCTCCGGGAAGCGGGCACCGAAGGCTTCCTCGAGGCTCGCCACGATCTCCATCCGCTCGAGCGAATCCAGACCGAGTTCGACGATGTTCGTGTCGAGCGTGAGATGGCCGGCCCGCTCCTTGGCGATCCGCCGGACATGCTCAAAAACGGCTTCCACGATCTCCGACGGCAGTTCGCGGTCTGCTCGCTGAGATCGCGAGGCCTCGCCCACGGGCCGTTGGCGGGCTAGCCGCGGCTGTTCCGAGCCGGTCGCGGGTGCCGCTGCTGGCTGCAGCCAGCCGATGTGCTGCTCCACCACATCCAGCGTGCCGTCGAGAAACTGCCGCTTGCAGGCATGCCGCTGGATCTTGCCGCTCGATGTTTTCGGCACGCTGTTGGGCCGGACGAGCACCAGTGCCTCGACGGCGAGTTCGTGCTCCGTCGCCAGCCGCTTGCGGATTGCCTCGAAGGCTGCCGTGAATTCCGCCGGATCCCGCCTGCCACGTTCGACCTCTGCGACCACGACCACGCGTTCGCGGCCGTCCACGTCGACGGCGAAGGCGGCGATGGATCCGGCCCGCACCAGCGGGCTCGCCTCCTCGACAGCGTGCTCGATGTCCTGCGGATAATGGTTGCGGCCCCGGATGATGATCAGATCCTTGAGCCGTCCAGCCACGAACAGTTCACCGTTGTCGAAGAAGCCAAGGTCGCCGGTGCGGAGATAGGGACCGGGGTTGGGCCGCCAGGTTGCGACCGCCTTTCCCGACGGAGGCTGGTTGGGCTGGGCAAGCATCGCCCCGAATGTTTCCGCGGAGGCATCGGCACGGTTCCAATACCCCTGAGCCACGCTTGGGCCGCTGACCCAGATCTCACCGACCCGGCCGGGCGGCAGGGCCTCGCACGACTGCGGATCGACGATCAGCACGTCCTGGCCGTCGAGTTCACGGCCACTTCCCACCAGCCGCCGGACGGCCGGGGCGTTGGCGGGCCGCACCACGGCGGCGCCTGTCTCGATCGACGACGCATCGAACGAACGAACCACCGGGGGTTCAAATTTCATGCCACCGGTCACCATCAGCGTGCTCTCGGCGAGCCCGTAGCAGGGAAAGAACGCCTCGCGGCGGAAGCCGCATGGCGCAAAGGCCTCGCAGAACGCGTCGATGGTCTCGGCGCGGACCGGTTCGGCGCCGTTGAAGGCGAGCGTCCAACTGGAGAGGTCGAGCGTGGCCCGCTGCTCGGGCGTGGTCTTCCGCACGCAGAGTTCGTAGGCGAAGTTGGGGCCACCGCTGATGGTGGCCCGGTATTTCGAGATGGCCTGCAGCCACCGCAGCGGCTTCTGCAGGAAGGCCACCGGCGACATCAGCACGTTGAACTTGCCGCCGTAGAGCGGCACGAGAATCCCGCCGATCAGGCCCATGTCGTGGAAGCTCGGCAGCCAGAACACGCCCGACTGGCTCCGCGTGATCTCGAAGGCCTGCATGATCCGCAGCGAGTTGTGGAGCAGGTTTTCATGCGAGAGCATCACGCCCTTCGGCGTGCCGGTCGAACCGCTCGTGTATTGCAGGAAGGCGAGGGTGCTGCCGTCGATGTCGGGCCGCTCCCAGCGGTCGGCCCACGAGACGTCGAGTTCACTGTCGACCTTCCAGATCAGGTGTTCGAGGCTGGGAGCCGTGGCCCGCAGGGCGTCGAATCGGTCGACCACGTCGCGGGTGGTCAGGGCGACTGAGGCGTCGGCGTCAGCAGCGATGGCCTCGATCCGCTCCACCGAGCGGTTTTTCCGGGGCGGATAGGCGGGCACGGCGATCGCGCCGCCGTAGAGGCAGCCCATGAAGGCCGCGATGAAGTCGAGCCCAGAGGGATAGAGAAGGAGCACCCGCTTTCCCGCCATGCCCTCGCTCGCCAGCCAGGCACCGACCGCCCGCGCTTTCCGGTCGAGTTCGGCATATGTGATGTTCAGTTCCTCGTTCTCACCGTCCACGAGGAACGTGAAGGCCCGGTCGTGGGGGCGGTAGGCCGCCCGCTGTCGCAGGAGGTCCACGATCGTGGGGGCAATCGAAGCTTCGGTGTTGGGATTGGGAATCACTGTCTGTGGAGCCTCCCACCAATGCGAATGCGTGCCAGAACGTCTCGCCGCCCTCAAAGGAACCAAAAGGATTTCGGCACGATCCTCCCGTGGTCACCACAGTCTATCTGTCCGGCCCAGACAACCGGAAGTTTCGGTCTTCCCGGTGGAATGACCGTGCGTTTTACCGCTGCAGCAGCGGTTTTTCATCCTGGAGAAACCGTGGGCGACCGTGCGGATAGGGTGGGCTGTAGAGCTACGAGCCCCGGCTTCCGCCGGCTACGCCCACGTTCGGCCACTGGCGTTTTCGGTGCGGTGCTCGAAGTTGCCGAGCAACCCGCCGATGACGTCCCAGCGGTCGTGTCGGCGGACCTCGATGTCGCCCTGCTGGTTCACCCGCACGAGGCAGGTGTCGGTGAGGCCCACCCGCTGCAACGCATCGGGCGACACCTCGTCGGGTTCCAGCATGCTCATCAGCGCGCGGCCCGTCATTTCGATGAACTTCATGCCGATCTCCGCTCGAAAAACACCCGCTCCAACTGCACAAATGCGTCCGGGGGAATCTCCTCCGCTCGCACCGACTCGTCGAAGCCCATCGCCTCATAGACGCGGGCCACGGTGTCGCGTGCGCCTTCATTCTGCTTGCCGCCGGCCATGCGCACAAGGACGCCCCGAAGCAACTTCCGCCGATGGCAGAAGATGTCCCTGACAAAATCGTGGAATCGGCCAAGATCCTCGATCAATGCCCGTCTCGCTGGATCGAGTTGCAGATGCACGATCGCCGACTCGATCTTGGGCCGCGGCCAGAACACGCTCGGCGGCAGCACCCGCACGACCTCGCCTCTGCATTGGGCGCCCACCCAGACGGACAGTGCGTTGTAGGCGTGGGTGCCGGCCGTGGCCGTCATCCGCTCGCCCATCTCCCGCTGCACGGTGACGGTGGCCGTGTCGAACGGCCGTGGCGTCGCCAGCAGATTGGAGATGATCGGCGTGGCGACGCAGTAGGGCAGGTTGGCCACCAGGCGAAACCGCCCTGCCGGCTGCTGCGAGCAGGCCTCTTCGATGGCGGCCAGCACGGCCGGGGCGAACCGGTGCTTCGACTCCAGCACATCACCCTCGACCAGTTCGACACGGCGGACGAGGTCGCCGCCGATGTCATCGACCGTGAGCAGCCGCTCGCGGGCCAGTTGCGCGAGCCTTGGATCGATCTCGCAGGTGACGACACGGCCAGCGGCGCGGGCGAGCCGCTCGGTGAGGGCACCGGTGCCCGACCCTACCTCCAGCACCACATCCGATGGGGTGATCCCTGCGGAGCGTTCCAGCAGGTCGAGCAGATTGAGGTCAACCAGAAAATTCTGGCCACGGCGGGCATCGATCGTGAACCCAACCTGCGCAAAGAGCTTCTTGAGATAGGCCGTGGTCTGTCGGGCAGGACCAGCCTGGCCTTGAGGCGAGTGCAATTCCGAAGGGGCGTGGAACTCAGAAGGAACATCGGATTCGGCGGCGGTCATCGGGTGGCCTCCAGCCAACGGGCGACGTACTTGAACATGAGATCGGTCTCGAGATTGACCGTGTCGCCCTCGGCGAGGCTGCCCAATGTCGTGCAGGAGAGCGTGTGCGGAATCAGAGCCACGCTGAACCAGCCTGTCGTCACGTCCACGAGCGTGAGGCTGACGCCGTCGATCGTCACGGATCCCTTCGACGCCATTTGGCCGAGGAGGGCAGGGGAGGCGGAAAACCGGCAGGTGACCCAGTCTCCCTCCTGCACGCGGGATTCGAGCCGGCCCTGACCGTCAACATGGCCGGTGACAAGATGGCCCCCCAGCCGATCGGAGAGTCGAAGCGACCGTTCCAGATTGACTCGATGCCCCGCTTCGCGCTGGCCCAGCGACGTCCGCGCGAGCGTTTCGGGGCCGAGCTGAAATTCGAGCCTGGGGCCGTCGATCCGCACGACAGAGAGGCAGCAGCCGCTGGTGCAGATGCTCTCGCCGAGTTGTGCCTCCTGGGCGATCTCGGCGGCCTCCACGACCAGTCGAACGCCCGGTGGCTCCGCCACGACGGCGACCACGCGGCCAAGTGATTCGACAAGTCCGGTAAACATGAACGTGGCTCTGGGCTGGAAAACAGGCGGGGTGCGGCAGACGGACGGACGCGAGCCGTGCCCGTCCCCGCCTCTGGGGCGCGGCGGGGAACCCTTTAAGATAGCCTGCGCAGGCCACTCCAGCCATGACGTCGCCATTCGGCCTTGCGTGTCGGCCCGCCGCTGGCACAATTGCCGCGGTCCGGCTGCGGAGTGCCGGTGCTCCAGACAGTTCCGCCCATCGCCACCACAGTCACCCCCCACAAAGGCACTTCACCATGTCCACGATCGTTGACATCCACGCCCGCCAGATCCTCGACAGCCGCGGCAACCCCACGATCGAGGTCGATGTCAGCCTTGCCGATGGCGCGTTTGGCCGCGCGGCGGTGCCATCGGGAGCGAGTACGGGCGCCCATGAGGCATGGGAGAAGCGGGATGGCGACAAGGGCGTCTACCTGGGCAAGGGTGTGCTCGAGGCGGTGGAGAACGTCAATACGCGGATCGCCGAGGAGCTCGAGGGCTGCGACGCCCTTGATCAGACCAGCATCGACGAACTGATGCTCGAACTCGACGGCACCCCCAACAAGAAAAACCTGGGCGCCAACGCGATCCTCGGCGTCTCGATGGCCGTGGCGCACGCGGCGGCAGAGCACTGCGGCGTGCCGCTCTATCGCTATCTCGGCGGTGCGACCGCCCGCCTGCTGCCGGCCCCGATGATGAACATCATCAACGGTGGTGCCCACGCCGACAATCCGCTCGACGTGCAGGAGTTCATGGTGATGCCGCTGGGCTTCGACACCTTCGACGACGCCCTTCGCGCCGGCGTGGAGACCTTTCACGCCCTGAAGAAAGTGCTCAAGGACAAGAAGCTTGCCACGGCCGTGGGCGACGAGGGAGGCTTTGCCCCGCACATCGGCACCTGCGCCGAGGCGCTGGAGGTGATCCTGGCGGCGATCTCCAACGCCGGCTACAAGCCTGGCAAAGACATGTTCATCGGGCTCGACGTGGCGGCGACCGAACTCTACGACGCCAAGAGCGGCACCTACACGATCGAGGGCAAGTCGCTCGATTCGGCAGGCATGGTCGACTTCTTCGCGAGCCTCGCCAGCCGCTATCCGATCGTGTCGATCGAGGACGGCTGCTCGGAGGACGACTGGAAGGGCTGGAAGCTGATCAGCGAGAAGCTTGGCAGCAAGGTGCAACTCGTGGGCGACGACCTCTTCGTCACCAATTCGGAACGGCTGCAACGCGGCATCACCGAGGGCATCGCCAACAGCATTCTCGTGAAGGTGAACCAGATCGGCACCCTCACGGAGACGATCGCCGCGGTCTCGCTCGCCCACCGCTCGGGCTACACCTCGATCGCCAGCCATCGCAGCGGCGAGACGGAGGATGCCACGATCGCTGATCTCGCCGTCGGTCTCTCGACTGGCCAGATCAAGACCGGGTCGGCCTCCCGCAGCGACCGCATCGCGAAATACAACCAGCTGCTGCGGATCCAGGAGTCGCTCGGCGACGGTGCCGTCTACGCCGGCCGCGACGTGGCGGCCCGCTGGCCCGGGATCGCCTGAGCCGGCTGGCCCGCCCACCATGTCGGATTCCCCCGCTCCCACGCTGACACGAAAGCTCGTTGCCGAGTTCCTCGGGACGTTCTGCCTCGTGTTCGTTGGCACTGGGGCGATCGTCGTCAACGACGTGTCGGGCGGCGGGGTCACGCCCGTCGGCATCGCGCTCTGCTTTGCGCTCGTCGTGCTGGCGATGATTCTGGCGGTGGGCGACGTGTCGGGGTC
>Ga0114967_10000753_pt1 | contig 27632 bp, 38 predicted proteins | sample M_130628_MF_Meta_FD_92639 | JGI IMG/M metagenome (GOLD analysis project Ga0114967, IMG submission 92639) | Freshwater microbial communities from Lake Montjoie, Canada to study carbon cycling - M_130628_MF_MetaG | ecosystem: Environmental > Aquatic > Freshwater > Lake | place: Lake Montjoie...
TCAACCCACGCCTCATATCTTGCCTTGCTCATCACAAGCCTCGCCATGCGTTGGCGTTCGGCTAAGATTTCCTCTGCCCTCGGTTCGCTGATGTCGCCACTCACCACCATGTTGTGCAGTTGCTTGGGCGTTTGCTTGCGCGGCGGCTTGCGTTTGGGTTGGCAGTCCTTGCAATTCTTTGAACTGATGGTCATCAGCACGGCACCTTTCATACCTCGTGCTTGCATTTGCGCACGAGATAGTCGGCGTTTGAATTGGGCAAGGGGCTTTTCTGCCCCGCATTTCGCACATTTTTTGTAGTCCTTTTGCATGAGAAAGACCTTTCTTTTTAGTGGGAGATACCCACTTGTTGCCTTGTGATACCCACCATTTTGCAGGAGGGGACAACCTAGTGGGTGCGGTAATTTACCAGTAAACATCGAGGTTTACATAATACCATCCCCCAATACCTATCTGATTTACAGAATACTAAAACCTTTTTTCTTTTTTTCAAACAAAACCACACCCACTTCCCCGTATATATATATATCTATCTTTTTATCTCTTATATATATATAGGTATTGTGGGCTGGACAATGCTTGAAGCCCCGCAGATATTGACGATGCCGATACCCACTAGGTTGGCAAGATGCGCAAAATGGTGGGTACGATACCCACTACTGTATTTAAACACAGTAGAAGGATTAGTTACTGTACTGGCAGACAGTGTGTCTGCCAGTTTGCCTGTTGTCAGAGGAGGTTTAGCTGTTTGCATTGGGTCTTTATGGTGTGCCAGTCCTCTTTCCAGCGTGCCTGTCGCAGTGCTTCGGCACGCCGTGGGTCTTTGAGTCTGAGTTCCTCGTCGGCTTTGAGTTGCGCCTTGAGGGCGCTGAGTTTGGCTTTGATTGATGGTTTCATGGTGTTCTTCCTTAAACGAACAGATACCAGATTGGTGTGAAGCTACGCTTGCAAGCAATAGCCATGCGGTATTCGGATGCCATGATCTGGCGGATTTCTTTCAGTTGAGACTTGGTCATGATGATTCCTTAGTATTTGCGGAAGGTTGGGTTGTCGAGCAGGAAGGCTTTGAGTTCTTCGCCAATGGCTTTAGCCCAACGGCGTTTGTTCGTGCGGAAGCAGTAGTCTTGAAGCGTTAAGAGTCGCAGGTAGTGTTGTGTCATGATGACTTTCCAGTTAAGTTGAATGCGACCGATCAAATTATTTGAACGATCAGGGGCTGAATGGACAAGAAAAGAAACAGCGGCGGGACAGGACATCCACACCGCTTTGAAAAAACTGGCAGACAAGTTGTCTGCCAGTTTCAGATTGCAGCCAAAAAGCGACGCTTCTCAGCAGCAGTCATTCCCTCGTACGCTGTCACAAGGCGAGCAACCTTGTCGATCTTCTTGCTTGTCTTTGGTTTCGGTGTGGCGGTTTCCACATCCACAAAGATGTTGTCGAGAATCCTGTCTGTGCGTTTCTGCTCAGCAGTACCCCGCCCGAACGTCAAGCCACGCTGTCCCTCGTATGCCTTGACCTTGCTCGTAGGTAACAGGCTGACGTAGTACACAACGTACGGCACAGCATCCTTGCGTGTGCCTATCCCGTTCTTAAGCAGTGTCTCCAGCAAACTGACAGACGAGATGTCTGCGAGTTTCAGAGTAGGCACGATGGCGTTGTAGGTGTTGGTGTTGATGTGTGTTGCAAGTTTCATTGTTAACTCTCCAAAAGAAAAACCCCGCAACTGGCGGGGCAACAGATCGACTGGAATTCCCAACCGATGAATCTATTATAGCACAAACAGGTTGTGGTATCCCCTTGACATGGTATATGTGTATACCTTAGACCCCACCGTACCCCCATCCCCCTTTGTGGACAGCGACGACCCGTCTGGCCATGAACACTATTCCCCACCGATTCTCAACACTTCTGTAATACTTAACATCTACAACACACCCCCCGTCAAGTCAAAACGCCCCTACCCCCATAAATTTTTATAAAATTTAGAAATAACCGCCCATAAAAAAACCCCCGGCATTGCTGACGGGGGCTAAAAGACTTTGCAGTCTAGGAGAAGCAGCGGTTGCCCGCAACTTGAAATAAGTGTACACTGCAACCCAACGCGCAACAACCCTGTGTAAAAACACAGCTTATAAAAATGTTGGAGCATTTGGTGCAGTTTTCCCCAGACGACACCGGTCTGGAAGATTTCGTAACAATAGCTGCTGTAGATACGGCGGAACTTCTGTCGGCGCAAATTGCCACCGCGCAGTGGCTAGAAGAATTGGGCGCAACGCCTGACGAGAAGATACATACAGAAACCCAGACCCATTTGGCACGCGACGCTTTTAAGATGATCGTGTCTGACCAAGACACCGACGAACAAAAGACAAAACTCCTGCAACTCAAAACCCCCGCCGCTGTGCGCCACATCACGGGCATGCTCACAGCCTACGACTGGGAATTTGTACAGATGGCCAAGGAACTCCGTGGGTACACGGTGGCCAAGTTGTTTGAGGAAACGCAATCCCCCAACGCCAACATCCGCTTGAAAGCTTTAGGCTTACTGGGTAAAGTTACAGAAGTTGGGTTATTTACCGACAAGATTGAAATCAAAAAGACCGATCTGACAGACGAGGAAATTGACCGCAAGCTCAAAGAGAAGCTGGCCAAGTTCATGGGTGTGCAAGACGCAGAGCCAATAGAAGACATAGAAATAAACGAGAGCAAAGATGAAACTGAACGATCTGACGCTCAGCCCGACTGAAGCGCAGGCGATTCAACGCGCCCTCCCCACCATGAGCCTCAAGGAAAAGATTGAACTCATGGACATGTTGGAGGAACGTGAGAAGCGGTACGCGCTGGTGGCCGGGCGCACGGACATGATTAAGTTTGCCTTGCACGTCTACCCCGGATTCAAGGTCGGGCCGCACCACCGGAAGCTGGCCAAGATATTTCAGGACGTGATTGCGGGAAAGAAAAAAAGGGTGATTATTAATATTGCCCCTCGGATGGGTAAGTCCGAGTTCTCCAGCTATCTGTTCCCCGCGTTCTTCCTAGGGAACTTCCCTAATAAGAAGATCATCATGGGAACGCACACCGCATCGCTGTCCGAGGACTTCGGACGCAGAGTCAGAAACTTACTGGACGATGAGCAATACCATGAACTCTTTCCTCAAACGCTTGTGGCAGACGATCAGAAGGCTGCTGGAAAGTGGTCTACTGCTGCTGGTGGTCAGTATTATGCTGCCGGTGTTGGTGGTGCTCTGGCTGGTCGGGGAGCTGATCTTTTCGTTATCGACGACCCGCATTCTGAGCAAGATGTTAAAGCCAATAGCCGACTCGCCTTCGACACGGCGTGGTCGTGGTTCCAGACAGGCCCACTCCAACGACTGATGCCGAACGGGGCGATCATTGTCATCATGACGCGCTGGGGGCCGTTGGACTTGACCGGTCGCCTAATACAGTACCAAGCCAATAACCCAGACTCACCCCAGTGGGAGATCGTGGAGCTACCGGCCATACTGAACGAAGGTAAGGAGAACGAGAAGTCGCTCTGGCCGGAGCAGTGGCCGCTGGAGTCCCTCCTGAGCGCCAAGTCCTCAATGGAGCCACGGTACTGGAACGCGCAGTACATGCAGCAGCCAACCAGCGACACGGCGGCGATCATCTCCAGAAAGCACTGGCGCATATGGGAACCCAAAGAACCCCCCAGTTGTGAGTACATCATCCAGAGCTGGGACACGGCGCACGAGACAAAGAGCACATCTGACTACAGTGCGTGCACAACGTGGGGCGTGTTCTACAACGAGGAAGAAAACAGCAAGGCACAGGTGATACTGCTGGACGCGTTCAAGGACAGGATGCCGTTCCCTGAACTCAAGGTATCTGCCTTCAAGCATTGGACGGAGTGGGAGCCGGATGCGTTCATTGTTGAGAAGAAAGCCGCTGGTGGCCCCCTGATCCAAGAGCTTCGGGCGATGGGCATCCCGGTGCAGGAATTTACACCCAGCCGTGGAAACGATAAGATGGTGCGTGTCAACGCCGTGGCCGACATGTTTGCATCCGGCTTGGTATGGGCACCAGACACACGCTGGGCACGCGAAGTGATTGAAGAAGTTGCGGCCTTCCCTGTGGGGGAGAACGATGACTACGTGGACACGACCACCCAAGCACTGCTGCGCGTCAGACAAGGTGGCTTCATCAGAATCGACACCGATGAGCCAGACGAACCCCGATTTTTCAAGCGCCGATCAGCGGCGTACTACTGAGGATAAATGATGGCCACCAATATAGATAAAGCTCTGTTCCAGCAACCCCAAGGCATAGAGTCGCTTGCCCAAGAGGAAGACCCGATTGAAATTGAGATCATTGACCCGGAAGAGGTCAACATCCACGCAGGGGACTTGGAGCTGAGCATCAAGCCCGGTGAAGAGGAAGATACCTTTGACGAGAACTTGGCCGATACCCTATCCGAAGATGACATCATGGAGATGGCTTCTGAGTTGGCCGGAGACATTGAGCAAGACAAGAGTTCCCGCAAGGACTGGGAGAAAGCCTACACAGAAGGCATCAAGCTGTTGGGTTTGCAGTACGAAGAACGCACGGAGCCGTGGAGCGGAGCGTCCGGTGTGTTCCACCCCATGATTACAGAAGCTGTGGTGCGCTTCCAGTCAGAGACCATTACCGAGACATTCCCAGCCCAAGGGCCGGTACGTACAAAGATTCTGGGCAAAGAGACCCCCGAGAAGAAAGAAGCGTCTATCCGCGTTGAAGAAGACATGAACTACGAGCTGACAGAAGTCATGCGCGAGTTCCGCCCCGAGCATGAGCGCATGCTGTGGAGCTTGCCAGCCACCGGTTCGGCGTTCAAGAAGGTGTACTACGACCCCAACATTGGCCGTCAGATTTCAATATTTGTACCGGCTGAAGACATCCTACTGCCCTACGGCACATCCGATCTGGACACCTGCTACCGCCTGACGCACGTCATGCGCAAGACAAAAAACGAGATTGTCAAACTGCAACAGGCAGGCTTTTACCGCGACATTGAGTTGCCTGACCCCAGCAAGGAACAAGACAACATCAAGAAGGCCAAGGACAAAGAAACTGGCTTCTCTGATATAAATGACGACCGCTACACACTGTATGAGTCGCATGTTGACTTGGTGTTGCGCGGTGATGAAGACAAAGGTGACGATGGCGAACCGACCGGCATAACACGTCCATACGTAGTTACCCTAATCAAAGGCTCAAACGATGTTCTGGCCATCCGTAGAAACTGGGAACAGGAAGACCCACTTGAACTCAAACGACAACACTTTGTTCACTATCAATACATCCCGGGTTTTGGAGCTTACGGCTTCGGCCTTTTCCATCTCATTGGTGGGTATGCAAAATCAGCCACCAGCCTCATGCGACAGCTTGTTGATGCTGGCACGCTGTCTAACCTACCCGGAGGTCTTAAATCTCGCGGCATGCGCATCAAGGGAGACGACACTCCCATCGCACCCGGAGAATGGCGTGACGTAGACATTGGCTCTGGTGCGCTGCGCGACAGTATCCTGCCGTTACCGTACAAGGAGCCAAGCCAAGTTCTGATGGGTCTGCTTGGCCAGATCGTAGAAGAAGGCCGCAGGTTTGCCGCAACAGCCGACATGAAGGTGTCAGACATGTCTGCCCAAGCCCCTGTGGGCACCACACTGGCGCTTTTGGAGCGCCAGCTTAAAGTTATGAGCGCCGTGCAAGCGCGGCTGCACTACACGTTTAAGCAAGAGCTGCGTCTGCTGGCCGCGATCATCCGCGACTACACCGACCCAGACTATGACTACGATCCGATTGATGCCCCACGCAAGGCCAAGGCTTCTGACTACGACCACGTAGACATCATCCCCGTGAGCGACCCGAACGCGGCCACCATGAGCCAGCGGGTTGTGCAGTACCAAGCAGTCATTCAGATGGCGCAGATGGCACCGGATATTTATGACCTGCCACAGCTTCACAGGCAGATGTTGGCGGTGTTGGGTATCAAGGATGCCGACAAGCTCGTGCCCCTGCCGGACGACCAGAAGCCAAAAGACCCTGTGTCCGAGAACATGGCCGCACTGCGTTTGGAGCCGTTGAAGGCGTTCTTCTACCAAGACCACGAGTCGCACATCAAGGTGCATATGATGGCGATGCAAGACCCCATCGTCATGGAACTGATTGGCCAGAACCCCAAAGCTCCGCAGATTCAAGGCGCAATGATGGCCCACGTTGCTGAGCACGTAGGCTTTGCCTACCGCCAGAAGATTGAGCAGCAGATGGGTATGCCCCTGCCACCGGAAGACGACAAGCTGCCGCCTGAGATGGAGATTCAGTTGTCGGGCATGATGGCCCAAGCTGCACAGCAAGTGCTCCAGCAGAGCCAAGCTCAGCAAGCTCAGAAGCAAGCTCAGCAACAACAGCAAGACCCGATGATCCAGATGCAGCAGCAGGAGTTGCAGATCAAGCAACAAGAACTCCAGATCAAGCAGCAGGACTTGCAACTCAAGGCGCAAGAGATGCAAGGTCGGTTGGAGCTGGACAACAAGCGACTTCAAATTGATGCCATGAATAAGGCCGGTCAACTGCAACAGCAGAAGTCAACGGCAAACATTTCTGCAATGGGCAAGGCTGGGGACATAAAGACCAAGCGTGAACAGATGCAGATGCAACACCAAGCCAACCAACAAAAGGAGACACCCACTAAATGATTTCCGAATTCGCACGCGTATTGCGCGAGAAATTACGCACCGACATGAACAACTACGCAGATGACTGCGCTGGTGGTGGGTGTCGCACTTTTGAAGAGTATCAAAAACTTTGCGGTGTTATTCAGGGTCTAGCTATCGCAGAGCGCCATCTCCTTGACCTTGCTGAGAAAGTAGAAAAATCCGATGAGTGAACTTGTTCTAGAACCGGGGCAATTTGCCCTGCCTGAAATCCAACCCGTCGAAGCGCCAGCGCAAGACGCAACAGACGATGAAAAAGCCACCATGCTGCCAGAGCCGACAGGCTGGAAACTGCTGTGTGCCGTACCTGACATCTCCGAAAGGATTGACGGTACTGAGCTTGATCTTGTGAAAGCCACCTCCTCCATGCGTCAAGAAGAACATGCAACAACTGTTCTGTTTGTGCTCAAGGTTGGCCCCGACGCGTACAAAGACCAGACCAAGTTCCCAGCAGGAGCGTGGTGCAAGAAAGGTGACTTTGTGCTCGTGCGTACATATTCCGGTACGCGCTTTAAGATTTTTGGAAAAGAGTTCCGGCTCATCAATGATGACCAAGTGGACGCTGTTGTGCAAGACCCTCGTGGGCTTACCCGCGCTTAAAAGGAGTAGATATGGCCGAATACAAGTTCCCCGACGAACTTGATGACGACAAAAATCAGAAGGTTGAAATTCAAACTGAAGATGATGTTGAAATTGAGATCGTTGACGACACGCCTGAACAGGATCGTGGTCGCCGCCCCCTTGACAAAGAGGTAGCAGACCCAACCGATGATGAGATTGAGTCATACACCCAAGGTGCCCAAAAACGCATCAAAGAGTTGACCCATGCCCGTCACGACGAACGTCGAGCCAAAGAAACCCTTTTGAGGGAAAAGCAAGAGCTTGAGCGTCTTGCACAGCACTACGTCAGCGAAAACAACAAACTAAAGCAGTACGTAAGCAACGGCACAGAACAGTACGGCGCAATGGCCAAGTCTGCTGCCGAAGCTGAATTGGACAAAGCACGCCGGGATTACAAGGCCGCGCAGGAGTCTTTTGATTCTGATGCCATCCTTGCCGCCCAAGAAGCGTTGTTTGAAGCCAAAACAAAAGTGCAAAATGCGCAAAATTTTCGTCCACCCCCTTTACAGAACGAAAATTATGAGGTACAACCGCGACAACAAGCACCCGAACCGGTGCGTGCTGACGAAAAAACCTTGCGCTGGCAAGCAAAAAACCAGTGGTTTGGCACAGACGGGTTTGAAGAAGTTACCAGCTTTGCACTAGGGCTGCACCAGAAACTAGTCAACAACGGGGTCGATCCCCGCAGCGATGATTACTTCGAGCAAATAGATGCTCGCGTGAAGTCGAAGTTCCCTGAAGTTTTCGGTGGAAGCGACGAAAGGCCTAGGTCGAGTGAGACTCCGAGGCGTCCATCATCCGTGGTGGCCCCTGCATCACGTTCAACCGGGACAAGGAAGATACAGTTAACGCCGTCTCAAGCTGCGTTAATTAAAAAGTACAACCTCGACCCAAAAAAATATGTTGCAGAAGTTTTAAAACTGGAGAATCAAAATGGCTGAAAACCGTAACCCTCGTGACAATGTGTCACGCGAAAAGCAGGCTCGTGCTGTATACGTACCGCCGACTGCACTGCCCGATCCGACACCTGAACCCGGATATATCTACCGTTGGGTAGCTACACATGTCTTGGGTCAGCACGAACCGACCAACGTGTCACGTAAGTTCCGCGATGGCTGGGAGCCGGTGAAAGCAGTAGATCATCCTGAGTTAATGATTGTTGGGAGTGAAAAAACGGGTAACGTTGAAATTGGTGGCCTAATGCTTTGCAAGATGCCTTCTGATAAAGCGGATGCACGTAATGAGTACTACGACAAACAAGCTCAGAACCAGATGGAATCAGTGGACAACCACTTCATGCGAAACAACAATCCGATAATGCCGCTGTTTGCCGAGAAAAAATCGTCAGTCAGTCGCGGAGCCGGATTTGGTTCAGGTTCTAAATAAACAAGGAGTCCTTAAATGGCATCAGTAGCATCCCCTTACGGCCTAAAAGCCGTAAATGAGTTGGGCGGCACACCGTATGCAGGTGCGACCCGTTCTTATCTCATCGACCCCGCAGGTACTGCCTCGAACATTTACAACGGCTCGCCCGTGTACGTGAATGCGTCTGGCTATCTGGCTGTGGCAACCGCAACCGGCGCTGACGCGACCACCAATGGCTTTCCTACTGGCACCGCTAATACCGGTATCGTAGGTGTGTTCGTTGGCTGTTCGTACATCAACGCACAAGGCCAAGTAATCTATGCACAGTATTACCCCACAGGTACGACTGGCGTGATTAACGCTTACGTTGTGGATGATCCCGGTGTTGTGTTCCAAGTTCAGTCTGCTGGCTCTGTCACGCAAGCTGCATTGGGCGCAAACGTGTTTTTCACAACCAGCGCTGTGGCAACAGGCAGCACATCAACAGGTAACTCTACGGCTTCTGTCGTAGCCGGTTCCTCTGCTGTGACTACCACCGCAGCTTTCCGTGTTGTTGGGTTCGTTAATATGCAAGGCTTCTCGACTGTAGGCGATGCTTACACCGACATCCTTGTCAAAATTAACCCCGGCTATCACTCATTTACCAACGCAGTTGGCCTGTAAGGAGTAACTCAAAATGGCAATTTCACGCGCACAACTACTGAAAGAGTTGCTCCCCGGACTGAACGCATTGTTTGGTATGGAGTACGCACGCTACGGCGAAGAGCACAAAGAAATCTACGAAACAGAGAAATCTGAGCGTAGCTTTGAAGAAGAGACCAAGCTTGCTGGTTTCGGTGCCGCTCCCGTAAAGAATGAAGGCTCTGCAATTTCTTATGACAATGCGCAGGAAGCTTTCACCGCACGTTACAACCACGAAACCATCGCTCTGGGTTTCTCGATCACTGAAGAAGCGGTCGAAGATAACTTGTACGACAGCCTGTCTGCTCGTTACACCAAAGCCTTGGCCCGTGCCATGTCCTACACCAAGCAAGTTAAAGCCGCTTCCGTTATCAACAACGGTTTCAACGGTTCATACTTGGGCGGTGACGGCGTTACCTTGTTCGGTAACAACAGCTCCAGCACTCGTGTTGGCCACCCACTGGTGAACGGCTCTGTTAACTACAACAGCCCCACTACTGGTGTTGACCTGAACGAAACCTCTTTGGAAAATGCCGTGATTCAAATCGCAGCATGGACTGATGAGCGCGGTCTGTTGATTGCCGCCAAGCCTCGCAAGATGGTTATTCCACCTTCACTGATGTTCGTTGCCAAGCGTTTGCTTGACACTGAACTGCGTGTCTCTACTGCTGACAACGACATCAACGCGTTGAAGCAGATGGGTGCAATCCCTGAAGGCTACACCGTCAATCACTTCTTGACCGATGTCAACGGCTGGTATTTGATTACTGACGTTCCCAACGGCATGAAGCACTTTGAGCGTATGCCTCTGGCTAACTCAATGGACGGCGACTTTGATACCGGCAACGTCCGTTACAAAGCTCGTGAACGTTACAGCTTCGGCTGGTCTGATCCCCTCGGTATGTGGGGCTCTGCTGGCGCGTAAGCAAAAGCTGGAAAGGGGGCTAGCGCCCCCTTTTCTTTTGAGGTATATTCAAACCATTCCGGGGTTTCCGGTGCATCTGACAGTCCCGGCTGACGACATGCAGACAGATGCGCTACTTGCATGTAAGGAATCATCATGGCACGCACTACGTTTCAAGGCCCAGTTCGTTCATTGGGCGGCGCATACCAACAAGGCCCAGCCTCTGTTGTTGCGATCACAGCTTCAACCACATTGAACCCCACCGACCACGGCGGTCGTATTATTTCTGTTGGCGGCACTTTGGCAGCAAACCTTGTTTTGACTCTGCCCACTATCAGTGCTGCAACTAACCCCACAACTTCTGGCCCCGGCCAAGACCCAAGCACCACCAACAACCAAGGCGTGCTGTACACAATCTGGGTTCCCACAACCGTTGCCACAAGCTCCGTGAAAATCGGCACTGATGGTACTGACAAGTATGTTGGCGCGGTCATGTCTATTGATACCGATTCAACAGACGCAGCCCGTGGTTTTGTTGCTGGTGCAAGTGATGACTTCATTAACTTGAACGGCAGCACTACTGGTGGCGTTGCAGGTACTTGGATTCAGATTTTTGCCATTGCTGCTCTTACGTACATGGTCAAAGGCACTGTGTTGGGCACCGGCACTGTTGCCACACCGTTCGCTACTTCCTAATCAACCCAACGGGGCTTCGGCCCCTGTTAAATCAGGAGTTTGATTATGACAATGCAATATGACGTTAAGTCAAAACATTTGAACACATCTGGTGCCATCTTCGACCAACCAGCGCGTTTGAAAGGTTTTGTCATTGTTGGTGCGGCAAGTACAGCAGCAGCCATTACTTTCAAAGACGGCGGTTCTGGCGGCACCACACTGGTGGAGTTTGACATTGTGTCCAACACCAACCCGAATGCGGTGTACATCCTTATTCCGGGAGAAGGTGTCAAGTTCAGCACAGACATCTACTTTGCCACGTCTGCGGCTATTACTGGCGTGACGGCGTTTTATGGCTAAGTCACCAGCATGGACACGCAAGGAAGGGAAATCCGAGAAGGGCGGCTTGAACGCCAAAGGTCGGGCTTCCTACAACAAGGCGAACCCCGGCAAGCCGGGTCTGAAAGCTCCTCAACCAGAGGGCGGCAAACGCCGCGACTCTTTCTGCGCCCGAATGGAAGGCATGAAGAAGAAGCTGACAAGCGCCAAGACCGCAAAAGACCCAGATTCGAGGATTAACAAAAGCCTTCGGGCTTGGAAATGTTGATATGACTGACCACGATTACGAAACACTAAAGCACATCCTTGATGGTGCGTCTTTAATCACCGTCATAGGAACGCTTGTGGAATTTTTACCCGCTGTCTCAGCACTACTCAGTATTGTTTGGGTGGCAATCCGCATCTACGAAACTGAAACTGTGCAAAAGCTTCTTAATCGCAAGAAAGATGACGATGACGATGCCGAGCACAAGTAAGAAACAACACAATTTCATGGAAGCGATTGCGCACTCGCCATCGTTTGCCAAGAAAGTCGGAGTCCCACAGTCTGTGGGCAAGGATTTTTCAACTGCCGATAAAGGCAAAACTTTTAAAAGAGGTGGTGATATGGCTAAAGCAAACCCTTTCATGGAAATGATTGCCAAGAAAAAAGCAATGGCAGCAGGTAAAAAAGAAATGCCAATGAAGAAAATGGCAAAAGGCGGCATGGCTTATGCCAAAGGCGGCGGTATTGAGTCCAAGGGTAAAACCAAAGGCAAAATGATTGTCATGAAGTCCGGCGGAAAGATGTGCTGAGATGAGAGCCAGCCGTGGGATGGGGGACATCAACCCCTCCAAAATGCCCAGTGGTGTGAAGAAAGCACGCCGCGATGACACCGACTTCACTCAGTACAAAGAAGGCGGCAAAGTCAACGCGGCGGGTAACTACACCAAGCCAAGCCTGCGCAAGAAGATTGTGTCTCAGGTCAAGGCAGCGGCTACCCACGGTACTAGCGCAGGTCAATGGAGCGCAAGAAAAGCGCAACTTGTTGCCAAGAAATACAAGGCCGCAGGTGGGGGCTACCGAGATTGAAAGCGCCGCAACAGTCCTTAAAAAACTGGGGCGACCAGAAGTGGCGTACCAAGTCGGGAAAGCCTTCAAGCAAGACGGGCGAGAGGTATTTGCCTGAAGCGGCCATCAAGTCGTTGTCACCAGCAGAGTACGCTGCGACAACCAAGGCCAAACGCAAGGGTAAGGCAGCAGGTAAGCAGTTTGTGGCTCAGCCTAAAGGCATAGCAAAGAAAACGGCAGGATTTAGATAATGGCGAACACCTCTGGGTCAACAGGCTTCAATTTAGACCTCACCGAACTGGTTGAGGAAGCTTTTGAGCGTGCTGGTTCAGAGTTGCGCACGGGCTATGACTTGAAAACTGCGCGTCGATCACTGAATCTGCTGTTTGCTGACTGGGCAAACCGTGGCATTAACATGTGGACGTTTGAGCAGGGCACGATTACCTTTGAGCAAGGCTTGAACACCTACGCCATCCCCGCCGATACGGTGGATTTGCTGGATCATGTGATCCGAACCAATGCAAACGTAGCTTCTACCCAGTCAGATTTGACAATCACACGCATCAGCGTGTCCACCTACGCAACCATTCCCAATAAACTGACCCAAGCCAGACCGATTCAGGTCTGGTATCAGCGTCTGGACGGCCAGAACGCACCATCTGGCGTAACTTTGGCAACCACCATAACGTCTACAGCCACCACAATTACCCTATCCAGCACCGTTGGTCTGGCCACATCAGGCTACATCACGATGGACAGCGAGACAATCTACTACACATACGTGGATGGCAACGACTTGGGCGGCTGTTTTCGTGCCCAGAACAACACGACTGCCGCAGCCCACACCGCTGGTGTGGCTGTCTACGTACCCAACCTCCCCCGAATCACTGTCTGGCCCACTCCTGATGGCTCCCAGACCTATCAGTTCGTGTACTGGCGCATGCGCCGGGTGCAGGATGCTGGCAATGGTGTGAATGTCATGGATGTACCCTTCCGGTTTGTGCCTTGTATGGTGGCTGGACTGGCCTACTACATAGCTTTAAAAGTTCCGGGCGGCATGGACAGGTTGGTGGTACTGAAAGCCCAGTATGACGAGGCTTGGATGTCGGCGGCGGATGAGGATCAGGAACGCGCAGCCCTGCGGCTTGTGCCCAGACAGATGTTCATTGGGGGTGGCTGATGGGAAATCGGTTTGCCAGTGGCAAAAACTCAATTGCCGAGTGCGACCGTTGCGGTTTTCGGTTCAAGCTCACGGCGCTCAAGAAGCTCGTTGTCAAAACCAAGACATACGACTTGAAGGTGTGCCCTGAGTGCTGGGAACCAGATCAGCCGCAGTTGTTGCTGGGTATGTACCCAGTGGATGACCCGCAAGGGGTGCGTGATCCGCGTCCTGACCTGAGCTACCAAGTTTCTGGGCGCACAGGTTTGCAAGTGGTTGAGACGGACAGCACTGCCGAAGATGCACAGGGCATACTCAGTGGGGGTAGCCGGATATTTCAGTGGGGCTGGAACCCGGTTGGTGGAGCAGCGTTCTTTGACGCAGCTTTAACACCAAATAACTTGGTTTTAGTGGTGGAACTTGGTACAGTTACGGTTGCAACGACATAAGGAGTCGATCATGGCAGAAGACAAGAAAGATTTGGCACAGGACAAGAAGATGATTAAGTCCGCGATTGGTAAGCATGAGAAGAACATGCACCCCGGCAAGCCAATGACAAAGCTCAAGGCTGGCGGTAAAACCAACGGCGACATGCTCAAGTACGGACGCAACATGGCCAAGGTCATGAACCAGCGTTCTGTTGGTCGTGGAGGCTGAAATGGCTGAATACAAACAACCCAAAACTATCCCGACCGTGGATGTGTACAACCAGCCCAACAAAGAGTATTTGCGTGAAGCAAATGTCTCTGTGGCCAACGTGCGCAGTAACGACTACAAGGGCACCAAGACTGACGGCATCAAAATCCGTGGTACTGGCGCAGCCACTAAAGGCGTTACAGCAAGAGGCCCGATGGCATGACCTATTCTGAGCTTGTAGCCGCAATTCAAACCTACACGGAAAATACTTTTCCGACGATTACGCTCGCGGATTCGTCTACGGTTTCGTCTACAACTCAGATAAATCGGTTCATTGAGCAGGCTGAGCAGCGCATATACAACTCGGTTCAGTTCCCTTCAATTCGCAAAAACATGACGGGAACAGTAACAGCCAACAATAAATATTTATCTTGCCCCGATGATTTCCTTTCAACGTACTCGCTAGCAATTGAAACCGCAGACGGACAAGAGTTTCTTTTGAACAAAGATGTGAACTTCATCCGCCAAGCATACCCCAAGGCAACAGACACTGCGACCCCAAAATACTACGCTTTGTTTGGCCCGACGGTAGCGGCAAGCGTTATCTCCAACGAGTTAAGCTTTATTCTTGGCCCAACGCCGGACAGCACCTACACAGTGGAGCTGCACTATTACTACTACCCAGAATCAATCACCACAGTGGCTTCTGGCCAAACATGGTTGGGCGACAACTTTGATACCGTGTTGCTCTACGGTTCCTTGGTTGAGGCATACACATTCATGAAGGGCGAGCCTGATCTGATTGGGTTGTATGACGGCAAGTACAAAGAAGCACTTGCATTGGCTAAACGTCTGGGCGATGGACTTGAGCGCGGAGATGCGTATCGCAGCGGCCAGTATCGGGAAGCTCCGTTACCTCAGAATAATGGAGTCCGTTAATGGCGTTTACGGGAAACTACACCTGCAATACGTTCCGTACGGGCCTGATGAATGGCACGTTCGACTTTACGTCCGGTACTTTTAAGCTTGCGCTCTATACCAATGCAGCCACGCTTGATGCCGCTACCACGGCTTATACGACTACGGGCGAGGTTGTGGGCACTGGGTATACGGCTGGGGGCAATGTGCTTACGATAAACCAGACCCCCACAACAGGGAACTCGCCCAACACGACTGCGTACATTTCCTTTGCAAACACATCGTGGACAGGCGCACTCACTGCGCGTGGAGCTTTGATCTACAAAGCTGGGGCCAATGGTGCTGTATGCGTGCTGGACTTTGGCTCCAACAAGACTTCAACAGCAACTTTCACGGTGCAGTTCCCTACTGCCACCAGTACTTCAGCAATCATAAGGATCGCGTAATGGCACTTGTAACCACAACCAAAGGCGACATGGATGACTCATTGCTGGAGAAGCGTGAGGGCACCGTGGACAACGATAACGAGATGACCACATGGACTGAGTACTGGCTAGAAGGTGAGCTTGTCCACCGGTCTGCGCATGTGACACTGAAAAAGATGCCCGTCTTTGGTGGCGGCGAAACCCAATCAATTGGCTAAAGGATAAATCATGGCAAATACCCAATCAATGTGCACCTCGTTCATGAGCGAGTTGATGCTCGGTCAGCACCAGCTTGGCACTTCAACCATTGTGTCCCGTGGCAGCTTGACTGCACCAACTACAGATACGGTTAAAGCAGCTTTGTATCTAACCTCGGCAACCATCAATGCGGCCACAACTGCATACACAGCAACTGGCGAAGTCACTGGTACAAACTACACCGCTGGCGGCGTGACGGTAACGAATGCCACGGCTCCGACTTCAGCTAACTCTTCTGCAACGGCTGGTGTGGCATATTGGACTCCGTCAGCTTCAATTACCTACACCACAGTGACACTGGCTACGGCTTTTGACACAGTACTGCTGTACAACTCGACTCAAAGCAACAAGGCTATCAGTGTCCACACGTTTGGTTCACAGACCATCACGGCAGGCACCTTCACCTTGACAATGCCAACAAACAATACGTCAACTGCTTTACTGCGCTTGGCAACCACCTAAAGGGTAGGTTATGTCTCTCGGCTGGGGCGACAGTACTTGGGGCGCGAACGGCTGGGGCGGCACTCTTGAAGCAACGGGAGATGTAGCAACAGGGGCCGTAGGTACGGTCACGCCCAGCCTGACTGTTGCCTTGACAGGTAATGCTGCTGCGGGTTTGGTTGGTACGGTTGTCCCCAGTCAGTCTTCAGCAGAGACCGGAGATGTTGCAACTGGCGCGGTTGGTACGGTAGCTCCCACAGTAACGGTTGCGTTATCTGGTGTTGCAGCAGCGGGTTCAGTTGGAACGGTTGTTCACAGCAAGGATGTTGCCCTGACCGGCGACTTGGCGACCGGCAGTGTCGGCACGGTTTCTCGGGGAACTACCTCGCTGGCTTTGACTGGCGTAGTTGCCAGTGGTTTGGTTGGCACGGTTTCTCGGGGCGCAACTTCACTGGGTTTGACTGGTAATGTTGCCGCTGGCACGGCTGGCACAGTTGTTCAAAGTGCTTCGGTTGCTCTGACTGGCGTTGTGGCTTCTGGTCTTGCGAATGCGGTCATTGTTCCGATTCCAAGTAATCAAGCGATTGGCTCGGTTGGAACGGTTGGCCATGAGTTGGTAATTGCACTGACGGGTAATGCTGCCACGGCTGCTGTTGGTTCGGTAGCGTTGGGAGCAAGAACATTTGGCCTGACCGGAAATCAGGCGCAGGGGTATGTTGGAACACTGATTGCTGTTTACTGGAAGCTGATTGACGACAGTCAGACAGCCAACTGGACACCAATCTCAGACGTACAATCGGCAGGCTGGGTAAATGTAGATGACACACAGGCCGCAAACTGGCAAAATATCAACAACCCGCAAACTCCCGGATGGGCAGCCATTGACGATGCGCAGACTGCCGACTGGGAAGAAGTAGTAACTTGAGGTAAACCATGACTACAGCGTACACATCACTTTTGGGTTTGGCACTTCCCGTCACGGGAGAGCTGTCAGGCACATGGGGCGATACCGTAAATAACAGTATTACCTCGCTGCTTGATTCAGCTATTGCGGGTACTACCACCTTAAGCACTGACGCAGATGTCACGCTGACAACCACCACAGGGGCAGCAAACACCGCACGGGAGGCCATCCTGCTGTGCTCAGGCGCAAGGACAGTGTTACGCACAATTACTGCGCCAGCTCAGTCCAAGATTTACACCATCATCAACTCAACTACTGGTGGCTTTGCCGTCAAGATTGTGGGCGTTGGCCCGACAACTGGCTTGACCATCCCCAACGGCGCAAGTGCTGTCGTTGCATGGAACGGCTCTGACTTTATTGAAATCGGCTCATCCACTGTTGGCAATTTAACAGTCAACGGTAATTTATCCGTAACGGGTAATACAACCCTTGGCGATGCGGTAGCAGACACCATTACTTTAAACGGTCAGTTTGTGACTGGTACTGTACTGCGTTCTGCTCAGGCGGCAACCAATACTTTAAACCTTGCGGCATACGACGTAGACGGTGTTTCATACACAAACTTAATTACGTTGACCGCAAGTAACACACCTACTCTTACCCTGACTTCGACAGGTGTTGGCACTATCAACAACATGTCGATTGGCGCGACAACGACAAGCACTGGCGCGTTTACCACGCTGTCTGCCTCGGGTACATTGACTGCTACAGGTGCAGTAACCGCTAATACAACTACCAACGCGCAGTCATACACTACTACAGGCGCTGGAACTATTACCATCAGTTCAGGTACTGCTGGCACTATCAACAATATGTCGATTGGTGCAACCACGGCTCTTGCCGGTACGTTCACAGCCTTGACTGCTACAGGCGCAGTAACACTGAACACTACTACTAACGCACAGTCATACACAACCACAGGTGCGGGAACCATTACGATCAGTTCGGGCACGGCTGGCACTATCAACAACATGTCTATCGGGGCAACCACTGCTCTTGCCGGTACATTTACTACGCTTACCAGCACAGGTAATACGACCATTGGAGATGCTGATACCGACACTATTACAGAAAATGCGTCATATGTCACAGGCACTCAACTTAAGTCAGCAAAAGTAGCAACCAATACTTTAAACCTTGCCGCATACGACACAGATGGTTTGGCTTATACAAACTTGATTACGTTGACTGCGAGTACTACCCCTACGCTTGCTTTGACTTCAACAGGTGTAGGCACGATTAATAACATGTCTATTGGCGCAACTACGGCATCAACTGGCGCATTTACTACGTTATCCGCCACAGGTGCGGTAACCATTAACACGACAACCAACGCGCAGTCGTACACAACCACAGGTGCAGGCACGATAACAATTAGCTCAGGCACAGCAGGCACTATCAACAACATGTCTATTGGAGCAACAACCGCTCTTGCTGGCACGTTCACAGCCTTGACCGCTACTGGCGCAACCACATTTAACACGACAACCAATAACCAGTCGTATACAACTACTGGCGCAGGAACAATAACAATAAGTTCAGGCACGGCTGGCACCATCAACAATATGTCGATTGGCGCAACCACTCCGCTTGCTGGCACATTTACTACACTCAGCAGCACAGGTAATACCACTCTTGGTGATGCCGCAGCAGACACCATTACTGTCAACGGCCAGTTTGTAACAGGCACAATTCTTCGGTCTGCGCAGACGGCAACCAACACGCTTGCTCTTGCAGCTTATGACACAGACGGTGCTGTTTACACAAACTTGATTACGCTGACGGCCAGCACCACTCCTACGCTTGCATTGACTTCAACGGGTGTAGGTACGATCAATAATATGTCGATTGGCGCAACAACGACAAGCACTGGCGCATTTACCACTTTGTCTGCTACTGGCGCAACCACATTTAATACTACGACCAATAACCAGTCGTACACAACCACAGGTGCAGGAACAATCACCATCAGTTCTGGTACTGCTGGTACGATCAATAACATGTCAATTGGTGCAACGACTGCGCTTGCGGGTTCGTTCACTGCGCTTGCTTACACAACCACACTGACAGGCGGCACGGGCATTATTGCTATCGGCACGAATCAGATTTACAAAGATGCAACTGGTAAAGTCGGACTTGGCACAGCATCTCCAGCCGTTACCTTGGCTATTAGTGCAACCGATGCCATCTTGGTTCCGTCAGGAACAACAGCACAGCGGCCAACGGGCGCGTCTGGCTATTTGCGCTTCAACAGCACAATTACACAGTTTGAGGGGTACAACGGCACGGCTTGGGCATCTGTTGGCGGTGGTGCTACTGGTGGTGGAGCTGACCAAGTATTTGTGCAGAACGGTCAAACAGTTACAACCGACTACACAATCACTACAAACTACAATGCAATGAGTACAGGGCCAATTACCATCAACTCCGGCATCACAGTCACTGTCCCAACTGGTAGCAACTGGGTCGTTCTTTAAGGAGAACTCATGAGTTCAATCGCACTTTCAGGAAACGCAATCGGGGCAGGTGTCCTGACCATTGCTGCGCCTAACACGGCAAGCAACTACACGTTGACGTTGCCGACAGCAACCACCACACTGGTAGGCACGGACGCAACCCAGACGCTGACCAACAAGACGCTGACCAGCCCAAATATTGGCGGCACTCCGGCGATGAATGCAAGCGTGATTACCTCTGGCACTGCGGTTGCGTCTACATCTGGTACTTCAATTGACTTCACAAGTCTGCCAAGCTGGATTAAACGCATTACTGTGATGTTTAGCGGTGTTTCAACAAACTCGACAAGCAACTATTTGGTGCAGTTAATTACTGGCGCGTCAACAGTTGTTAACACTGGCTATGTGAGTGCCGTTAGTTACGGAAATGGTGGAACTACAACAGCAACATCAACTGCTGGTTTTATTGTACATGGGGGTGTTAGTGCAACAGATTCTGTCAGCGGCATGATTTTTATTGGAAACATCACTGGAAACACTTGGGTAGAAACAGGAAACCTTAACGGCAGCAGCGCAGGACAATTTAATGCGTCTGCTGGAACTGTTGCGCTGGCGGCTGTTTTAACTGGTGTACGCATCACATCAGTAACTCCAGATACCTTTGATGCCGGTTCAGTCAACATTCTTTACGAGTAAACACCATGACAGCAAAAATTGATGGAACTTCGGGACTTCTCCAGCAGTACGACTACCAAGTCTTAACGACTGCGTTCTCCTACACATTTGCAGCAGGAACAAATGTTCTGGTGATAAACCCTGCTGGTACGCTGGCAACAGGCACAATCACAATGCCTGCGTCCCCTGCTGATGGCATGACCATCACATTCAGTTCAACTCAGACAATCACTGCGTTGACTGTTGCAGGTAATACTGGTCAAAGCATTGTTGGCAATCCGTCCACAATGTTGGCGGGAGGTGCTGCAACATTTGTGTACCGCTTATCTAACACCACTTGGTATGCGCAGGCGAACACAGCGCAAGTTGGTAGCGCGGGTAGCCCAGCGCCAGTTGTAACAATTTACACTTCTCCATCACCTTGGACAAAACCAGCAACGCTTAAAGCAATAAAAGTAACAATGGTTGCTGGCGGGGGAGGGGGCGCTGGCGGTACTCCTGCTTCTTCCGTAAGAGGCGGCAATGGTGGAAATGGTGGTGTTTTATGGGGGTATGCACAAACTCCAGCAATACCCGCCCCTGTTACTATTACTGTTGGCGCTGCCGGAACTGCGGGTACTTCTCCCGCTGGCTCAGGCGGCTCAGGCGGTACAAGCTCATTCGGCGCGGTTTTTTCTACCACTGGAGGTGGTGGTGGCGCTCCCGGCGCATCTAATGGCGCTTCTGGAGGTTCTTTTGCAATAACACCAGCACCAACTTCATCTTCTTTACAAATAACAAATCCACTTGCAGCCGTTGTACAAGCATTTGGCATTCCTGCACAACCCACTACAGGTGGTGCACCGGGTACTGCGGGAACTGGTTATGGCGCGGGCGGTGGAGGGGGCTCTGGGCCTAGTCCAAACAATGCTGGCGCAGCGGGAACAGCAGGATTTGTAATTGTTGAGGAGTTCTACTGATGTGCGATCAACTCAGCCAATTCGTTGTTGAGAAATACGTCCACCTCAAGGACTTCCTTGACAAGGACAACTGCCGTGATCTGACAACGGAACTCAAGCGTCTGGTTGCAGAGCAAAAAACAACCAAAGACGAGCAATGCCCGACATCTGAAGCGGTGCATGGCGCTATGGCTTTTGACAGCTTGTTAGTTCAACTGTTGCCGCACTTTGAGAAAGCTTCCGGCAGACGGCTGTACCCAACCTACAGCTACGCACGCTTGTACGCTCCCGGCGAAGAGCTTGTCATCCATACCGACCGTGAGTCCTGCGAGATCAGTGCAACGGTAACCCTTGGCTTTGATGGGGATGTATGGCCCATCTTCATGGGTGACGAAGGCAAAGCAAACGCATCAGAGATCAAGATGGCTGCGGGCGATGCAGTCATGTACCGTGGTATGGACAAACACCACTGGCGCAATGTTTACACAGAAGGTAAATGGCAAGCGCAGGTATTCCTGCACTACGTCGATGCTGACGGCCCACATGCAGAGTGGAAGTTCGACAAGCGTCCCGGTTTAAACCTGCCGCAAGAAGAACTGCGCTACCGTGTATTTCAGGATGTCTTGACACCTGAAGCCTGCGATTCCTTGATCCGCCTGTACACCAGCGACAAAACGGTTAAACAGCCTCCTGTGATTGGTACAGGTGACGGAGCAATTGACAAGTCCATCCGTAATGTTGAGCGGGTCATGCTGCCAACCTACAAGGACATTGGTGGTCGTTTGGCGGCTATTGGTCTGGCAGCAAACCATGCAGCATGGCAATTTGACGTTACCCATGCCAACCAAGCTGAGTTCTTGATCTACCCGGCGGGCGGGCGCTACCAAGCGCACGTAGACACATTCTTGAAGCATGGCGAAGATTGCCGCAAGCTGACAGTGCTGGCTTTCCTGAACGACGACTTCAAGGGCGGCAGGTTCTTCATCCAAGACGGTCAGAACAAACATTACCCACCGCAGACCAAAGGCACAATTTTGTGTTTTCCATCGTTCATCATGCACGGTGTTGAAGACATTGAAGAAGGCGAGCGTTGCTCCGTTGTGTGCTGGATGGTCGGTAAATTCTTCAAATAAGGAGTTGATATGGCAATAACACTCAACGGAACAACAGGGATTACAACCCCGGCAATTACAGATGCAGGGCCAATCTCTGTTGGCCCTCAAGGCATCACGTTTGGTGATGCTTCAGTGCAGACCACTGCGGCTGTGACTGCTCCGGGTGTGCCTGTTTTGCTTGTTTACACAAGCTCAAGTACTTACACAAAACCTGCAACAGTTAAATCTATCAAAGTCACTGTTGTTGGCGGCGGTGCGGCTGGTGGTAGTAACGCCTCCAACCCTACTGGTGCAGCAGGCGGCGGTGGCGGCGGCGGCGGAGCTTCTATATTTATTTACCCAGCGCCTTCATTGCCAGCAAGTGCCATTCCCTACACGGTGGGCGCGGCAGCATCAACTTCATCTTTTGGCGTTGCTCCGCTAACTGTCATTACAGCAACAGGAGGCGCTGCTGGTGGTACTGGCCCAACAACTGGAGCAGGTGGAGCAGGTGGCATTGGAAGCGGGGGGACATTAAATGTTGGCGGCAGTGGCGGTAATGCTGGCTTCGGCACTGCACCGATCTATGGCGGCGCGGGAGGAGGCTCTATGCTTGGCGGTGGCGGGAAAAGTGTAATCGCTAATAATAATGGTGATGCTGGACAACAATACGGCGGTGGCGGGGGCGGTAGCGCAGGAACAGCGGCTCCGCGAACTGGCGGCGCAGGTGCAGCAGGCGTAGTTATCGTTGAAGAATTTTATTGAGGAGTTTTACTGATGAAAGAAGCATTGATTTCAACCATTGAACCCCGTGAAACGGGTTATCGTGTGGCTCAGGTTGTTGCAGAGGGCGAAACATTCCCTGTTGCCCCTGCATTGTTCTGGACACCATGTGCAGATGACGTAGTAGCAGATCAGTTCTGGTACGACCCGTCTGACGACCAGATCAAGCCAATCCCGGCTCCACCTGAACCAACTGTTTAAACACAAACTGGAGAAAACATGAACGACAAAAAAATTGAACTTACCCTTGGCCTTATCAACGCCGTCATGCAGTATCTGGGTACTCGCCCGTATGCTGAAGTTGCCGACATGATTCAAGCCATTCGTGAACAAGCTATCCCCCAAGTGCCAATGCCTGAAGCCAAGGCTGAAGTAGCTGCGGAGTAATCATTGATCCCCTCAGTCTTCTTTTCGCCGCCAATGCCTGTGTCGCTGCTATCAAGCAGGGATGCAAGCTGTATAAAGATGCCAAAACGTCTTTTGTGGAGGTTAAGAAGACTGTCGATGAAATTGTTTCTGACGCAAAGCAGGTTCGTAGTTTTTGGCAGAAGTTGTTCGGAGCAGACCCCGAGCCAACCGCCCCCAAGCCTGTGGCGAAAAAGACGGAGAAGTTCGTTGCCATTGACGAAACCCAAGTCATGGCAGACATTGTCAGTCAGCTCACAAAGCTATTCAGGCTTGAAGAGCAGCTAGCAACGCACATCCGGGAGGAAGAAGAAAAGTCCAGAAACGTCTATGACCCTGATGCCAACTTGATGGAATCCGCGCTACAACGCGTGATGGCGCAGCAACAGATGGCAGAACTGATAGTGACAGTCAGGGAAACGATGGTGTACCAATCCCCGCCTGAAATGGGTGCGTTGTACAGCAAAGTGTTTGAGATGCGGGAAGTCATTCAGGAAGAGCAGGAACAGGCAAGGCTGAAACAGGAAGCGCAGCAGAGGTACAAGCTATGGCAACGGCGGGAAAAGCAAAGAAGCTTCCAAGCAAAGTCAGCGTACCTAGTAGCGACTACTATATTCCTCCTGTATCTCTGGGCGTGGCTCCTGCTGCTGAATCGGTGGGGGAAGACGTAGTGGGCTGGATCGCTGCTTTGGTGTTGGTTGGCCTGATGCTTCCGTTGAACGCAATGTTGCTCATGGACATTCTTGAGGCCAAGTATGAGGTCAAGGCGCAGGTAGAGAAGGTAGAGAAACTCAGGCGTGAGCTTGAACAGAAAGAACGGGAAAAATAATGTTGCCAATACTTGCATCCCTCCTCGGTAGCCTTGCTGAAAATGGGCTTGGCCTGTTGTCATCTGCCATTCAAGCCAAAGGCAAAGAAGTCGTTGAGAACACGCTGGGCGTGAAGATTCCTGACAATCCAACCGCAGAAGATGTCTCTAAGCTGCGTGAGTTGCAGTTTGCCCATGAGGAGAAACTCCTTGAGTTGGGCATTGAAAAGGCCAAAATGGAATTGGCTGAGATGGAAATGTTTGCCAAGGCTGCGCAGAGTGATGCAGATAACGTCACAGACCGCTGGCAAGCCGACATGAGCAGCGATAGCTGGCTGTCCAAGAACATACGCCCCATGTCCCTGATTGCCATTTTTATAGGCTATTTCCTGTTTGCAATGATGTCAGCGTTTAATTACAACGCCCGTGAGTCCTACGTTTCCTTGCTTGGACAGTGGGGAATGCTTATCATGGGCGCGTACTTCGGTGGCAGAACCATCGAAAAGCTGGCTGAACTGAAAGGCAAAAAATGAGCTTAAGCACCGAACAAGCCGCATTCTTGCTGGACTTTTGCAAACTCATCACCTACGCCACAGAGCAGGGCTTTGTCGTTACTGCCGGGGAGCTTGCCCGTACACCTGAGCAGCAGGCCATTTACTTTAAAACAGGTCGCTCTAAGACCATGAAGTCCATCCACCTGAAGCGGTGCGCCGGAGACTTGAACTTCTTCAAGGATGGGAAGATAATCTGGGACAAGGCGACCATTGCTCCGTTGGGGGTATATTGGGAGTCACTGCACCCAAAGAATCGCTGGGGCGGGAACTTTTCCAACCTTGTAGACTGCCCTCATTTTGAGCGCAACGTGGGTTAAAAATGCCATTACAGAAGATACAGCTCAAGCCCGGTGTAAATCGTGAAAACACGCGGTACACCAACGAGGGTGGTTGGTATGAGTCCGACAAGGTTCGGTTTCGCCAAGGCACGCCTGAGAAGATTGGCGGTTGGGCGCGTATCTCAGCATCCACCTTTGTGGGGGTTTGCCGTTCTTTGTGGAACTGGGTAACGCTTGGCTCTTTAAATCTGCTGGGCGTTGGCACAAGCTGGAAGTTTTATATTGAGAGCGGTGGTGTCTATAACGACATCACGCCTATTAGAACCACGACAACGCTTGCCAGCCCATTTACTACGGCTACATCGACCAATACCGGCACGACTACAACGGTCACCGTAACGGATGCAAATAGCGGGTTCATTAATAATGATTACGTTACCTATTACATTGACGGTGCGGCATCAGTTACGTTTAACGGCATCACTATTACTACGGGTACTGAGTACCAAATTACGTATGTAAGCTCCACAACCTACAAAATTACCGTCACAGGCACAGCATCGGCAAGTTCTGCTGGTGGTGGAACCGTCTACGCCGTTTATCAAGTCAATACCGGCCCGTCCTCTGCGGCTCCGTTGACGGGTTGGGGCGCAAGTACTTGGGGTTCCGGCACATGGGGTATAGGTAGCACCTCCACAGACGCTTTGCGTATTTGGAACCAAGTTAACTGGGGGCAAGATTTAGTGTACGGCCCTCGCGGGGCACCCCTGTACTACTGGAACGCTAGCATTGGTTTATCAAATTCAGTAGTGTCCATGACTATTGCTTCTCCCTGCGTAGTAACGGCAGTGGTAACTCTGGCAGACGGAACACCAATTACGCTTGGGACTACTGGTGCACTACCAACAGGCTTGTTGCCCGGAGTGACCTACTACACCAAGTACTTGACAGCGGCCACGTTTAATCTGGCTGCAACATCCGGCGGCGTGGCAATAAACACATCTGGCACACAGTCAGGGGTGCATTCAATTTCTCCCCGTGGCATTTTGTTGTCGTCTTTGACAGGCGCGGATGGCTACACACCACTGTTCCAGAACGCGACAACCATATCGGACGCAAGCCGTTTCTTGCTTGTATTTGGCACCAACGACTACGGCAGCACAACAATAGACCCCATGCTTATTCGTTGGTCAGACCAAGAGTCGTTGACAACATGGTATCCAGCGGCGACCAATCAAGCGGGTAGCGTGCGCCTATCGCACGGATCAAAGATTGTCACTACCCTGCAAAGCCGCCAAGAGATCGTGGTGTGGACGGATCAGGCGCTGTACTCCTTGCAGTACCTTGGCCCACCTTATGTTTGGGGTACGCAGTTGCTGGCCGATAACGTGTCTATAGCCAGCCCAAATGCAGCAGTAATGGCTTCAGGTGTCACCTACTGGATGGGTGTGGACAAGTTCTATAGGTACGATGGCCGCGTGCAAACTCTGCGTTGCGACCTGCTTCGTTACGTCTATAGCGACATCAATCAGCTTCAGTTTGACCAAGTGTTTGCCAGCACCAGTGAAGGGTTTAACGAGGCGTGGTTCTTCTACTGCTCGTCTAGCTCAAACACAATTGACAGGTATGTTGTTTACAACTACACCGAAGATTTATGGCAATACGGCACGATGGCACGCACAGCTTGGCTGGATACTGGCTTGAGGAACTACCCACTTGCAGCAACGTACAGTTACAACATTGTCAACCAAGAGTACGGCGTTGACGACAACGAAACCGGTACTATCCTGCCCATCGAAGCCACAATTACTTCGTCTCAGTTTGATATTGGGGACGGGCATAACTTTGCGTTTGTATACCGCATGATTCCAGATTTGACGTTCCGTGGCTCTACCAGTGGCACTACGCCAAGTGTGACGATGTATCTGCAAGGGTTGAACAACTCAGGCTCAGGCATCACACAAACGGGCAATGCAGCCGTCAGCTACACCGGAACTGCCCCAGCGGTCATCAACGTGGACGAGTTCACCGGCCAGTTGTTCATCCGCGTTCGTGGTCGCCAGATGCAGATGAAGATCACATCAAACACGCTTGGTGTGCAGTGGCAGCTTGGTGCCCCGCGTGTTGACCTCAGACCGGACGGCAGACGATGACTTACATTGTTACGTCTGAGTACACCCTGAACAAGGTTGTTGCCCCGCGCTTACCTTCGGCTACGGATGTCTACGACCCGAACTACATCAATCAGTTAAACAACGTCTTACGGTTGTACTTTAATCAGCTCGATAATATTACTGGGCAGCTTAGCAGTGCAAGCAAAATCGTTCCTGCGCTCACTGTGTACACGGTAGCCACGCTCCCCAGCGCAGCAACATCGGGAGTTGGAGCAAGGTCTTTTGTTTCTGATGCTTTAGCTCCAGTGTTTGGCTCAACCGTAGTAACTGGTGGTGCGGTAAAAACACCTGTTTACTCA
>Ga0114967_10000755_pt1 | contig 27607 bp, 15 predicted proteins | sample M_130628_MF_Meta_FD_92639 | JGI IMG/M metagenome (GOLD analysis project Ga0114967, IMG submission 92639) | Freshwater microbial communities from Lake Montjoie, Canada to study carbon cycling - M_130628_MF_MetaG | ecosystem: Environmental > Aquatic > Freshwater > Lake | place: Lake Montjoie...
CAGGCACAGCTTTTCGTCAGGAACCTTGGCGGCAAAAATCTCGTCATACGATTTAGCCAGTCGTGCTCGGGGCGACCATCGATCCCCTGGCAGATCCTTCAACCCGTCCGGAACCCAGTGGTTATTGACGCAAACCCCGCCCTGCACCTTGCCCATCGCAGCTGCAATTTTCCTGCTGGCGATGCCGTGCTTCACCCAAAATTTACGGACTCCCTCATCGGAACTGGAAAGCGTGAAGCCATCGGCCGCCTTGGAATGGGCGAAGTACGTGGGATTAAAATCCAAGGCAATCTTTCGACTCTTGGCCCAGTCCACCCAATTTTGGAAATGGGAGAGATCCATGGCGTCCCGATCCACCTTTTTCTTCCCGGGCTCGGCATAAAAAGCATGAATATTGACCCGATGAACACCAGGCACGAGAGAAAGGACCTTTTCAAAATCCATCCGCATCTCATCCCCGTTACGAGCCTTGCCGGGATAGTTCCCAGTGGACTTAATTCCCCCACTATCGGCCGCCGACCCACCTGATTCCAATCCCGCCACGTCATCCGCCTGCCAGCAGTGCATAGAAATAGGAACCTCGAGCGCCGCCTCCACCGCCTTGTTCGGATCAATGCCCACATCGAGGTAACTTTTCAATTGGTCAGAAGTAGATGAGAATCCCTGCGCGTTCAATCCACACCTCTTGGCGTTTTTGTGCTTATTTTTGGCACCAGAAGGTTTACTTCACCCTTTAGGAACTGAGGCGGCGATGCGTTCGTCAAGCAGGCGGCGATTTTCGATGGCTCGTTGATGGGTGATTGGAAAGAAATAAATAAATACGCTGGCAAGTATCATCGGTACTCCGAGGACAATCATGTAGCCAATACGCAAAGAAGTGGTGGTTTCGACGGACTGCATTGCGGCCTTTTCGTCAAAACCGACTGCAAGAAGGAGATAGCCCACCAAGATGGTCGATAGGGCGATTGCACATTTTTTTCCGAATTCAAGGGAGGCGCTGTACAAGCCCTCGCGGCGGTGCCCAGTCTTAAGTTCGTCATCATCACATACATCGCCAAGCATCGAAACACCAATGAGGAAAGAGCCGTTAATCGCCAATCCGAAGATAAAACCAGGGACAATCTGAAGCCAAGGATTCTCTGGTGTGAACATCCACCAAACCAGAGGGACACTCAGTAATCCGAGCAGGAGCAAAGCGAGCGTGGCATGACGTTTGCCAAGGCGCTTCGCTAGCCATGTCGCCAAGGGCAGTCCTGCAAGTCCCGCCGCCATCGATGCCGTCCCAGACCATCCCCCCAACATCGAAGCCAACTCCTTTTTGCCACCGAAGACGTGGTAGATCGAGACATAGAGCCCTAGCGGAGAAGCCAAAAATATCCCCAGCAGGATGCACAGAGTCGAGGCGCTCAATAACAGAAATGAGCTGTTAGAGAATGTGACTTTCAATGCATGTAAAAGTGGCATGTGGGAGCTTGTTTTTTGCGGGACGTGCTCCGCAATGAAGAGAGCAGGAAGAATGCCGAGTCCGATCGCCAATACCCCCATGATCACTGCTACCGTGCGTGCTCCCTCCGCCTCGGTATTTCCAAGAATAAAACACAGCTTGTAAAGCCACGGAACCCCGAGCCCAACCAGAAGTCCCATGTAGGGCCTCCAAGCAAGCACCCGGGTTCTCTCATTGTAGTCCGAGGTTATTTCCAGCCCCATCGCCGAGTAGGGAATTACGAAAACCGCGTAAGCCACGTAGAACAGGCTGGCAACGATGAGAAGCCACCAGAAGAGGCCCTCGTGAGAGAGCCCTTTGAGGGGGTTGAACAACACTGCCAGCAGGGTGCCGGCCACCACCGCGCCGAAAAAAATATAAGGGCGACGACGCCCCCAGCGTGAACGCGTGTTGTCGGAGAGATTCCCGATTAAAGGATCGGTCAAAGCATCCAGTAAACGAGGGATACCCATGGCTATGCCAATCTTTACGGCATCCACTCCCAGCCCAACATTGAAGATCGGCAGTACAAGGGTGGCGATTCCGTTATAGAGAATGTTATCGGCTGCACCTCCTGCGCCCCACAATAGCTTTTTCCCAAGGGAAACTTTTGCAGAAGCGCGAACTTCGGAGGACAGAACTTTTGGTGTCATGGTGATACAGTCAGAGAATTATATTTTCTTGGGTGCCATGATCTACCACCAGTAGGACTCACAGGGAAACACCCCCCCCGAAAAGAGGCGCAGGAAATCCGGTAGGATTCAGCGATAAATGAAAGTCGCATCAAATTTGTTCTCATTTCCAGTTTTTTCTGTGGGCCTATTTGTCCTTCGTAACCTCTGCCTGAGTTCGCACGAAGATGCGGGTCTGGCCTTTCGTGAAGTCACAAGGGAATTCCGCACCGGAGTACTCTGAGGCATCCAGCACATCCTTCCATCTGGCGTTTTGGGGAAATCTCAAGGTCACACTTCCTTTCCGGGGAGCAGTGACAGACACAACTCCGGCGGCGGCGTTCACCACGTAGCCCGTTGGGGCATAACAATAGGCTCCCGACGTTTCCACCAGTTTCCGTAGCACTTCGATGTTGTTCACCGGCAACGCCGCCCACAAAAGTTTGCCTCCGTCCTTCAGTGGGCGCTCCGCTCCGGCGGAAAGCTTGCTCTCCGAGCTGTAAACCGCCCAACCGGGCTGGGTCGAAATGGTGAACGGACTGACGGTCCCGGCCGTATCCATGCCCATCGACTGGGCCCAATCCGGAATCTTCGTCATGTCCACCAGGACCATGCTGCTGGAGACTTCCTTCAGAACGCCGGTCTGCGCTCCGTCTTTGACCTCCAAGGGAAGTCCCAGGATTCTTGCGGGCGCCATGAAATCCCTAGCCTGCGTATCGGGATTTATCAGCCCAACCGGGCCGGTCACGAGGATGGTTCGTCCTCCCTTCTCCAATAGAGCGGAAAGCTTGGCCAGGTCGGCAGGCCTCGCCGCCACGGCGTTGGACACCACCACAAATTTCACGCTGCTAGGGAGTCGGTCGGCATCGGAAAGGAGATAGACACGCACCGATGAACCGGTCTTAGCGAGCGCGTAAACGAATTCCGGATTGCAGTAGCGGAAGTAATTGGAGAACGGCGTGATCCACGCGAAGCTGGTATCATCAACCAGCAAGGCGATCTCTGGACTGGGCGTCCGATCCCAGGAAAGCGACTCGGACTGAATGCGGTGCTCGAGGGCAAACTCCCGCTGCAACGCCTCGTCGTCATGCCAACTGGAGAGCAGCGAGTACCAGTAGCGGCTGATCCCGTTGACCACGTCATCGGCCAGTACGCGCCGATGCATGGTGATGGCTCCCGCGCGGGGGTTCGAGGAATCGAAAAGGGTGTGCCAGTGACCACCATGGAGCCAGGAGAACAGATCGTTCTCATCGACATAACTCTTGCCCGCGAGCTGTACGCTTCCGGTGGCCCCCCCCTGCGAAAGAAAGGCCGCCTCCAAGGCATCAGGGATTGTACGGAAGTTGTGAAGAGGCACACCGGCGAGAAAATCCAGATTTGGATTCTCGAGGAGTCGGCGCACCATGAGCTGGCCACTCCAGCTTTGTCGGGGCTCACCAGCACACTGGATGACATAACCGTAAAATACGCCGACCAGGGTGTGTGGGGCGGCTTTCTTGGCCTCGTCGATGAAGTGATTGAGTGTGTCCGCGGTCGTTTCGTTGATGAACTGCTGATACGCGGCAGCTCTGCGCCCGACTGCGGTATCCGGAAAAAAATCTGCGCCGCGAACCATGCTCTCCCCGGGAGCGGGCATGCCTCCTACGTCGAGACCACGCCGCCCGCACCAGCTACGGAATGCCTCCTGCTGGACCGGCGAGTAGTCGCCGTTCAGCTTGTCGTTGCACCCCCAGGCAAGCCACTCCTCCGTCACACCGCCCATTAGGTAAAACCCCGCGACGCGATCGGCCCAGGGTTGGGAGCGAATATACTCGATCAACCGGCGGAGGTTTTCAGCCTGCTGCTTCCGCCAGGCTTCCGAGACAAAACTCGGCACGATCCCGCCGGTCTCTTCCCAGATCGCCTCCTTGTCGCCATCGCGCACGACAACCCGAGAATCCAGGTGTTTCTGGAACCATTTGGGAGGCAGACTGAGGGAAACCCGAATGAGAAGATTTGCGTCTGGGTTCGCCGACATCGCCAGCGTGGCGAACTCGTCCAGCTCGCGAAAATCGAAGCTGCCGTCATCCTGCCACGTCGGCCGATTCACGTTGTGGACGTGCTTTCCGGCGTTCGCTACGAGCGCGAAGGTGTTCGCGCCGTGCCGACCAAACTGGGTTACGTTGCCCGGATGGAAATCAAACGTCGCGTATCCACTCCAGTCCATCGGTTTGCCATTCTTGAAAAAGGTGGGCAGCCCACCCTTTTGCTTCACCTTCATCTCCGGAAAACCGGGCTGGTTAGGATTCTCGACGGCCAGGGCCGCGGATGCAGAAGTAAACCGGCCTTGCGGGCCGGTCAATGAGATAGAGTATTTGCGGCCTGGAAGGTGTGGCGGCACGGTACGCTTGAGGGTCACTTTCCGATCCTTCGCTAGGGCTTCGACTTCGCCTTCGGTCAATCGGACCCTCCACAACACCCAACGCCCGTCCTGAACCTGGAGATCCAGGCACTCGCCGGCTTTCACACCTTCCGCCTCGATCGGGAACTGAATTTCCTTCCCTGCACTGCCTTTGGTCTCGGGCGGTATTGACGCTTTACGGGTGTCGGGCGGGTAATGAACCATTAAATCGGAGAAGACAACCCGGTAAGTCTGGCCGGGCTTAGGATCCCGCACGAAGAGAGAGAGCGTGACCGGCTGGCTGAGGCTCTGGACACCCGATTCGGCGTCGAAAGTGAACATCACCTTCTTTGACTCTCCGGGAAGAATGGCGGGAACTCCCACTGTGTGCCCGTTTTCCGGCTTACGTTTGACGTCGCTCCACCACGATACCTCGCCGATCTGACACGCGATCTCGATCGGCGTATTTCCGCGGTTCTCGACCGTCACCTCCACTTTCCCGGGAATGCGGCTCAGGCGCTCCTCAACCGTCAGGATGGCCGGAGGAACAGGAAGCTGGTCGAACTGGAACTCCCACTCCGCAGCAGAACGTCCGTTTTTCTCGATGAGTTCGAAACGATGTTTCGAAAACTTTCGGGCACGCTCGAGAGGATTCGACAGGCCGGGCTGAACCCCGCAAAGCGTCTCGAAGACTGGCAGAGAATCGGCATCCGGGCGGGTATAGGCGTCGCTCGGATATTCTGTGCTCTTCGAAAGACAAGAAAACGTTGATGCAAAAATAATCATGGTACAGGCCACCCAGGCTCTGAACCAACTGCTAAATATGTTATTCGGCTCATTCAAATGATGTTTCATAAATTGATTTTTCATATGCTTTTTCGATCCAGGAGTTTCTGTGCCGTTTGTTTCTATGGAACTGTTATGTTTCAAGGTGTCAGTCTTGCACATGGGCTCATCGGAAGTGTTTTCCTTTGTGATTAGGGCGCCATCGGAGCAAAACTTCCATCTGTAAAATCATCCGGCTTTATTGCAGCAACATGACCGTCAAGAAAAAGGCACGTAATAAAATCACCAGACCAACGGGGGCCGAGGCAAAAGTTGGGATCGGTTCGAACCATCATGATCCAGGCCTGGAAAGTCAACCCGTTTGCGCTCGGATTGGGGCCTCCGACGACACCCGGGCTTTCCATACAAACGACCTGTTTGGATGGCGATGGAAATGCCAGAATCGAGCGTGGGGTGTTCGAGCTCGAGACCCAATCACCTTGATCGGCCCATACAGCTGCGGTCTGATACCAAACCCAACCAAATCCCGCCTCGATACGGCAAAGTTGGTTCTTTGTTTCATCCTTTGTCTCCCCAGTGAAAGGATTAGGTACGTCGTCCCAGATTCCCTTCGGATATTTACTGTTCCATGGCACGTAGCAGGGGTTCCAGAACATCTTGACCGAACCGCCTGTGTAACGCATGAGGTAGTAGCACCACCAAGCTGAACCGTTTCCTTTCAGTTCGGGATCACCACTTAGGTTGAGAAAATTGGTAGGCAAGCAACGGCCTTCATTCTCAGCTACATAGGCAGAGAAGGCAGTTCCAATCATCTTTAAATTTGAAGTCTTTTGGGCCACTTTGGCCGCATTCATCGCTTTCTGCGCTCCCGCAATGCCGAGGGTTGCCAAAATCGCGATGACGGTGATGACCGTTAGCAACTCGACCAAAGTGAAGCCTGTGTTGCCCTTGGCACATCCTATCCGCATCGCTACTACGCGATGCGGCTTGAAACCCCGTGAAGCGTTGCGGCGGGGGAAAGTGATCACTGAATGAGCGATACTGCAACCAGTGTCATTTGTCGATGCCAGTTCTTCTGATTCTCATCGTTTGTATGCATATGGACTGTACACATTTTCTTCCGCATCAGCCAGCGGACCATGTTGGCAATCGAAAGAGTCCAAAGTCCTTCAGGCAATAGGCTTCGCCAGGCTGTGGGTCGTTCGGAAAAGCCAGCGAGGTAACTGAGAATCGGTTGCTCTGTTCTCATAAATATCGATGCAACTTCAATTAGCCGCACCGCACTGCGTCGTTTGCTTTAATCGATCACCTGAATGGCGATCTCAGTAATCGAGGCGGCATCCGCTTTACCCGACTCCATCCCTGTTTGTTTGTAAAAGCTGACCCCGAAGCAAGCCAGATTGTCGAGGGGTATGGGCTGACCACTTGTTCCGGCCCAATTGACCGGCACATCGAAAACCAAGGTGCGGGTATTGCCGTTGTTGCTTACCGTCGCGGTCACCTCTCCCGTCTTGAGATTATATTCGATACTGTGTTCAGTCGGTTGATTCGGATCCCTGTAAAACTCTCCATACCATTGTTCGCCAACGAATTGATTCGTCGGTCCTGGACCTGCGGAATACATCAGCGCGAATGAACCCGATTGATCGATCACCCAAAGCGCCCCTGATTTGTTGAAAACATTCTGATCCAGCCCTGTAATAGGCGCAAAACCGAATGATATATGAGCGCCACTGCCTGATCCCCTGGAGTGGCACCGTACTGTCACCCGTAACTGGCTCTTACCTTTCAGCGGGGGCAATGAAAACCACGCACTCTGGCTTTCAATTTCCGAGGAACTCAAAGCCAGCGATCCATCTTTAATCACGAATTTGGACTCGGCCACCCAATCACCAAAACCCGGAGCAGTTTTTCGTCCATCCAATCCACCTTTTGCGCCCTTGAAATTCTCGCGGTATTCGGCCGCCTCCAACCCGAGAGAATGGAAAATAAGACTAACCAAGATCAGCCTAAGGATACTGCACTTAGCAATCCGGCATGCTGCAGAAAAAGGAGATCGCTTAAGCATAGGATCGTGTCAGATATTGAGCAGCAGAACAGCTCCAGTTAGGAAGGCAGCAGGATGGGGACATTGCTTGGAATCAGACCAAATTAGTTCAGAGGAATAGACTGGCTTTATAATAAAGTTTTGTACAGCAACCTGGGTCATTAAGTCAAGCAAGGGGGTATTTTGGAAAATCTTCGGCCCGTTCCACTAACCGTCACAAAGGGATGGAGCCTGTCGCTTTCGGGATGCGGTTACCAATCCCACAAAGATTGTCGGCCTTAAATGGAAAGTGAGGACGAGTGGCTCCCCTCCCCCTCTCCCCACAGCCCTTCAAGGAGCCCGGGGCGCAGGGTTAATTTCAACCTTCAAAGAGTCGACGTAGGCGGGGTTGGTGTCCGTGCCCAAATCCTGCCCTTGAAACTGCAGGGCGAAATTTTGGAAGGCCTCCAGCGGAGTCGTGCTCACATCGAGGTTGTTCAGGAGTGTGGACGACTTGCCTCCATTTGAGGCGAGGAGCGAAAGGGTTTTGGCGGAAGCTGAGTAAGTGTACTCAAATGTCGTCGGCAGAGATGCGTCAAAATCAAGAGCCGGATGAGTCAGTGGTGCACTGTAACTCAATCCCGTGGGGCCTTGACCTCTGAGGAACTGAATTGTTGGATTTCCCGATGCGAAATAGATCCAATTATATCCGTTATTTTGCACATATTGGTCTGAAAATGTGGTGAACCCGAATCCCGTGAAAAGTGATCCAGAGGGGCGAAGTGTGATGCTGAGCGAGAGGGTGTCGGACGCCCCCAAAGAGGGAAGCGAGAACGACGCTCTATGGTAGTCGACCGGTTCGTTTGAGTTGATCGTAACTCTATCGCTACCGACCTGGAGCGCGCTGTCAGCGGTCCAGTTGCCGAAACCGGAAGCCGTGGTGCGACCGTTCAACGCCCCGGGGTTGGTGCTAAAGTCGTCCTGATAAGTGGGGCCCTGCAGGATTAGGCGTAAAAACTTTGCCGGTGCAGCCCCGACCGGCGTGGTGAAGATCTGCCGCTGGGTCGTTCCGGGCACTGCACCAGTTTGGTCTGAAGAAACGGTGCACCTGACATCGGCTGCGCTCCAGGTGCCACTCGTCAGGTCAGTGGTGCTTTGCCCGATGACGCAAAGATTCGGGTCGTTGATCCGGATGATGGCGGTGATGGAAAGCTGGGTGGTGTTGACCGCTGGCAGAATAGGGGCGCCTTGCGAGGAAGGACCCAATGCACCCCCGATGGCGTAATGAAGCTGGTTCGCATCACTGGGCGAGGCGCCTGAGAGCCAATCTTGGTAAAGCGTCTGGACGGAGCCGCCCTCAGCGAGGGCGTGCACGGGCCATACCCAAGGTGAAGCGAAAAGAAGAACAGCATAAAGGGGGGCGCAAAATTCTTGTTTCCTCAGGCAAAGAGAAGGACCGGCAAGATTTACGTGGGCCATGGTAATCGTCCCAGCATAATTCGACGATCGCAAAAGGTATTGCCTAAAGACTTGGGGTCTGGCGACGGTGGCGGTAGAAAGCCGTCATCGTCCCAAGGCCGAGCAGCAACATCGAAAAAGTCGAGGGTTCAGGGACGATAGAAACACTCAAACGATCGACATTGGCGGGGTTGGAGGCCGTGTCCAATTCCTGCCCTTGAAACATCAGGGCGAAATTGCTGTAGCCACTCAACGGAGTCGTGCTCACATCGAGGTTGTTCAGGAGTGTGGACGATTTGCCGCCATTTGAGGCGAGGAGCGAGAGCGTTTTGGTGGAAACGGAGTAAGTGTACTCAAATGTCGTCGGCAGAGATGCGTCAAAATCAAGAGCAGGGTTGGTCAGTGCTGCACTGTAACTCAATCCCGTTGGGCCTTGACCTCTGAGGAACTGAATTGTTGGATTTCCCGAGGCGAAATAGATCCAATTATATCCGTTATTTGACACATATTGGCCTGAATTGGGGGTGAAACCGAATGCCGTGAAAAGTGATCCAGAGGGGCGAAGTGTGATGCTGAGCGAGAGGGTGTCGGACGCCCCCAATGTGGGAAGCGAGAACGTCGCTGCGTGGTAGTCGACAGGAGTGTTTGAGTTGATCGTAATTTGATCGCTGCCGACCTGGAACGCGCTGCCAGCGGTCCAGTTGCCGAAACCGGAAGCAGTGGTGCGACCGTTCAAGGCTCCGGCGTTGGCGCTGAAGTCGTCCTGATACAAATATGATGCGCCATACAGGTTGCCAGAGATTTGGAGGCATAGCGCGGCGAGAACACCGAGCCCGAGGCGGAAAGTTGTATTTGTATTCATAGGGTATATATACAGCAACCAATGTCATTTGTCAAGGGATGCTTCATAGTAAGCGGTATTTCCTTAATTAAATTTATCCTTAATACTAGCAACTTCACAACTCTCAATCGTAAGTGCCTTATAATCAATCAGGCCATCCCCCTGCTGCTTTTATTTGGCTTTGCCAGTAACGGCGTTGCACAAACCCTGACGACGAAGGCTAACGGCGCCGCAGTCCCCTCAAATATGTCTGACAAGCCGACAACAGGGGGTCCCGGTAAAGTTCGCCTCGCGGGTGACTGGGCGGTTTCTGTTGCGGGAACGTCCCCTGCTAGCAAGACGGTGGAAATTCCCAAACCGGATATCGGCACTGTCACCGATGAGAAGTGTGACACATTGCCCGACTTTGCCGCAAAACACGCGACGACTGGCTGGATGAAAGGCATCCGGCTGAAGGGCGTGGTCGCGGCGGAGTGCACGATAAAAAACGCGTTGGATCCAGCAAGCCTGGTAGTCCGCGGCGGGCCGGAGGATTCCGCGGTCATCTTCAGGCAAGGTGCGGATTACGACGCGGATTTGGAATGGGGCACCGTGTGGCGTTTGCCCAAAGGCGGAATCAAGGCGAACCAGCCCGTGTGGATCAGCTATCGTTATGGGAAAATGCGCATTGATTCAGTCGTGCTCAGTGCCGACGGTGGCGTTCTTCGCAAAGCAGGGTTACCGGATATTGCCATGCCGGAAGCGCCAGCTCTGGCGCCGGGCGAAACCCGCCTAGCGAATGTGTTCATAACGGGCAGACTCCAAGCCCTCACCCCGGATAACCTGTTCCAAATCTTAGAAACCGCCTACCCCGAGCCTCCCGTAACCGGGCCATCGGTTGCGGAAAGAGTGCTGCCAAAGACGCTCGAAAAACTCAAATCCGGAGCGCCGCTCAAGATTCTTGCGTGGGGCGACAGCGTCACGGGCTACAACCGATTTCAGACGATGTTCGTGGATCGACTCCGCGCGCAATATCCCGCCGCAAAGATCGAATTGGTTACGGAAGCCTGGGGTGGACACAACAGTGAGGACTATCTGAAGGAACCGCCGGGCAGTGAACACAACTATCAGGAAAAAGTCCTGGCCCAGAAACCGGATCTCGTCATTTCTGAATTCGTCAACGATGCGGGGCTCATCAAGCAGCAGGTGGAGAAGCAATACAGCCTATTTCTTGAGGATTTTAAGAAACTGGGTGCCGAATGGATCATTCTCACGCCGCACTATGTCCGCCCTGATTGGATGGGGCTCACCCGCCAGCTCGATATTGACGAAGATCCCCGGTCCTACGTGAAAGCCTTGCGCCTATTTGCTGACAAACATCACGTCGCGCTTGCTGATGCGTCCTTGCGTTACGGCAGGCTCTGGAGACAAGGAATCCCGTATCTCACGCTGATGGAAAATAATATCAACCATCCGAATGTTTTCGGTCACACCCTCTTTGCGGACAGCTTGATGGCGCTGTTCCCTCGCAGCCGTTAACGGAACCTCCATGAAGAAGTCAGCTGGCACGTGAAAAAAATTAAAGAATATCGCTTGATGCAATGACATTGGTTACAGCAACGTCGCGCAGCATGAAAAATTTTCCCTCCCTCCGCATCGGGCTCGGTGTTCTCGCCGCGCTTGGCTTGCCGGCAATGGCATTTGCCGACACGGTCCGCTTTGATTTTGAAACGGGCGATCTGCAGGGCTGGCAGATCGTGGACGGCATGCTAGCTGCTCCGGTCTGCGGCCGCGCAACCTATCACAACACGGATTTGGGTCCCACTTACAATAAGGAGGGAAAATACTTCCTCAGCACGCTCGAAGCAGCCGATGGAAGCATGGATATGACACAAACGGCGGTGATCAAATCCCCCGTTTTTGTTTTAGAAGGGCCGGCGATCTCGTTTCTCATCGGCGGCGGCAAGGAGCAAAATGCCTATGTCGCGCTTTGCACCGAGGACGGTACGGAGGTCTTCCAGGCCCGCGGTGACGAACATGAGGTGATGCAGCGCATCACCTGGGACGCCTCTGCGTATGTGGGAAATAAGGTTTTCCTGACGATCGTGGACAAGGAAACTGCGGGCTGGGCACACGTGACGTTCGACGATTTCACCGCCACGGGGCGGATTGACCCGCAGGCCACCCAGGCGCTGCGAGCGTCCGATTCACAGCGTCAGCAGAAGAAGGTGGAGTTGGCGCAGGCCGCCAAGGCCAGACTTGATGCCGATCGTGCCAAGCGGCTGACCGAGTTGATGACCAACGAGCGGTTGTTTGCCCGCGGCGGGCGCCGCGTGTACGAGGGCGATCATCTCGGCGCAATCAGCATGCCGATCGGCGGCATCGCGGCCGGGCCGATCCAGATCAACGGCCAGGCGCGCCGCCACATCTGGCAGATTTTCAAAAACTACAAAGCCATCGATCTGCCGCATTCGTTTTTTGCTGTGCGTGCAAAAACCGCCGGCCAACCCGCGGTGGTGCGGGCGATGCAGACCGCGAAAGAAGGCCCATTCGAAGCGATGCAATCGCTGAAGTTCAGCGGCGAGTATCCGTTCGGCTGGTTCACCTTCGTGGATCCGGCGCTGCCGGTGGCGGTGAGCATGGAGTGCTTCAGCCCGCTGATCCCGCTCGATGAGAAGGATTCCGCCATTCCTTGCGCGATCTTCAACCTGACTGCTGAAAACAAAGGGAAGGAGCCGGTGGAAGTGAGCTTTCTCGGCACGCAGCAGAACGCGGTGGGTGCGGATTGGAAGCAGGCGATCTCCGGCCGCAGTTCGCCCGCCTATGGCGGCAATGTGAGCCGGGTGTTGAGGGATGCGGGCGCGACCCTGCTACATCTCACCACCAGCAAGCCGAAAGACGCCGCCAACTATGGCGATATGGCGCTCGCGGTGCTGAACAATAAGGCGTCGGCCACGGCGGACTGGGAAAGCCTGGAAACATTGAAAGCCAAATTTTCGGAATCCGGGGGAGTTGCGGGAAGCGAGAAGGCGGGTCCGACGCCTGCTGGGCAGACTGTGGACGGCGCATTGGCCGTGCCGTTCACGCTCGCGCCGGGAGAAAAGCGAACGGTGACATATGTCCTCGCCTGGCACTTCCCGAATATGCCTTTGGCGGAAAAACACCTTGGGAACATGTATGCGAACTGGTGGCCGGACGCTTTGGGAGTGGCCCGCGACGTCGCCGCCCGCCTGGATGTGCTCTCGGAAAAAACCCATCTGTATAACGAGACGCTCTACTCCTCGAATCTCCCCTACTGGCTGCTCGACCGGATCAGCTCGCAGGTCGCCATCCTCAGCGCCATGACCTGCAACTGGGCGAAAAACGGCTTCTTCTATGCTTGGGAGGGCTGCAAGCGGGAAGACGGAAGCTGCGAAGGCAACGCCACCCATGTGTGGGGCTATGCGCAGGCCCACGCGCGGCTGTTCCCGGCCATCGGCCGCGCGATGCGCGAGGAAGACGCGGCGAATCTGAGGCCGGAGGGAATGTTGCCCGTGCGCTTCATCTATCCCATGCCCGTATTCGACGGCCAGTGCGCTTTCGTCATGAGCTCCTATCGCGAGCACTTGATCAGCAAAGATGGCAAGTGGCTCAAGGGCCACTGGCCTGCGGTCAAGCGAGTGATGGATTATACGATTGCGCGCTGGGACTCTCCCTCCTCTGGCGGCTCGGAATACATGAACAATGGCGTTCCCGATGGCATGTTGACCGGTCCCCAGAGCGCGATGGATGGTGATCAGGGCGGCACCACGTCCTGGCTGGGCAGCATGTATCTTGGCGCGTTGTCCGCCGCCGCAGAGATGGCCGACCTTCAGGGCGATTCCGCATCAGCCGGACGCTACCGGCAGATCCTTGCCGCCGGGAAGGCGAACCAGGACAAGGCGCTCTTCAATGGCGAATATTATATTCAGGTTCCCGACCCGACCCCGCAGGAGGATTACGGCAACGGCTGTTACATCGACCAGATGCTCGGCCAGTGGTGGGCCTTGCAGATCAACTGCGGATGGATCTATCCCCAAGAGCATGTGCGCTCGGCGATGGCCGCGCTGTTCAAGCACAACTTCCGCGCGAATTTTCACGGCATCCCACAGATCCCGCGCAAGTTTGTCGATGAGCCCGACGCGGGCATGCAGCAATGCACCTGGCCCCGGGGCGACAGACTGACGAGCGCAATGTTGGCGGGCCATCGGAAAAACGAGCTCCGCTACGCCGATGAAGTGATGAGCGGGTTCGAATACGCCGCTGCCGCGATGATGATACAGTCCGGATTGTTGCAAGAGCCCTTCACCGTTCTTCGCGCCGCGGCGGATCGGTATGACGGGCGGCTCCGCACGAATCTCACCAACATGGATGTCGCCTCCTGGGGCTACAGCGGAAACCCGTTCGGTGACGACGAGGCCGGGAAGTTTTACGCCCGCGCCATGGCCATCTGGTCCACCCTCCTGGCCGCCCAGGGCTTCATCTACGACGGCCCCGCCGGGCTTATTGGCTTCAAGCCGGTGTGGAAACCCGAGGATCACAAGTCGTTCTTCACCGCCGCCGAGGGCTGGGGAGTCTTTGTTCAAAGCCGCAAAGACGGTATCCAAACCGAGCGCCTCGAACTCAAATACGGCCAATTGGAACTTCGCGAGCTGGTTTTCGAGGTGCCTGCCGCGAAGACTGATGCCAAGGCAACCGTGAAAGCAGGCGGCCGCCCGTTGGCCACCAAAACTTCGGTCCACGGCACCGAACTGCGCCTCAAATTAGATCAGGCGGTTGAGTTGAAAGCCGGGGAAACCTTACTCGTCGAAATCCGGTAATCTTTCCCGGTGCCATCACCATTAGAGCGGTTTCCGATTTACTGTAGCCGCGGCGCTGTTCCCCCGCAGCCGTTAACGGAACCTCCCTCCCCGCGCTGAAGGTGGCACGTGAATGATGCGTAATTCTACGGTATAACCACGACCAACCGCCACGCGTCACACTCGATCCGATGGGCTGCGGCACGGGCATCCATCAAACGGTTGTTCACTTCGACGCCTCGGGATTCATCAGGCTCACGCCCATCAGCCCGACCACGACTTCCTGCGACAGCGCCTCCAAGGTGACCTCCTTGAGCTTCACGCCCTCGCGCAAGCGCCAGCCGTAAAGCATCGCACGGCAGTTGCTGCCGAGTTGAACCATCAAGGGCGGGGTCTCACCCAATGCAAACGCATCAGATTCCTGATTGTAGTCAGAACCCCAGGGACAGAGCATGTAGAAGTTCAAAGGCGGAACCAGATCGAGGCGCTCCTCAACGCCGTCGGCGTAGCGGAAATGGATCACCGAGTTGGCGATGCGTCCCTGCAACGGCTGGGTCGAGCCAGCGATTAACACCCACACCGCAGCGGCACTTTGATCTACCGGCACAGTCACTTGATCGGGCCAGTTGTCCCACAGCGAGGCAAAGGCCGCGTTGCGCGTTGCCGTCGGGGCCACGAATGGCACGCCTTGCGGGGTCACTAATTGACCGTCGCGCAGCAGGCTGACCGGTTTGCTGGTAGGCACTTCACCGAGTCTGACTAAAACCTGTTGTCCAACGGAGGACGCCACTTCGGCAGCGGACTGCTCTTTCAAAACCCACTCGGCATCAGCTGGTCGGGAGGGTTTCGGCTTACCACCATCCGCCGCCACCTCCGCATCGGTGAGTGCGCTCGGAATGAGCACCACCCGCTGGATTTGGCCATCGAAGCGGTTTCCGCCGGCTGCGTCCGCACCGATGAACAATCCCTGCTCCGCCACGGAAAGTTGCGGGAACGCGCCATCATCACCGCTGGCGATCAGTTTGCCATTCTTATAGAGCTTCGCGATCCGCTTGCTGGCGCTATACACGGCTGTCACCCTCACCTGTTCGCCGGGCGTCAACACGTTGGTCGCGGTCAGTAATCCATTTGCGGTCAGCAGGCGCAGGCTGTTGGCTGGATAGGTATCGAGGAGGAACCCGTCGAGCGTCCCGGGGATGGAGCGATCCACAATGCGTCCGCCCTCTTCCGGCATGGCTTCGGGAACCAGCCAGGCGTCGATGGTCACTTCATCACGGTAGCCAAAAGCTTTGGGATTTTTGGCCGCCCAGCTCTGTTGCAAAGCAGAAGACTTCAGGCCGACGTTTTCAAGCCCGATCGCTGGCGGGTACTGCTTCCAGTGCACCCTGGTCCAAGCCCGGTAACCGTCGCGGGCGAGGCGCACGCTGCATGTAGCCGGCCTAGGCGAGGCATAGTCTTGTTTGAAGATGGTACGGATGTCGCCATTGGCCGCTGAGGAGATGTCCAGCGGTTTCCAGGTTGCACCGGGGTTGGCGCTGCGCAGGTTCTTCAACTTGCTCACGCGTTGTTGTTCGGGATTGGTAATCTCCAGTTTCCACACCTTCCAATACGGGACATCGGCATTCACCAGCCCCAGGACTGCGTAATGTCCGGCGTCGGTGGAACACGTGCCAACGATTCTATTTCCGTTGATCGCGTGCGTTGTAAAGCAGCCCTGATCGTCGTTAATTTGTTGGATTGGGCCATCAGCATTCAGCGTGAGTTTCTGGCCGGCAACCGCAGCCAGCTTTTGCTCCGCATGAACCACCCGCCGTTCCGCCACGGTGACTTGCACCTCGGCTTTGGCTCCCTTGGGCAAGCGAACGACCGCCATGCCGTAGCCGAACCAGGGTTGCAGCTCTGCCTTCACGGCTTGGCCGTTTACCGTCACTCCCACCAGGCGCTTGGCATAGACCGGCAGCCTCAGCACCATTTCCGCAGGCGTTTTAAGACCGATCCCATAACGATCCACTTCACCGACACGTTTGAAACTCAATTGGTAATCGGGTGTGTTGATGTCTGCATGATCCCAATCGCTTGGCAGCGACGGCTGCACCTGCACACGCCCGTTCGGATAGTCAGGCAAATAGCCAAACAAACCCTCAACCACAGAGCGGCAGAACCCGCTGGAAATATCGGTGAAATCAACGCTGCAATTCGGATGATTCAAGCCGCCGGGCGAAAGAAAATTGCAACGATTCCCGTAGGCTGCCTTCGGTTTGAGATCGCCGAAACCGCTTTCGGTAAATGTTCCTTTCAACAGATTCCAGCCTGCGTCGGACAACCCCGTCTGGAAGTAAGTCAACGCGAGATGATAGATGTCACCACCATACAATTGCCTCACGCTCCATATCGACGGCAACCAGTTGGAGGTTTGGCAAAGCTCCCCGCCATAAGGCAGAGTGATGCGCTCCAGCCCCCACTCGGTGTAGTAAAGGGCGCGGATGGCTTCGAAGGGCGTCGTCATGCCTAGGTCGATCGGCAGGAATTCGCTATACAACCAGGCGTCATCATGAACGCGCTTATGCCCGCCCTGCTCGATGTAGGAGGCGAAGTAACCCTTTCGCTTCAGCCACAGGATGTCATGCAAGGCCTTGTTGATCTTTTCCGCCTGAGCGGTGTGGCGGGCACTTCCCGCCGGGTCACCCTTGCGCTGGCACATTTCCGCGGCAGCCAAATGTATGGAATAAGAGTAGGCGCTTTCTTCCACCGTGCCGCCGCCGTTGTAGCCGACGGAATCGGTCGGCCATGTGTTGATATAACTTTCATAGAGGCCGTCGTTGTCGGGATCAAAGCACTCCTTGGCCCATTCCAAATGCAGCTCCAGCGCGGGCAGCAAGATCGCCTCCAACCCAGGATCGGCTGTATGCCTCCAGGAGCGGACTAACCCGTCCATGAACTGCGTCTGGAAGTTGTACATGCCCATGTCAATTCCGATGCGACCCTTGCCGTAGTAGCGCGAATCAGCAGCTTCCTCTGTGCCGATCGCGTTGGCATGCGCAGCGGTGTTGGTGGAACTCGTGATCATTGTTTTGATATAATAAGCCGCCTCATCCTTTACGAGCTGATGCCAGCCGTAAGCCGTGGCGCCATCCAACATGCGCCAGCCGGGCATCTGACAGCGCCACTGCGAACCGCCATGGGTAAACACTGGGGCGACATACATGCCATAAACAGCCGAGGACGATGCCGCAACTTGTGCATCGAGATACGGATCCGGGCTTTTCACAACCGCCATGCGGCCGATCTGTGTGGCGTGCTTCCAGCCCGCTTCAAAGTCCTGAGCCGGCGTGTTTGTGATGCTTTGCGCAAACTGGCGCTTGGTCGGATCCAATTGCGCCGGGGTCAGATTTTTGGAACCAGACCAAGGCGTGCAAAGCGAATAAGTTCGCTCCGTAACACAATCCACATGAAGCGCGAAGTTCACCGGCTTCGCATCGGATAGTTCCATCGTCGCACAAACGCCCTTGTCCATTGGCTGGGCAACTGCAGTCAGCAATGCCTTGGCCTCAGCAGGCTGCGTCGAGCTGAGCTTCTTAAACACCACCGGAACGTCGAAACGGCCGAGAACATGCAGCGGCGGTGGATTCTCAATGAATTTTGCCGGATCGACCAGTTGTGCATCAAAGCCGTCGTTGCCCGTGGTCACTTGATACGGTGCGTTGGCGTCGTCGGCCGGCTTTCCCACCATCGCCTGACCATCTAGACCAGAGCCGATCAAATAGCCGCCGTAAAGCCACATCAATTTATCCTGTGGTTGAGTTCCCTTGGCAGCCGCCCGCACCACGTATCCCACTCCGCTGGCCAGCGTCGTGGTCTCGATGGTGATTTGCAGACCGGCAAACCGCTCGTCTGCGAGGATCCACTGCATCCGCCCCGGCAGATACCGCGACGTGACGTTTTTGAAGTCATGCAACCACACCGCATCGCTGCCACGTTGCAGAGCGAGATTCAGGCGACCGAAAATGCCGTTTTGGTCCAGCCCGGCCCATCTCGGGCGGTCGCCGATGTAAACAACGGGAAACTTCTGGTTGGAGTATATTGGCCGGTTGAAATCGTTGCCGCCGTTCTGGCAGACGATCGCCTCGCCCTCTGGATGATAACGCAATTGCGGGTGCAAGGTTGGGACCGCCTTGGGTGCCGCATTTTCTGAGGCCTGAAGAGTGAGTGTTCCGGTCAAGGCAAACAACAAATGGCTGATATAAACGAACCGGAATTTCTTATTTGATTTATCGTTCATTAGTTGATCAGAATTTTTAGCGAGATTTTATCCCAAACATGCAGGGACAAAAGTCATTAAACTTAATTAATCAGTTCGATCGGTCGCAAGAGTTGCTATTCCCCGCAGGATCCGCGCACGGCTAACACCGCTGGGATTTCGTGAAAGCCGGGGGTGTAAACCGTCTCACCATTAAGTATCCTGAGCAGAAGATCAGTGGCTTTCACTGCCATATCAAAAAGAGGTACATCGATCGAGGTGACGTTAGCCATCTCATGGGGTTCATGGTTCTGGACACCACTTGAAATTAGTAAAATTGGACCTGGGAAAGACAATCCCATGGAATGAAGTGCGTTGCTGACTTTCCCACACAGGTATTCCGCCGTGAGGAAAATGCCTACCGGACCATCCCCCTTAACCATCTGGAAAAGCGGATTCCGAACGATATCCATGTCATTTTCCATATGGATCACGGATGTCTTCACGCCGACGGGAGCTAGTTTTGCGGCCTGGTTTAAAAATCCCTCCTCGCGCTTGAGGAGACACGCAAACGACTCGTAATTCTTCGGGGTAACCACGACCATCCGCCGCGCGCCACGCTCGATCAGATGGGTTGCAGCACGGGCGCCAATCGACCGGTTGTCCACATCGACATTCATCAGCCACGACTTCGATTTCTCAACTGTACCCATGAGCACGACTGGAAAAAGTCTCAGTGCGTTGCGTAAATAATCTTCTGAATGGCCCTCCGGATCCACATAGAGCAACCCGTCGAGGAGGTCATCTCCCTCATGGGCGTCAGTCATTTGACCCGGCTTATCTCGTTTGTGGATTACAAGGTCGTAGGCCGCAAAAAGCGGATGAGAAAATACGCCCGAAATAAAATGATGTGAAACCGGTGAGAAAAAAGGTCCGGTTGGGTTTGTTTTGTCGTCTAAGGAGGGGAGCGTTGGAAAAGAAATCCCGACTAGGTGGGTGCGCCGGTCAGCCATGGCCCGCGCCAAACGGTTCCTTCTGTAGCCAAGTTCAACAGCGGCCCGTCGGACACTTTCTATGGTTTCAGGGCTGATAGGAAACTGGCCGAAGCGTTCGTTGAGAATCCTGGAGACGGTAGATTTGCTTAGGCCACAATGTGCCGCCAACTCGGCTAGTGTGACCCGAGGGGATGAAGAAGACTTCTGAGGTTTCTCTTTGGACTTGATCAAGTACTTCCTTGCCACTGACTTACCTGAATAGTGCGTCAACTCAAAGTAATGTCAATTTCGCCAACACCGTCAAATGCCCAGATGCCATCTTCGTGTAGACCGATCGACTTAATAGTTCTAATTTCCATACCAAGGCTTAAGATATGTTATCATTTTGAACATATGATTTATCGAATGCGATACATCGAATTAGCCGTCATCGCACTAGCATTTCATGCGCTCCCATTCATTGCTTTAGCGCAAACTGGTGTTGTCCAAGGCTACAAAGTGAAAGCGTCGAGCATGGATTTAAATGCCACTCCGCCATCGTGGGAAACTATTTCACTTGATGGAACTCCGCAAACAAGTGCGCAGCCGTATTTTCTTACCACTGTATCTGCTGGCACCCATACGATATCTGTCTCTGTTCCGTCTGGATGGAGTGTTGGTTACACGCTCTGTTACAACGATACATCGTGTCATACGATGACTCCGACGCCGGGCAACTCGGTAAGCGTGAATGTTACAACGGGTGGTTATGTGGATTTGTGGTGGCATTACACACCTATCGCGCCGATCCATACGCTCACGAAGATATTTGATGGCACTCTTGATTACGAACTCTACACGCCACAGAGGATTCCCAATGTCTACGCGCCGCATGTTCTGTATGAAGACGGCATCTACAAAATGTGGTATGGCGGTGGTGGAACAGACACGCGTGATCGAATTCTCTATGCGGAATCATCCGATGGATTGAACTGGATCAAAAAAGGTGCGGTCATTGATGCGGGGAGCGACTACAACGCGAACGACCCGACGGTCGTAAAAGTTGGCAATACATACTACATGTATTTCACCGTTTCTCTGGTAAGTTTGATTGATCGCATCGAGTCCGCAACCTCGCAAGACGGCATTCATTGGACCAAGCGCGGGGCAGCGATTGAGATAGGCCCATACGAATGGAACGCGCGATTCGTTGCTCGACCTACTGTCATATACGACGACGGGATATTCAAAATGTGGTACGACACCACTTCAGGAACAGACTACTTTGCACCAATTACCGAGCAATCTATCGGCTATGCGACATCCTCTGATGGTCTCGTGTGGAATAAGTATCCGAACCCTGTCTTTTCGGGATTTGCCGCAGTTGATGTCACCAAATGGCAAGGTGTGTATTTCATGCTTCTACAGGGAGCATGGCAAGGCACGCTTCTCGCAACCAGCGCGGACGGCATCTCATGGCAATCAAAAGGTACTTTGATCTCCCCGTCTCTTATGCCGAAACCCGAAAATGATCCTCTATATGACTCCGCAACTGACAAAACACTAGGCCATCTTACGCCGTTCTTTTTTTTCGGACCGACACAAAAACCGGAAGCGATTTATATGGGAGGTGGACTGCCGTACGGTGCTGCGGCATACAATCACCCCGCAATGTACGTGTACAAGCTTGACGGGAGTGAGTTGAATCAGTTTCTTCCAACAGCAGCTTTGACTCAAACTCCTGCACCGACATCGCCGTAGGCCGCGACTGTGATATGTGCGCCCCCCGGCGCTGTGGCTCCCCCGGTTGGATCATTATAGGGAAATCCCTAAGAGAGCGTTGAAGCTGGCCACTGCATCCTTGTGTTTCATACCTCGATCTGGTCGAGGCATTTCTGCGCTTCGGGTTTGCAAGGGGAAAGAACAAGTGGGCGGTTGCGGATCGGATACTGAAATTCAACGTGAAGAGCGCGATCAAATTTCCATCGGCAAAACCGAGAAAAGGCGCGGTACCAGTGCCCTTCATCGTGACGACGCCTTCTTTGACGTTGGTGGTGCAATCCCGCGCTTCCAGCCCTGTGGCGCAGGATCATTGTCGTCTTTGGCGGTGGTTTTCGCAGCGGCTTTGGACTTTGGGGGGGCCTGGTTGGTCTGCTTGCCCTCAAGTTCGGGATGATACTTTGCGGGGTCAAAGGCGGGGTTCACCACGGGCACGACCGCCTTGGTGTCGGCGAGGAACTTCTCGATCAAGGCATCAAGTTCGGAGACGAGCTCCGGTTTCCGCACGGCAAGATCGTTTTTCTCGCTCAAATCATCACGCAGGTTGAACAACAGATGGCGATGCGCACCCTTTTCGCCGCCATGGAAAATGCGGATGAGTTTCCAATCGCCCCGATGCACCGAGATGGCGGGCGGGAGCCAGTCGGGTACGCCGGGATCGTGGGGAAAGTATTGGAAGACGGTCTTGCCGTTTAGCGGCTCCCCTTTGAGCGCGGGCAGGATGCTCGCGCCGTCGAATTTCTGATCGGGTGCGGGTTTCAACCCAAGCCCGCTGAGTAGCGTGGGGTAGTAATCCTCGCTTTGCACAATGGCGCTGCTGCGAGAGCCCGCAGTGGTGATGCCCGGCCAAACGACGACGCAGGGCACACGAGTGCCGCCCTCGAACATCGTGGCTTTTCCGCCCCGCAGCGGTGCGTTGCTGGTGGGCGTGGTGCCATCGACTCTGTCATACATGTTGCCGCCGTTGTCGGCGGTGAAAATGATGATGGTGCGGTCGGCAAGCTTAAGCCGGTCGAGGGTGTCGAGCAGCTTGCCAATGGCTTCATCCATGCTCTCGACCATGGCGGCATAGGTGGGACTGCGTTGCGGATCAGACGAATTCACGCGGGCGCGATACTTCTCAATGAGCGCCTTTTTGGCATCGAATGGAGCGTGCACGCTGAACATCCAGTAGTTCAGATAAAAAGGCTTATCCTGGTGTCGTTCCATGAATGCCACGGCTTCCTTCGCCATGCGGTCCTCGAGGTGCTGGTTGGGCTCCCCGGGGTCGGCGTCAAAGTCCTTGAACTTCCATGGCGCGACATAACTTCCTGCGGGCCCCGGACCAGGCCAGTGTGGCACATCAACATCGAAACACTGCTGCAACGGCGAATAAGGCTCCTGCCCGAGATGCCACTTGCCGAAATGTCCCGTGGCATAGCCCGCGGCTTTCAGTGACTTCGACAGCGTATAATAGTTGGTCTGCAATCGCGTCACCGTTGACGGCTGAATTACCTTTTGATCCGGCGCCGCTTTCTTGCCCGGCATCGCTTGCAGCAGGACCTCCCGGTCGTGACAGTGTGGCATCGTGATACCGGTGCGCGCCGGACTCAGCCCAGTGAGAATGGCCGAGCGCGTCGGCGAGCATAAGGGGCTGGCCGAATACGCCTGGGTGAAAGTGACTCCACGCTTCGCCAGCCGATCGACATTCGGTGTCTGGTAGAGCTTCGTCGCGCCAAAAAGCGTGGTGTCGCTCCAGCCGAGATCGTCGGCGAGAATGACAATGATATTGGGCCTCGCCTCAGAGGAGAGCGCACCGCTCTGCATCATCAACAGCAGAGCCAAAGTTGGTAGTCGCAGGAATTTCGCCCGCTGGCTGGTTTGCAGTGTCATGGTAAATGCTAGGAATTTTCTTTTTTCGTCAATTCCATTTACGGGAATTATCGCATAAAAGCCCTCCAATGACTGCAAAAACTAGGCGCGGTTTATCCCAAACCTTGAAGCTCCCAGCAAGTTTTACTTAATGCTAGGAATTTGCTTTTCTACCCCGCACACCTCCCCTTTCCACGCTCGGCGGGGTACTCCAGAAAAGGATCCCTCGGTAGCCCGCTTGAAGAAATCGGTTCCCGACAATCGTGTTGGTGGCAGGAAGGTCCTCGGGATCCTGGAGATACCTCGATCGAGCTACTGCTCTAGACCTAAAGAGGAAACGCACTATGCACGATTACAAAAAACTGGCTTACTGCAGCTGCGCTTGATTGAAGCAGGCCTTGGCAATGTCCCGATAAAGAAGGGCCTGTTCATAGCGGTCGGTTTCCTCGACCAGTTTTCCGGCCTGATTGGGAAAAAGTCGGGCATAGTAGGATCTGCCCGAAAGAAGTTCGGGCGAAAAGATAAGCACATCCCCCGCTTTGGCATGGTGCAGAAAGCCGCGCATGGCGCGCGTCCACATGAGACGAAAGTCAGAGAAATAGTCCGTGCCACCGCTGGCCGCAAAAGGGCGGGAGCTAACATCATCCACAGGCATCTGCATCTGACCCGGACTCGCGATCCGGCCGTGCATAAAGCCAATGCGATCGAAGATCGGCGCCATAAATTCCATCTTTATTTCCAGCCCGCCATAAGGCATCTCCTGCCCGCAGTAGTAGTGGCTGAAATCCCCATTGAAAAGCACCTCGGGAAACTTCCGAGTGATCTGAACCGTGCGCCACATGTCCTGGGTGATGGTGGCCCGGTGGGTTTCGATGAAAATAGGAAGCCTGGCTTTTTCCGAGGCGGCTAAGATGGCCTCAACGAGACGGTACACCTCTTTGTCGTCTTCGATCCCCCAGCCAACGTGGACCGTCAAACACTGATCGCCTCGGTCGGCGTGCCGTTGCGCGACGGGGAGCGCCTCATTAGGAGTGTTGATGCGGTCGAGACCGCAGTAGGGCATCAGGGCAGCAGACGGCGGCATGCCGTCGGTCACTTGCACTCCGTCAAAACCATCAGCGCGTAGCCTGGCCAAACTTTCATGTCCTTTCAGGCCGGGCCAGACGGTTCCCGGTCGGAGTTCATCCAGATTGGCCAAGTTTAGGTAAATGAGCAGCTTGGGCTTATCCCCCGATCCGTCATTTAGGTAACGAGGCATCTCTTGATTTTCTACCGTTGCTCCGGAGATCAACAAATGCGACGGCTTGGCTGCAGATACTTTTCTTCCCTCGGAATCCGCTTCAGCTCGTGCTTTTTCCAGTAATACTTCAAGTCGTCCCTCTGCCATCCTGCGTAGATATCCTCCCAAGCCAGTTCAGTGTGCGGGTTGAGCGAACCTTCTTCGATCGGCTCATCAACGGACTGATACCGGACGTCCAGCGACAACCGGATCATCTCCTTCTGCTGGCAGCGCAGGGCTTTGTGGATGGTAAAACTCGGGAAAGTGAGCACGTCGCCCGCCTCGTATTCTACTTCCACCCAATCCGTCTCCCACGGACAAGTTTGTGCAGCGATGCTCCCGGCACCCTTGGAGGGCTGAATTGGCACGTAGCCGAGTTTATGAGTTCCGCGCAAAACGGTCAGACCGCCCATGGAGCGCGGGCAATCCCCCAACGGAATCCATGCGGTCCACGTCTTGGTCGTACCTTGGATCAGCGGAAAATCCTGATGAGGCGGAGTAGGCACCATGGCACGATGCCCCGTGATCATACGCGCGATATGACGCGCATGGACCAACACTTCCGTCCCGAAAAGCATTTCATAGAGGGCAAGCAAATGGGGATGATGAGGTAACCGGTGAAGACTCTCCACCTTCTGTGCGGTCTTGTAAGCGGCTGTGCTCACCCCGATATCCAGACGCATTTCCTCCTCTGGGACCTGATTCAAGGATTCTAGGTCGATAACGCCGCCTTCCGCATCCTGCCCTGCCTTACGCCATCCATACCCATCGACCACGGCCAACAAATCCCGCCGAACAGCAACCACGTCCTCTTTGGGTAGGAGTTGCTTGAAAAACAAATAGCCATCCTCCTCCGCCCTCGTCCGCAAGGCCTCCGCATCTTCCAGAAGCGGGGTAGAATCGATCATCCGACGGTTGTTTTCCTCAAGAATGGGTGCTTGGTTCATGTCTTTATCTATACGCCTTGTGATCTATTTATGAATGGCTTACTCTTTAAATACATGGCTTTTTCTATCAAACCCCGTGCTCCTAAAAAACGCGGCCGCAAGCCCAGCCCCATCCTCGTCTATGCCAACTGGTTTCAGTTCGGCACCTCGAAACGCTTGGTTCAGCCCAGGGTGGAAAGCCGGATGCTTCTTTCGGTGCACCGTGGCTCCGGAACTGTTCATATCAATGGTCAAACCTATCCGGCCCCGTGCGGTTCCTGGTTTTTCCTGCCTTGGGGCCATGCCATCGAGTATGCCGCTGACGCTTCCGACCCCTTCTTTGTGGGGGGGATTCATATCATTCCAGATCACGCCCCCGGAATTCCGGTGCGGAATCGGGTCGCCCACGGCAGCGGGGATGCCCTCGCCGGCGTCCCTTACCGGCGCGATGCCGATCTGCCCTGCGGACGGGCCCTGCGCCAAGGGTCGTTCGAGCCTGGGCGTGGCCGGCTGAATGCACTTATCCATTACCTGATTGAGTCCTTCCAAGCGGAGCGACCGGACGGACATAGACAGCGGCGGGCGGCCGAGTGGCTGCTGGAGGAACTTTCCATCAATTTGAGGCAGGCCCCCTCCTCTGGTTCCGAGATCCTTTCACCCACTTTATTTCGGTTGGAAACCTATATCCGACAAAACCTGCATCGTCCCCTAGCCATCCCAATCATGGCCAAGGCTGCAAACTGCAGTGTAGCTGGAATCCACCGTATGTTTCAGTTGGTGCGAAAGCAGACACCGGCAAAATGGGTGGCCGCACAAAGAACCGAGCGGGCCGCTCACCTCCTGCGTACCACCAGTTTGCCCGTCCAAGAAGTTGCGGGAGAAGTCGGCATTGCAGACCCGTTTCAATTTTCACGTTTTTTCAAGCGCCACACCGGCTACTCACCCAGGAGCTATCGCCAGCGCCAAGGAATCCTTTAAGACTCGAAGCGGCTATAGCTGATGGAAGATTTCGTCATGGCCGAAACCGATCTGAGGCAAGGTTTGAGATTAAGCCCTTGGCGTTTTTGTCCTTATTTTTAAAATAAAACCTGATTCCCCGCCCCACACCTTCCGCTAGTTAGGAATCGATGTCTTTCCAAAGCGCACAATGGATCGGAGACCAGAAGCGGAAAACCACCGGCCGCCAACCCAGCCCCTTTTTGCGGAAATCCTTCCTCCTTCCAGAGCCCGTCCGCCGTGCCACCCTCCATTGGACCGCTCTCGGCATCGCGGACCTCCACCTCAACGGCCAAAAAGTCGGACGGGATTTTCTCATGCCGGGCTGGTCCGACTACCGGAAGCGCGTTCAGGTCCTCTCTACCGATGTCACCAAACTTCTTCGGCCCGGCCCCAACCGGTTCGGCGCTATTCTCGGCGACGGCTGGTACTGCGGCTACCTGCTCTGGAAGAAAGATCGCAACTTCTATGGCAAGCACCCCCAACTTCTTGCCCGGCTGGAAATCGAACTGATCAGCGGTCGCCGAATCTCCATCGGCACCGACCGCACCTGGGAACTCCGCTACGGTCCCATTCTCTCAGCCGACCTGTATGACGGGGAAAGTTACGACGCCCGAAAGGAAATTCCCGGCTGGTGTGAACCAAATTCCCCCACCCGTGGCTGGCGACGGGTGAACGTTCTTCCAAAATATCGGGGAATCCTGCAACCGAAGGTCAACGAACCGGTGCGGGTCACCCAGTCCCTGCCTACCCGCAAGATCACCCGGCCCGCCCCCGGAGTATACGTCTTCGACTTTGGCCAAAACTTGTCTGGAGTTTGCCGCCTCCAAATCCGCGGCCGACGCGGTCAAACCGTCACCCTGAAGTTTGCCGAGATGCTCAAGGCAGACGGGAACGTCTACCGCGAAAACCTTCGCTCCGCCCATGCCACCGACACCTACGTCTGCCGTGGCGGCGGAACCGAAAAGTGGACTCCGTGCCTCACCTTCCACGGGTTCCGCTACGTGGAGGTCACCGGCCTGACCCGCCCTCCATCCAAATCCCTGCTGACCGCTCTGGTTCTCCATACCGACATGAAACCCACCGGTCGCTTCAGTTGTTCTCGGCCGATCCTGAACCGTCTC
>Ga0114967_10000756_pt1 | contig 27590 bp, 17 predicted proteins | sample M_130628_MF_Meta_FD_92639 | JGI IMG/M metagenome (GOLD analysis project Ga0114967, IMG submission 92639) | Freshwater microbial communities from Lake Montjoie, Canada to study carbon cycling - M_130628_MF_MetaG | ecosystem: Environmental > Aquatic > Freshwater > Lake | place: Lake Montjoie...
CGGATCACAACGGAAAAATCACCCTCCGAGTGACTTCGATGGATCAGAGTAGTTCGATCCTTCCCCTAGGTATTCACAAGAACATCTACCCCTCCATTCGCGAATGTGATCAGATCGACGTTCCCGCCCGAACTCTCGACCACTTGATTTACGAGCTCGGACTTGCCCCGAATTTGTTCAACTTCCTGAACCTTGATATTCAAGGGGCGGAGCTTCTTGCACTCAAAGGGGCATCCAGACTGTTGGGTAACATAGAAGCGATCGTGTCAGAGGTGAATCTCGTCGAATTATATCAGGGAGCCGCGCTACTTCCTCAGTTGGAGGCGCACTTGCGCGCCGCTGGGTTTAACAGAGCCGCGATGTTTACTCCTTGGCACCCGACTTGGGGGGACGCGTTTTTTGTAAGAAGGCCCGTGGTTACAATGTCCTCGCTTGGAAAAAACGGGCGATTTGCAAACCAGTTGTTCCAGTATCTTTACCTGCGTCTTGTGGCTAAAAAGCAAGGGGCTATCGTGCAAACCCCGGATTGGGCGGGGAGAACGCTCTTTGGGCTCGAGGATCCAGAACCAGTTGGAAGTTTCCCTTTGGTATATGAGGCAGGTAGGACGGAATTACCGCCTTTCTCGAGTGAAGTATCCGACCCAGTCGCGCTCATCCAGCATCGGCAGGAAGCTTTTCCTGATACGGACTTTTGGGGCTGGTTTGCCTTACACACAAGAGAGATCTCTTCGCATCGAGACCTTATACGACAGATTTTCACTCCGGTCCCGAGACTTCAAGAGCGGCTGAATTCGCTAGTTGCCAACTTGGCTCTCGGGAATAGAAAACTCATCGCGGTACATCTGCGGAGGGGGGATTACGGGTACGCATCGTTTTTTCGCGCTCCGTGTAGCTGGTACGAGAAATGGATCCGGGAAGAAAAATTCAGTCCTGATACCCACGTCATCTACATCGCATCTGAATCGGCAGAGCTTTACAGACAACGTTTTCAGGGTTTTCGTGTGGTTACTCGGCTGGATGCAGGTTGCCCTGATTCATTGGAGCCTTATTTAGATTTTTTTGTGCTCAGCCAAGCCAAAGCGCTGGCGATTTCTAATAGTACCTACTCGTTTCTAGCTTCGATGCTCAATACGCAAGCCCAATATTTGTTTCGTCCCTGTAGCGAAGCTAATGGTCTAATATCTTTTGATCCATGGAATGCACAGGTTTTCTTGCGGCGCGAGGTTTCTGATTCGGAGCATAAAGAGTACGCGATGGTTGACTAAATTCGATTTGCCAGTCCAAGTGAATGTAAGGTGAGGAGCCTCGGCTCCAATATCGAATTCAAATTCTCTTCATAAGATGCCTCTCATAGCGCCCATTGCTCTTTTTTGCTACAATCGCCTCAGCCACACTCAGCGCACTGTAGAGGCCCTGAGGGCGAACAGCTTGGCGAGTGAAAGCGATCTCTGGATTTTCTCAGATGGCCCCAGAAGTCAGGAGGACTTGGTGAAGGTTCAAAAACTACGTTCTTATTTGACTACGATCACGGGTTTTAGAGCTATCAATCTTGTTGAGCGTGCAAATAATATGGGGCTTGCTGCGTCTATTATCGCTGGAGTTTCTGAGCTTTGTGATAGATTTGGTCGCATTATAGTAGTCGAGGACGATTTAATAACGGCTCCTTTCTTTTTGGAGTTTATGAATGAAGCTTTGGATATTTATGCCGATACCGACGAAGTTGTGAGTATTCACGGTTATGTTTTTCCTTCGGCAAAAATTCTTCCCGACACTTTCTTTCTCAAAGGGGCCGATTGCTGGGGATGGGCTACTTGGAAGCGTGGTTGGAAGCTGTTCAATCACGATGGAGCGGGACTTCTTGAGCAGTTGGAGAGTAGGGGCTTAAGTCGAGAGTTTGATTTTGATAACACAATGGGTTACACTCAGATGCTTCGGGATCAGATTGCCGGAAAAGTCAATTCTTGGGCGATCCGTTGGTATGCATCTGCATTTTTAGAAAACAAACTCACTCTCTATCCCGGAATATCTCTGGTGCAGAACATTGGTCACGACGGGAGTGGAGTTCACTGCGGCATATCCAATACTTTTGATGTTAGCGTGGCTGAGCGGAAACCGATGTTGCAAAAGCTCCCGCTGATCCAAAGTGTTGAGGGACGTAAAGCGTTCGAAAGTTACTTTAATTCACAAAGACGTCTTTCTTTAGTGGGAAGGATTAAAAGGTTCTTTCTAGATAATAAATGTTTATGCTGTTGATGTTTGGTTCGTAGTTGAACGTAAAATGTCTGCCTCGTGGGGCTGTTTAAGGGCTCCGATTTTTAATTTATGGGACCTTTTAAGGCAATTCGGCGTTTCCTGAGAAACAGAAGTGACTTTTATCGTGAATATCCGTCCTTTGAGAAGGGTGCTCTGCGCGATGACCTGATTTATTTCGCAGAATGGTTTCGTATATTGCGTTCAGGGAAGGCACCAATTGACCTAGAGTTGCCATGGATAACTTTGCCTGCGACGGATTTTTTACGGAGAATTGTGCAGCCGGGAATGAAAGTTTTTGAGTGGGGGTGTGGTGGCTCAACCCTGTTCTATGCCAACAGGGGCTGTGAGGTGACAGCCATTGAACACTCATTGCCATGGTGCGATATGGTCAGTGCTAGGCTTTCGTCTATACCTGCTTCGCGATGTCGAGTTGAACACGTCCCGCCGGATGACGTCGAATTTGCCACTGATCAGCGGAACATCGCGGGGGCATCTGTTTCGTATCGCAGCACGAGTTCGGAATTTGAGGGGAAGACATTCGCCGGGTATTCCAGTAACATAGATTCTTATCCTGAAGGTTTCTACGACATCATAGCTATTGACGGTCGAGCTAGGTCGAGCTGTCTGTTCCACGCTTTAAAAAAGCTCAAAATAAGGGGATACCTCCTCTTCGACAATAGTGAGCGGGACGAGTATCGTCAGGGCATGGAGATGATTCCCGAGCATTGGCCCCGAGTTGATTTCGTAGGGCCTATTGTTTCATGCCAGAATTTCGGATGCACTTCGGTTTGGCAGGTATGTGATGGCCCGCTGCGGCGAAAAGTTTGATAGAAATTACGATATGGCGTTATACTCGTCGCTTTAGTTTGCGTTAATTTGGGATTGACGCTCCTACGCGACCGGACATTTCAAGGTTCGACCCCAGCACTTTCGGCGTGCAGCGAATTTTTTCAAAATTTGCAGCAAGGACGCCTCCTCCTCCGATCTGTCGAGAGCAATTCCAGCGAGCCGCTGACTGCCTGCCTCAATCAGTCTGTGACGGGTTTCCGGATTGCCTATCGCCTCCATGGCCTTCGCCAAATCGTCAGCGCTATCCGGGTCAATCAAGAGCGCTGCGTCGCCGGCTTGCTCACGATGCAGTTTGGTATAAATCACGGGGCATTTTAGGGACCACGCCTCGAGCGGAGGAATATTGGTGGGGCCGAAATAAGAAGGCATCACCAATGCCTGACAACCTTCATAGAGGCCTCGGATATCCTCCGAATCCACAAATCCAAGAAAACGAACCTGCGCTTGCAAACCGTGGGCTTGAACAAATGATTTCAAATGTGGCTCCGAGCCGTAGTCCTTTCCGGAAAAAACTACAGTGGGTCTTTTGCTGGAGTTCCGTAATAGAAGAAGAGCCTCTAGGATTCGGATGTGATTCTTGTGCGGCCAAAATTGGGCGGGATAGAAAAAGTACCCCTCGGATAGTTCATGCTTTTTAAGTATTTCTTTAGTGGAGATGGCGCTGGGGCGCTCTAGAAATGGGGATGGAGCGAACGGCATACTCAAAAAGCGCTCGGGATCGATACCGTAACGAAACGCCGCGGTCTTACTCAATTTCTCGGAATCCGTCAGGATGCAAACCGCTGCACCCAGGTGATGCCGGTAGTACTCCTCCCGTCGATGGTAGGCTCCAAATTCGCGAACTTCGGGAAACTCTGGGCAGTCGCGGTGACAAAGGTCCCAAAGGGTGGTGATGTAGTTGAGACGCTGCAGTCTCGAAAAACCGCTCTCTGGGGTGACAAAATAGGCAAGGTCGGCGCCCCTGCCTAGCAGATGGGCCTCAAAGCCGCTTACGATTTTATGGCGGTGTAGAAAGGCGAGACCGGAAGGTCGCTTGGCGATGGAGTCGAAACATTTATCGCGCCACGTTTTTTTGTAGAGAGAGGCCGTTACGCCGAGTTGATTCAGAAAAACGAGATTATCGCGGCGGAACGTGACGGCCTCAAACTCAAAAAGGCCGTGGCTCAAGCGCTGCATCTGCAGGATCGCGTTGAGGGCCTGATTGAACCCGCCTCCCGAGCTCAAATGCGTATCGAGAATCGCGACGACTTTCATTGGCTAGGTTAATTTTTCCCGCGCAAGGTCAAATACACTTTCGGTGACCCGCTGCATTTGCTCTTCCCGCAGGGCAAGACCGCTCGGAATATAAAACCCCTTTTCCGCCAGATATTCCGCAACTGGGTAAGATTCCTCTGAAAACAGACCCATCTTTTGAAAAACGGGTTGGAGATGCATTGGGTAAAAGAATGGCCGACAGCCTATCCCTTTTTGTGCCAACCAATGCATGGCTTCATCCGCTTTCAAAGGTGCTTCTTTGGGGAGTACTAGTCCGTACACCCAGTAGATGTTTTCTGCATAGGGAGTCTCAGCCAGCGGAGTCTGAAATTTGGGGAGATCTGTAAACAACGATTGGTAAAGCGTCCCCATACTGCGCTTGCGGGAAATGAATTCTTCGAGCCTTTCGAGTTGTGCCAAGCCGAGCGCGGCCTGAAGATTCGTCATCCGCAAATTCCACCCTAGCCGTTCATGCACAAACCGCTTTTGGGGCAGAAAACATAAGTTTCGCAAGCTGCGGCAGCTCTCGGCGAGGACCTCGCTGTCGGTCACTATCATCCCGCCTTCGCCGGTAGTGATGTGTTTATTGGGGTAGAAACTAAACGTGCTTATGTCCCCAAAGCTCCCGCATGGTTTTCCTAGGTAGCTCTGGCCATGAGCCTCTGCCGCATCTTCGATGACTCTAAGATCGTACTTGGCAGCCAGCGCAAGTACGTGGGCCATGTCGACCGGAAGTCCATAGATATGCACCGCCATGATGGCTTTGGTCTTCGGGGTGATTTTGGACTCGATTTGAGTCACATCCATATTCCAAGTCTCCGGATCGCTATCGATCAGAACAGGGGTGGCACCAGATCGAATGATTTGGGTGATGCAGGAGATGATTGTGAAAGCCGGCAAAATGACCTCGTCTCCGGGACCAATATCCAAGGCTTCGACTGCGGCATCGAGGGCGGCGGTGCCATTACAAACCGCAACTCCGTATTTGCGTCCGACTTGGGCGGCAAAGCGTTCCTCGAATTCCTTAACAAAGGGGCCTTCAGAGGATATCCAGCCGGTGTCTATGCATTTACTGAGGTAACGCTTTTCGTTCCCATCCAACAGGGGCTCGTTTACGGGGATGAAATCCATGATTTTTATCTTTTCCGAAATACGAGGCACACTCCCCAAGTATCTTCACCAGGTCTTTTGCCCGTCAGAAACTCTTCGGCTCCCACCCTCTCAAACCCGCAAACTTCCGCCACGAGTTCCAGTTCGAGAAGCGAAAAGTGACGCATGGGATGGACCTCCTCAAAACTAGCCAGACGCCCTTGCTGCAGATCTTCAACTAACACCGTGTAATGCACGTCAACTCGGTTTTCGTTAGGGTAAAATTTTGGTTCAGCGATTCTGTTCACGCGAAACTTCCCATCGCTCACGGTTTTTAGGCGGGTTTCTGGTCTGGTTGCATAGACCGCAGGAGAGTACCAGACGTCGAATACAAAAAGTCCGCCAGCGTCGAGGTGTTCCGCCGATCGTGCAAAGAGCGCAGTTAGAGAGGAGTTGGAGACCTGATAACTAACTACATGGAATAGTGCCAAAACAGCGCTAAAAGTGCGCCCCAAGCGAGTAGTGCAGGCGTCTCCAACGACACACTGAAATACGTCAGTCTGTTCGGCTGAAGCCACCATGTGATCGCTTCTCTCGAGCCCCAAAATCTTATAGCCGAATTCGCTCAGACGCCTTGCGTGGCGACCTGTGCCACATCCCAGCTCAAGTAAATTTTTTCCAAGAACTCCGTGCCTGCGAAGGAGGGCTTCGATATAGATTACTTCGCTTTCGTAGTCTTTATCGCGATAGAGGAGATCATAATAATGGCTGTAAGCCTGAAAGACTTCGGCGCTGCTCATGACTGGTCTCCGAAAGTGAGGTCCTTTGGCAAATTCGCCTCAAACCGTGTTTTATCTAGATCGCCGCTGTAAGGCCCTTGCTTAACTTCGATAATTTCGGAATTTTCTAACATCTCAAACCCATGACCTCCGTCGGCTAGTAGTATCACGTCCCCGATGGAGAGGGTACGGCTTTCTATGTAATTCTTTTCTTCGGTATAAAAGTCTACTCGCACTCTTCCTGATTTGATCAGCAATACCTCGTTGGTATGCATGACTTCGCGCATGACTGGATTGTGCACATGCGGAGGTATTACATAGCCTTTGGAGCGGTTCATGTAGCCGAGTTGTTGTGAGAATTCCCCAGGAGTAAAAAACACTATACCCTCTGCGCGAAAGCCCGCCCGAATGATGACCGCTAGGAGTTGCTCTTCATGTTTGAGGTATTCGATCATAGGCTTTTTAATGGAGTACACCTATGCGGGGTTAGGGTGCTTTTAATTTGCATGATGGTTAAGTATTTCCACATTCTATTGGAAGTTTTAAAACGCTCCATCGCAAAGGGGTGGAGCTAGGGTACAGACAATCTGGTAACACCATTCCTGCTGTGGGATGGGGAGCGATGGAAGCTGCTGACATGCGCGTTCTCAATCTTGACTCAATTTTCGGATCACGTTTGATTCCGGCACCAATTGGAAGCTGATATCAGCATTGCCGTGGAGCGTGAGCCGATCGGTCTATTCTTGTGGCACGGTGAAAATGTGAGTTCCACGCAGTCTCATTTCGCTGAGAACGCCTTTGATGGTTTTAACCGAGGCACGTTCCAAATTCGGCCGACAAAATTTATTGATAGAATTTGTAAGGTTTTGGACGGAGGGTAAATGTAAATAATACTGCCGTATAAATTAATCGAAAATGACAATGCTGAGAGTGCGAGGAAGGAGTTCGCGCGACTGAAGGTTCAAAAGCTTGATGTGGAGGCCTTAACTTAGCAAAGCCTTGAATTGGAAGGGACAATCAGTAAAATTACCTTCCGATTCAAATTCTCAGCTCGTCTTTTTCCGCCGCCAACGACGGAAAGCTCTAAATGGCAATCCAAGGAAAACCTTCCGAAATAGCTTCACCCTTTCACCAATCGAACGCTGTGGCGCTACTTCATCTTCTGGAATATACCAGTTATTAAGACAAGTCCGCCTCACTAGTTTATAACCACATTGCCTCAAATAAGTGTGTTTTGAAAGATCCTGCAGTTTATCTTCAACTAAAATTAACTTTGGGCGGTGAACGGCCAAAGAAAACCCCATCAATACGCTCAATTCATGTCCCTCTACATCTATCGCAACAAAGCCGATATCTCCAATTGCTGCCGTTTCCTCTCTCCACTGAGCAATAATAGAATCTAAAGTTCGCGCTTCAACTTCCTCCGTTTGGTCATAATTGACATCGAAGTCATCCTTATTCGGCTCTACGGTTGCAAAGCCGTCCTGTGAAGGTATGTGAAGAGTAATAGTCCCGACGAACTCTGGACTTGTACAAACTGCGCTTACGACAAAGGCCTCTGGGCGCCCACTTTTCAACATTTCATAAAACTTTTGTTGAGGTTCAATGACGATACCGCGCCAACCTCTCTGGGCAAGATGCCAAGTTTGGGAGCCTCCGACCGGATGATTTGCACCCACCTCGATGAAAATTCCTGGAGTATGCCCTAGGAAATCTCTCACTGATAATTGTTCACGTTCGTCTGCTGTCATACTGTGGTATTGAGTTAGCTTCAACACAGCTTAGAAAAAGTCCACCATAAAGATTGTACGAGATATTGAAGTGTAACGGACAGCCCTTGGCGGAGCGAATTTTTTTGTAAAAGTGGCCGGTGACTTTTTGAATGTGGCAGTCTGTGTTGGGTTTTTTATTATTAGCTGAGGGTGAGGCAGGCTTTGTTAGTTTCCCTGGTTTCCGAGATTCCTATAAGGACGTCTGAGAGCAGTCTCAGGAGTGATTCCTCGCCCGCAAAAATATAAATATAAAAACGTAAGAATTAAAAAGCATTTTAATTCCCAGAATCAATGGCCGGAGGATTGGCGTTTGACGAAAAGCTTCAGCTTTCTGAGCGGCAATGCGAGATAATACTTTCTCAGTCTCTCAAAGATGGATAGTTGGCATGGACCTGACCAATCTTGGTGTGACGGGGCGTACCAACCGTTGCACCCCATGCCGTTTACGAGCTTGTAACCCTGAGAAACAAGATGGCGGTGTTTTTGAAGGTCATGCACGTGATCCTCAATCAGAATCAGGGCTGGGGCCCAGCGCTTCAGATCAAAACCTGAAAAAACCTCCATTTCAAAGCCTTCCACATCCATCGACAAAAAATCGATGTTTTCCAGCCCTGCTTCTTCCAGAATATCATCCATCGTTCTGGTTCTCACTGTCACTTTGTCTCCCCCAGTTTCTGCTCCAAGGCTTGCCAGGGAGTCGTTATTTCCAGTGTACATAATGGCCTCGCCACAGCGGTCTGGAGAGGCTGCGGCGCACTCGAACACGATGCTATCGGGACGCGAGACACGTAATCGTTCCGCGAGATGAGGAAGCGGTTCCACTAAAACGCCAGTCCAGCCATTGAGCTCAAACAAGTAAGTTTGGGAGAGGGTGATCGGATCATTTGCTCCTATCTCAACAAATACCCCGTCACGTTTGTTGAAGTAATCTAGAATGAGTCTGTCTTCACCAAATTGAGAATAGGAGTTCAAGGCAAAAGGGAAAAGTGGTTTTCAGAGTTCTGTAGTTTCTGACAGATTCAGGAACGCGTGTTTTTAATTCAGATAGAGGCGGGGGCCGTTCGCTGTCTAGTTTAATTTAATCTCTTTGCACTCAGCGAGAGAGCGCCGGGGAAAGACACTTTCCCGCCAATTTATTGCGGCAAAACAATGTAAAATAGGCATTATTTTATGGCCGCAGTTGCAGCCCGGATTATATTCCGAAGCGTCCAGAATCTAAAATTTGCAGATCAATGGGGATCAGCGTTCCGGTATGGAGTTTCACAGAATTACCGGAATGACTGTCGGCGATTACAACGCCGGTGGTTGGGTGAGCCCACTGATTATATCCAACCCTTTCATAACCCTGATTTTGAAACCATTGAGATATTTCATCAAGCTCGGGATGTTCACCGCACACGAAAGGTTGAGACGTCACGATAGACACGCCTTCTTCACCGTTAATGACGCCTTCAAACCGAATGTCGTCTCCCAACAGCTCATTCGACTAGTGAACATTGTTCACGTATTGGCAAAGAGATCCCTGTTGACCAAAGCTCGATGGTTTCGTGATTTTAAAAACGACACCAAGGTCACTGAATAAGAAAACGTTGTGCTCCGAGCCGCCATCCACGTACTTATAGTCGTGATGGTCGATCTCTTCTTGAAACTCCTCTAGGCACCAGAGCCAGTCGTTTTTTTGTGCCCACGATACCAAGGATTGGGACTCACGATGGAACCGTTCCGCCTCATCTGGGCAAGAATCTCGGCTCTGGTCATCGTGGCGGCAGCTCGCTTTGAGCTCTCTAAGCGCAGCACCCGCATTTCTTGAGGTGAAACGACGAGCGGGGAGGAAACCTGTTTCTGTTGATTGTTCATCGCTCAAAGTAAGGCGGTCATGACTATATCTACGTTTTTCATCGGAAGCAAGTACTGCGAGGATTCCCCGTCTTTCCCGTGAATGGGCTTGTCCCGATTTGGTGAGAGAGAGCGCCGGGGAGAGACACTTTCCCACGCGCTTCCGTACGCCCCACTTCGTGGCTCCCCGCAGTGTCCGGTGCTCTCTGTCGCTGCGCCGTCCCCACTTCGCTGGCTTGTGCCGCTAACGCCGCCCCAATCGGCAGGCGCCTTCCGAGCGCACTGCCGTTTACGAAGCAGTCACGCCGGATTAAGGACGCTCAATCAGTGGATCACCATCGCGGCGCAAAATCCTGAAATCTTTTACATTCAGAGTGTTCAAGCACTTAACGCCCGCTTTGCGCGCGGCCACGAGATGCATATAATCGTCAATCGCCTCACCACGCACTCCCTGTTCCCGTGCGTTGAGTTGGGCCGCAATCACATACTCCACGCTCACCTCTACAAACCGCGCGCATGGCAGAACGCTTTCTCTGATCATTTCTGCTGCGATCCCAGCGTCAACTCTAAATCCCAGTCTGCCGCCCGTCAAAGTAGCGAGGAAACGCAGGGGACAGGCAATGCAAGCAGTTGCCGAAGTGTGGATGCGGTGTTCAAAAGGATTTTATGAAACGACAACCTGCACTGCTTTAAAGTCCTTAGGGTTACGTGTAATCAATCCCTTGAATCTTTGCGCAAATGCCGAAATAAGCATGTCTGCAATTGGTCTTTTGGTTTCGCTTCCGCTTCGCTTTTTCTCAATGTGAGAAAACCATAGGCCATGTGCCTTGATCGTATCCTGCAATATCCATGGAGACGGCCAATCCACCCCTACCTCCGTGAGAAACTGCTCCTGCAACTTCATGTTTCCAGCGAATGCAGGCGCTAATTCCACATAGGTGATGGGGGAAATTACCAATCCATCCGATAGGTGCGCAGTTAAGCAATCGGCAGAAGATTGTGCGAAATGAGGATCAGCACAATGGATATCCAAAAGCACACAAGTATCTACGACCCAAGCCATCTTTACTCCTCACCTTCCCTCAGCAGACTCATCCAATCAGCACTCGTGCGTACAGGTAATCCTTGGCGCTGAGCAAACCCAATCGCGGCGGTCGGATTGGGTACATTGAGCCGCTTATTTTGGATTATGAGGCGACATTCAGTATCAGAAACCTTTTCCCAGAGTACCGTTTGCCCCGCCGTAAGATGCAACTCGTGACGTAGAGCAGAAGGAATAGAAATCTGGCCTCTCTCAGTGATGGTCGTTTTCACATGACAATTCTATCATGTGACCGCGCTCGACTCAAGCAAAACCACCTTAAATCACCCGGGTAGGTGGCGCCAAGTTCTCGCCGTAAGCCGGCCACTCCTGGCCTAGGGCGCTTTTGAGAATGCAAGGGACGGAGAGAGCGCCGGGGACAGACACTTTCCCACGCTGGATGAACCAGTGTTTGTTGGAACTTGTTCTCCAGCAGGTTAATCAGCGTAATTCAATTAGACGGTTTCCCTGTTCGAGCAGCTTTATAAATTAGGGAAGCAGAGGGAGAGAACGCAGTAGAGAGGCAATCAGGCGAAATTTCTCACCATCGCGCGTTTTTCAGGTCGGGTGTGAGGCGGTAAGTTAGCGCTCAGTAAGGAGCTTCTCACGCCGGAGATTTTTGAAGTTTGTCTAGTTTATCGTGCAAACGTTCAAGGTTTTCGTTCACCGATATTACCGTCGAAACAAAACCCACCACGAGCACATAGGCGACTGCTAACGCGAAAAGGATGAAGCCCACAACTTCGGGTGGGACGTTGTTTTGCTGCATGGATTCCCTCACGGATTTCCCGTTCTCTCCAAAGAAAGCGATCCATGTAACGCCAAGAGTCCCGAGTGTTAAGACGTGAATCAAACCGATGATTGAGGCGAAAATCTTCGCAATGAGCCTATTCATGTAATGAAACGTAGGAAACTAGCTTTTCTTCGGCACTCCCGCGAGTGGTCAAGCCTAATCCCGCTATGATACGCGGTCGAATGAACCCCACGAAGTGAGAACAGCAGGGCTCGACACTCTCCGAACGCCACTCTGCCGCTGAACTTCTGAAATGACGAAAGCATTCGCCATTTGGGAGGAGTGTGATCTATTTAATCCACAAGTTGCTTGGACTGTTTGTGGCTACCCCACGGTCTCCCTGCGCGAGAACCGCTGAGTGATTGTTTTGGCGTGAAGAAAGCCGGCGTTGGGGAGACGAATTGAGAAACAAAGAGATAAAGCAGGTGTTTTATCTTACAAAGATTCGTCGCCGGTCTTAGGATGTGCCACGGTGTCAGCGGCCGTATGCGCGAAGTTTATTTAAAGGCCTATCCATTCAAAAAATTAAACCTTTTGCGGGCTTTGCTTTTGAATCGCATTTCTAAGTTGGAAGGAAAGGGGGCCGCCTCGAGAGCGGTTGTGGAGCGTTTTTCTCCAAACTTGCGCATTCTCTTCAGGGCATTTTTTTGCGCAGTTTTCGCCCTCGCTTTTTCTGACAGGGGTAGCGCGGCTCCTTTCGGGAATTTCTCTAAAGCAGAATCCGGCTCTCTCCCGATCCCCGTGCCGCTCGTTTACACTGTGATCGGCCGTGAGCCGGTACGCATTCCCCTAAAAGTCGTGGGAACCCAATTAGGGCTGGTGACCTTTCTTCTCCGTGCATCACCTAAGTACGGTTCGGTGCGCCTCCTTTCCGCGCAGGGAGATGGCGCGCAGGTAGAATACACGCCACCCTTGAATTTGGCTCTTTCGGCGGACTCTTTTTCCTTTGTGGCTGCGAATTCCAAAGGCGTTTCAGCTGAAGCCGTGGTGCAAATTAAGATTGTGGACCGTGGCCCCAAACTGGAAGTCGCTGCCCAGTTGGACTTCGGTACCGTCCGTGTGGGCGACCGCAAGACCCTTACGTTAGAAGCCCATAATGCGGGTGATTTGCCGGCAGTCGGCTCTGTTAATGTAACACCCCCGTGGACGCTGACCAACCCAGGGTCGTCGGAGCAATTGGCTCCTGGTCAAAAGCGGACGTTGTCGGTTCAATTGACTGCCATCTTGGCCGGTAAAGCGGTTGGGGAATTGCGATTCGAGGGAGATCCCTCGAAAACTGTGACGTTGATGGCAGAGGTGCGGGACTGGATTCAAGCGGGTCCGGACCCCCTTAAATTACGCGCGATCGAGTCTCAAACGCGCATGGCCCAACTCCAATTATCCAACGAAAGCGACGATACACAATCGGTCACGTTGACCTCTAAGCCACCCTTGGAACATCCGGCGGAAGTCCGTCTTGCGCCGCATCAGCAAATGGCGATTCCCTTGCGCTCGACGACTCGAATTTCGGGTAGTTACTCCGGCGTGTTGACTCTTTCGGGGGGAGGTGAACACGAAACTAAGGTGCTGCTTTGGGAGGCGGCAGCCCTTGGGCCGTCGTTAGGCGGGGTGGATATGAATCAAGCGCCGCTGCGTCTTTCTCAGATGCCTTCGGACCCAGCGCCTAGCGTCTTGCTCAGAAATGAGGGGGGGCAAGCAGGTTCTTGGGTGCTGCAATGCCCTGTGGGATGCTCGCTTCGTGTGGGCAGTGCACCGTTGAACACGCAGGCTAATTTGCAACTTGCGCCGGGAGAATCTGCACGCGTTTCCCTATTCCTAACCGCCCAGTCCGCCCCCGCGACCCTCGGCGCCCTCAAGATTCGCGGTCCTGATGGTGAGCACGTTTTGGCGCTCGAAGTCGCGCCACTTCCACGTCTCGTTCCCCTCGAAAGTTCTGTGCCGATCGCCGCTGTCGAGGCCGCCCCGCCGGCTTCGTCGTCCGCTCCGGCGTCGTTTGCATCTGACGTTGCGCCTCAGCAGTCCCTCATTGCCTCGGTTTCCAACACGCGTTCTCAAATTACAGAGCTGGATCCCGCCACGATCCGCACGATGAACCAGGCTTTTGCTCAGGGCGCCTTGCTTAACGGATTGACGGTGACAGGAGTAAAATCGGATCGGGCCACGCTCACCTTTCCGCTCACTACCGCGATCGCGGTTGAGCAACTTCTCGTACATTTCCGTTCTTTGGAGCGCTCTACAGACGGTTCGCTTCGTATCGATTGGGGCCCGAGAAGTGCGACAAAAGGGCGTCGCGATGATACGGGAAGGGTAACCTTGACGGTGCTGAGCCTCACGCCGGGTGCTCTCAATACGATCCGTGTTCTTGGTCCCGATCGAGGCGACGGCAGTCGTGTGATTCTGCATCAATGCGATATTGATACGCCCAAATCGGCACCTTGGTTTAGCTTTACCAGCGTTTGTTTTTGTTTGGTAGTGGCAGCAGGTGGCGGCTGGGTTTGGCTTAAACGGAGGGCTTAAGTGTCCGAGCAAAAGGAACATTGAGGTTTCATCGCACTCGCGGTTAAAGTTCAACTGATGAACGAAGTAACCTGCCCAATGTGTTCGATGAACGAAGTGCTGAAACACTCGGGAGGCTTAGAGTGTGTCATCTGTGGCCACGAATGGGAGCCCACTTCGGAACCTGCATTCGAAGGTGCCTCTGAACGCGTTGTGAAAGACGCTAACGGCAATGTGCTTTCAGACGGCGACTCTGTGACTTTGCTGAAAGACCTCAAACTTAAAGGCTCCACTCAAGTCATCAAAGGCGGCACCAAGGTGAAAAGCATTCGATTAGTGGACGGCGACCACGAGATATCCTGCAAGATCGAGGGAAGCGCGATAGGATTGAAAGCCTGCTTTGTGAAGAAGGCTTAAATATCCAATTGATCTCGTCCGAGATCCGAACTTCAGGGCTGTTTATTCCCGAGCGGCCTGCAGCAGTAACGCTGTGTTCAAGAAGGTGCTATTCGATGTTTTAACGACTTTGGAACGAGATAAAATTAAAAGATCTATCACGGCTTCAATTACGCTCTCGGCACTTCGGTGCACGTTGCATGGGTATATGCGGCCACTGTGGTCTGCTGTTAAGTCTGTCCAGTCTCCGCTGATTCGCTTTTCCACGTAAGCCCCTTTTTCATAGATCGCTACATTTTTGAGTCGGCCAAACGTTTCTTCAACGGTCTTGTCGTCGGAACACACAAAAAAGGTTTTGTCTTTTCCTTTTGATATCAATTCGAACAGTTGTTTGTCATCCGCACCGTTGGCGCCAAAATCCGTCTTGCGAATTTGAATTCCAAAAAATGTTTCGGGTAGGCGTTTTTCACGAATAAAAGCGTCGGCACGACCTGTAATCGCTGGTTGGATTCGTAATTTCTGAATGCAGGGTTTTACTCGCGCCCAATCGAGATAACCAGGGATGAGCGGACTGTGATAATAGGCATCCCGCGAATCGGAACGCAGGAAATGTACGGCATCGTCTAGGGTTGATACTGCAAGTGGCGAATGAAATGATACCCCAAGCTTGAGGTGATCCTCCGTCATAAAGAAATGGAACTTGTCTTTGTCTGGGGCGTATTCCAGCAATTCCCGTTCAATCACTTCGAACTCGGTATTTTCAAAAATGTCAGAGAATTTGGCGCTACACCAATTATTGATCGGCCAAACGATGATGGGTTTGAGTCCGGCGGCTTCTGCAAGAATTAAACCGCTCACCAAGCCATTGAAACGATTTCCAAATCCGCCGTCGCAGTAAATATGAAGAGAGCGGTCGGCGCGAGGCTGCTCCGCCGGGACAATGGAATATTCTTCTGGGAGTGAATCGAAAAGAAACGTATACAGTTTTTCCGTCGCAGCTTCCCAAGATAAAGTGTTCAGGAAGGCGTCTAGTGCTGGTGAGATGGAGTTCTGAGAGGGATTTCCCGCTTCAAGTGCAGCCATCATTTTATTCGTTAAATCCTCTGAGTCGGGTTCGAGAAAGTCGCCCTTGGTATTTAGCCCTGTTTTGGTGTGGTCGGTGAAAGTGCTCTTCACTGAAGTACAAACTTCTGGAAAGAAAAAGTCATCGGTTGCACCCCCTTCGGTGACGATAACTTTCAGGCCGCAAGCCATGGATTCCAACACGGGTAAATTGAAGCCTTCTGCGCGGTAAGGCGACACATAGAGATCCGAAGCGCCGTAAAGTAGACGCAACTGTTCCATGGTGAGCGCGGTGGGCAGTACGACGACGCCCTGAAGAACATCAGGCGTCAGCAATCCCGGATGAGACTCTTGGACCATAGAGACCAGTTGATCCGCAGTGCGTCCGTACAGACCCCGGTTGTCCTTAATCACTAATTTTGCGTTGCCGTGCTTCTTCCGCACCTCTGCGAAAGCGCGCAGGAGCAAGTCGCCCCCCTTGTTCCAGAAAGCACCTCCCACGTTTAGGAATGCGAAGTCATCAGGAGCGAGGCCTAGTTGGCTGCGGCCCATTTCGCGCTCCTGTGGAGTGGGTGAACGGAAAATCTGCCGGTCTACGCCATGAGGAATTACTTTGATTCTATCGGGGGCAATCCCTCCAATCTCGAGCTTTTTCTTAGACCAATGAGAGGGAGTAACTACCCAGTTGCGCCCTTCTGAAAAAGCAGCAGTATTCTGGCTGTCCGGAGTGAGGCTACTTTGATCTAAGCCCAGCTCGGTCACCATGAAGGTAACCACTTTTTTCGCGGGCCCTCGGTAAAGAGAGAACGGGGAGGAAATGCTGAAAACCACGTCCGCTTCTTCTCCGTGATGCGCCGGAATAGAAGAAAGTTTTCGAGATGTTTCTGAATTAAAACCCACGCTGTTTTGGGAGGGCGACCAATTTGGAGAGTGGTAGGGGAGATCTTCGTGTGTTAAGTAAAGTTCGTTTTTCTTGAGTAGCTCAATCAATTGAAATTGATTAACTAAAGAATAAGAGTGATTGATATCGCGCCAGCCTCTTACCAGTAACGAACGCTCATTTGGGGTCTGTTTAATCCGTTTGGAGGGCGTTTCAGTGATTTCGCGGCCGACTGCTTTGAGGAATAAACCTTCCAAGTTATGCGCGAACTGCTTTGCGGTGGGCGCGCTCGCTTTTTTTTGCGCAGAAAGTAAATGCTCACGCAACTGCGGGGCGCGGCCCGGGATCGAGGCGATTTCAACCGCTTTTTCGATGTATTCCTCGTGGGAATGGGCGATCAATTCGGGCAAGCCGAGGGCGGTTAGGAGGCTCCCTCCCATGCGGGAAACGAAGGTGCGCCCGCTGAGCGTGAGCATGGGCAGGCCCTTGGACAAGACGTCATGGGCGGTGGAGCCTGCGTTGTACGGGTGGTTGTCGAGGAACAAATCCGCGAGGGGAAGGCGAGCAAGATGTTCCCGAGGATCGATCCGACCCGCAAAAATGAGCCGCTTGGGATCCACTCCACGGCTTCGAGCGAATTCAGTTAGATTCGCAGTCGCCCAGCGGTTGTCGTCCAAGAGCCACAACACACTGTTTGGAACGCGGAATAAAATGTCCATCCACGTTTGGAACATCCGCGGATTTAACTTATAAATATTGTTAAACGAGGCGAAGACGAATTGATCCTCAGGCAAATGATGCGCTGACCTATTTGTATTCGCGCCCACCTCCCGCCGACTGTCACTGGGGAGAAAGCTATGCGGTAAATAAAGCGGTTTTTCGCGGTAGTAGGACGCGAGATCCTCCGGAATAGCGAAGGCGTCTGCGATGACAAAATCAATGTACGGCAGCGCGGTTGTGCCGATAAAGCCCAGCCACGTGGCCTGAACTGGAGCCGGTCGGTAGCCTAGAACGGCGACGCGGGTACCAGAACTCAAGCCGTTCAGGTCCACTAAAATGTCGATTTCACAATCCAAGATGCGCCGTGCAATTTGTTCATCCGACAGGTGTCCTACCCGTTCAAAATGTTCCAGCGAGGCAATAATGCGTTGCCGGTGCGCAGAGCCATCTTCTTTTGAAACGCAGAATCCGTACGTCTCAAATTGGGAGCGATCCTGATTTTCAAACAACTCCGCCAAGAGCAGTCCTACGGCGTGTACGCAGAAGTCGGAGGAAAGATAGCCGATACGCAACCGGCGGTGATGGTAGCGGCGTCCTTCGCAGAGACGGGCTTCGGGAAAGGATAATTTTCTGTTTGCGAAAGATTGGGCGGAAAGCAACTGAAGCGCTGGATCATCCGCTTCGGCCAGCATGGCGAGCGGGGAGGTCGCGAGAAGCATGTCTGCCTTTGAAATGCCGGGAAGCTCGGAGTAAACGGGCCATTTGCACTGTTTCTGGCGCAAGTGTACCCAATGCTGGAGGGCATCAGGTTGATTGTGGTTCACCGCCAGACTGCGAGTCAGAGCTTGCTCGGCCAGCTCATATTCGCGAGTCTCCTCTAACAAACGCCCTGTGTGGTTGAGTGCGGTGGTCAACATTGCCGCCGGAGTGGAGGGTTGGTCGTAGACAGCTTTCCACTGTTCGAGGGCTTCCTTGGGGTGGCCTTGTTTCTCTAAAGTCAGCCCTAGGTTTACCCGCGCCTCAGGGAAGTCGGATTTCAGGGCAACGGCCGCTCCGTAGGTCGTTGCGGCTTCTACGTCTCGTCCCAATTGGGCGAGGCCCACCGCTTGGTTAAAAAGTGCGACATAGCGCAAGGGCGATGTGGTTTTACTTAACCAAGCCGAATAGAGTGCGACGCTTGATTCGACGTCGCCTGTCGCCTTTAACGATTCAGCGGCGGCGATCAATTCCCCAAGATCCATTTTGCCTTTATTAATATCCTTCAGCGATTTTTGTAATATCGGTGAACTCGCTGCGGTCGCCGTAGGAATTGAAATGGGCTTATAAGACGGTTTAACCGTTCTTTCTTGGATTTTTGATTTCATCTAAACGATATGAGGCGGTATGAGGTAAAAGGAGAATGAAGCTGGGCCGCCATCCCGCGAGTTGCCTCGGGAGGAGTAGCAGCAATTGTGCCCGCGAACTTCTTGCAACTGCAACAGGGCACCCGGGCACACCGCGGCGTCAGGGAGTACGCAGGATCAGGCGTAAAGCATCGACGCGAGGACGCGCATTTGCAAATGCTGCTTCCAAAGCCGCGCGCTGAGCCTCCAAAATCGCGGTTTCCTCGGGGCGCACATGATCGTTGAGCTCGCTGAGTTCCTCCAAACGACGGATCTCCGCTCTCAATTGAGCGTTCATCAGGGCCGTCGCCGTTTCTGCGAACGTCTTGGCCCGTTCATTGGCCAGTTCTTGCGCCTTGGCCAACATGGTGGGAATCAATTTCCGCCGCACCACCGCCTTTTCCAGCAACCGTGTGCTCTCTCCAGCCTCAAGCACTAGGGCGCTTGCCGGAAATTCATCGGTGAGGTCGTTTGATTCATGGTCCACCAGCACTCTGACGGGCGTCGCAGGGAAAAAACGATCGGAGTGCAGTGAGGTTTGTGCGACGCACTCCACCACAGCGTACACTTCGAGCAATAACGACTCTTTCCCTCCGCCCTTCCAGACCCCAAACGATGAGTTGCCCGACTCTCCACCCAGCATCATTTCCAGCGCCCCTGCCACCAGAGGATGGTCGGCGCTCAGAAAACTCACATCTTCTCGGCTCAGTGCCCGCGCGCGCTCGAAAGTTCCCACAAGGCCTTCAAGTGGGAGGCCCGGCAGCGGATCCTTCTGTAAAAAACCGGGTTGCAGAAGAAAACTGCGGTGCTCTGCGCCTTGTGGCTCCGCGCCTATGCCCAAGAAGTCGAGTAATCGCAGAAAGAAGGACTCAAAGGAGGCATCGGTGTCAGCCGCTTTAATCGCCTCCAGCACTTGATTCGCCTCCGGCATTCTGCAGGAACTGCGCTCTAAGAGTCTGTCGTATCCGTGCTTTAGCTGCACGGCGACTTTCGCCCGCAATGTAGTAGTCTGTTTGAGGAAGGTCTTGAGTTGCGGGGGCTCAAACTCCTCGCAAAGCGCATCCAAATCCGAGCGTTGCATTGCGGCAATGGCTGCAGCCCCATGAGGCGTCGCTTCAAAGGCGCCCAACCCCTCGTGGTACCAGCGTGCTAAAACCTCCTCCTCGGTCCCTCCCAAATAGGGGACGTGGATTTGAATCGTCGCCGTCTGACCAATGCGGTCGAGGCGCCCGATTCGCTGTTCGAGCAATTCGGAATCTGCCGGAAGATCGAATAGCACTAAGTCATGGGCAAATTGAAAGTTGCGGCCTTCACTGCCAATTTCGGAGCAAATCAAAAGGCGCGCCCCTTCCGGTTCCGCAAAAAACGCGGCATTGCGATCTCTTTGGATAAGCGTGAGGCCTTCGTGGAATAAACCGGCGGGCACCGCGATCTCGGCTTGAAGTTCTGTGTGAATCCGCTCTGCGAGGCGACGGGTTTTGCAAATCAAGAGCACCTTGGCCTCTGGCTTCTCCTTGAGGAAAGAAACCAACCACTTGATCTTGGCTCCAAACGCGCTCCCGTCCTTGCCCGGCTTAATTTTCTCCAAGAGAGCTTTGCGTTCAGGGAAACCAGATAACGCGGCGCGCGTATTTCGAAACATGACCCGCCCAGTGCCGAAGGCGTCCAAGAGCGCCACAAGGAGGGGCTGTCGGACGGATTCGTAGCCGGCTTCCAGCGCCTTGCACCATTCCTGAATGCGTTTCGAATGCGCCCCGAAAAACTTGGTATCCTTGGGCGTTGGCACCTCACCCGAAAGCAGTCGATCGACGGTCGCTGCCACAACCTCATAGTGAGCCGCCTCTGCTGTGAAACGTTCCAAGTCGGAGTAACGGACAGGATCTAGGAGTCTTAGACGAGCAAAGTGGCTTTCTGGTCCTAGCTGCTGGGGCGTGGCCGTGAGCAGGAGCAGACTCTGAATCTTCGATGCAAGCGTTTCGACAAGCGTATATTCCACGCTTGGATCGGTAGCACTCCAGCGCAGGTGATGCGCCTCGTCCACGACCAATAAATCCCAACCAGCCTCCGCCGCTTGGGCGCCGCGCACCGGGTCGCCTGCTAGGAAAGCGACGCTCGTGATGACCAACTGATTTTCTAGAAACGGGTTCACCCCAGGTTGGGTCGCCTCCACTGCAAGACAACGATCGGCGTCGAAAATGCTGAAGAGCAGGTTGAAGCGTCGCCACATTTCGACAAACCATTGATGAATCAAAGGTTCTGGAAGTAAAATAAGCACCCGCCCAGCGCGGCCGCTTAGATGAAGCCTGTGCAAAATAAGCCCAGCCTCGATCGTCTTCCCAAGACCGACTTCGTCCGCGAGCAACACTCGAGGCTGCGGGCGCGTCGCTACCTCGTTCGCGATAAACATCTGGTGAGCAAGTAGGTCCACTCGTCCGCCCAGAAATCCTCGCACCGGATTTTGCAGGATCGCAGCACGGCACCCTAACGACTCTGCCCGCAAGTCAAAGGCGTACAAATCGTCCACCTGTCCAGCGAGCAAGCGCTCTTCGGGTGAGCTGAAACTAATGGTGTCCGAAAGATGCGCTTCTGGGATTTCCGTATCCCCCGCGCGGTAAAATAACAGACCTTCCCGTTCCTCAACCGCATCCACCACAAAAGATTCCCCACTGTGCAACTTCAGGCGGTCACCGTCCTTAAAACGCACCCTGCGTAGTGGTGCGTTTTTCAACGCGTACTGCCGTTGCTCACCAGTTGCGGGGAAAAACACCTCCATCTTCGAGGCGTCAGTTTTGAGCACAATCCCAAGCCCCAGTTCGGGTTCCGTATCACTCACAATCCGCTGGCCGGCCAGCATCCGTTGGTTATCCATAGAAAAGCGGGCCGCACCCTAACGGGGTTGGGAGACGGCTGGAAGCTCGTTGCGATTAAAAACGGTGTCCTTGCGGCTTCGGCCCTTTAGAATGCGCGCCTCATGGTTGTTCTCGGTACAAAACACACTCTCAGCGTGCTGCGCGAAATGCCGCAGGGCTTTTACCTCGATGCATTGAATTTGGGGGAAGTTCTTTTACCCCGGAAGTACGCGACTGCTGACATGGCGATTGGCGACGAGGTTCAGGTTTTTTTGCATCATGATTCGGAGGATCGGCTGCTGGCGACGACGTTGAATCCGGTGGCAGAGTTGATGCAGGTGGCAGGCTTTCAGGTCGTCGGGGTGCGTGGCGGGGTGGGGGCCTTTTTGGATTGGGGACTGGAGAAGGACTTGCTGTTGCCGTTGCGCGAGCAGACGCAGACGCCTCAAATGGGAGACTGGGTGGTGGCGATGGTCGTGTTGGACGACGTCTCCGGGCGGTTGATGGCGACGATGCGTTTTGCGAAGCACCTGAATCTGACTGAGCCTGATTTTGCCGAGGGTGAAAAGGTAGAAGTTGTTGTCGCAGAGGAAACAGAGCTTGGGTATAAAGCGGTGATCCGCCACGCCCACTGGGGTTTATTGTATAAGAACGAGATTCCTTCGCCGCTAGTGCCCGGCGATGAAATGGACGCTTTCGTCCGTAAAATTCGCCCTGACGGCAAGATTGATTTGAGTGTGGATGAGGCGGGTTATCAGCGCGTTAAGCCGTTAAGAGATCATATTTTGGAAGCGCTCAGGGCCGCCGGTGGACGCCTCCCCCTAGATGATAAGACGCCTCCGGAGGTCATCCGCGCACAATTTCAAACGAGCAAAAAAGCTTTCAAACAAGCACTTGGCGGACTCTTTCGGGCCAGACGCATCGAGTTCGTGGACGGCGGAATCGCATTGCTGCCACCTAAATCTTAAAACCACTGAGCGACATAGTCTTACTTTGTTTGAAGAGGCGTTAAAGATTCCCATGCGATAACAAGTCAATTATCAGCTGGGAGACCGAATGAAGCTGCGCCTCGCTATTTTATTTTTACTATTCTGGTTTGGAGCACTGCTTCAACTCACTGCTGCAAATGTCTCCGCTAATCTTATTTCGGAGGGTTGGAAGCATCGCATTTATTTGGTCTACCCGCCTGAAAAGCTCAAGGCAGACGAACAGCCGACTGAGGGACCAAGGGCAACGAAGGTTGAATTGAGTGCGGCTCAGGGCGAGACGGAGCCCTTCCTTTTGGTGCTGCGTCCTGAGGTGCCGCTGCGTGAAGTCGAGGTGCGCCTGTCTGCATTTACCGGCCCAGACGGCACCGTCATTCCAGCTCAAAAGCTTCCCGCTCGCCACCTCGGCTACATCTATGTCGACGAACCCAGCGGCACGCGGATCGCGCAGAAAATGCCGTTTGAAACCGGCACCGGATTGTTCCCGGATCCGCTTTTGAGCGGTCTCGGCGCGGTACGTCCGGCTCATAATTTGCAGTTTTGGGTGGCAGTGAATGTGCCCCGGGGAATCTCGGCTGGAGTATATCAGGGCGAGGCGATCGTCAGCTTTCGGAAAGAAGGTTGGATGCCCCCCGCGTTGGAGGTTCCCGTGCATATACCGGTAGAACTGACGGTGCGTAGTTTTGCGCTGCCTCAGCCCTCTCCTTTGCTCAATACGGCGTACTATTCGGCGAACCAAATTGCAAAGCTATCGGCTCCAGCAGGTGGTCGCCCGCTCTATGAGGATTTTGCCGCACATCGCCAGACGCCCGAGCCGATTCTGCCTGCTCCGGAGTTGCGCGTTTTGGCCGGGCCGGAACTTTCCGTGGACCTGAGTGGTTGGGAAAAAGAGGCCTCGTATGTTTTGGATGAGATGAAGTTGCCGCAGGTGTTTTTGCCGGTGTGGGGCTCTGCGCGTGGGCTGATGCAGGGAGTATATTTTCTTTGGCATTTCCCTGCGGTTCTTCGCCAGCGCTGGCCGGCTTTTCCCGCGCCAGGTTTGCCGGGAGCATTGGTTTGCGATGAAGAGGGCGCTTTGACGGCTGAATTCAAAACGCTTTTCGCGAGTTACTTAAAGGCGGTCAACGCAGTGGTTGAGCGCCGAGGATGGGCGGGTAGAGTGCTCGTTTCGACAATGGATGAACCGTACACACGGCACGTTGCGGGTGAGGGGAGGGAGCGTGATCTCCCGAAGAATAATTACGCGGTCATCCGGAGTCTGGTTGGGCTAATTCGAGAGTCGGCGCCGCTATTAAAAACATTTTGCACGGCGAATCCTGTGCCGGAGTTAGAAGGTCAAATTGATCAATGGTGCCTGCGCAATTTGGAGGCTGCTGGGAGCGGAAAGTTTCCTGAGCCGGCCGGTGGTGGCGTGCTGACGTTTTGCGACAATTATCGCACGTTCATCGATTATCCCATGGTTGCGCCGCGTACGCTTGGGTGGCTTTGCTGGAAAACCGGTACTCGCGGTTGGCTTACTTTTGAAACGATGGGCGAACTTGAGAAGGCGTGGCAGGAACCCGCGTTCGTGTATCCCCAGTTTAAAGGCGGCACAGTTTGGGGAATGGGGCAATTGTTTTATCCGGACCCGGCAGGGAAGGGGCTGGTGCCTTCGGTGCGTTGGGAAATGATGCGAAAGGGCGCGGAGGATTACGAGTATCTGTGGTTGTTGGAACAACGTCTCGATGAATTGAGTAAAACAAAGCAGGACAGTATTTTAACGCGGGAAGCGAGGGCGTTTTTAGAGGGCGCGGCTCAGGGCGTGGCAGGGGTGGGAAGCGAGTTGGAGACGAGCTCGGGGGCGACCTTTCCCAACACACAGACCCAGGCGTTGCCTCACCTTCTGCGTGAAAAGACCGCGCAGTGGCTCGAACGCCTTTCGGTGACTCCGAGATAAAAATGGCTCCTCTACCGCGTTCTAAGCCGGAATGTCGCTTAATTCCCCCATCTATATTTTGACCCTATGGCGAGTTGATATTTTTGGTTATCTATTCGCCCTCGGATCCCCGTGGGTTCATAACTCACTTTCCGTCCCCTATACCCAGAACACGTAGAACATTTTATGAGAATATCCCGTATCGCCAGCGCCCTAGTGGTAACGACCGTCGTCGCCTCCCAGCCTGCTTTTGCAGAAAAGCTTGAGCTGCAAAAGGGAGATCATATCGCGTTTGTAGGGAGCGGGTTGGCGGATCGCCAGCAGCATCATGCCTGGCTTGAAACCTTGATTCACAAGGCTTATCCCGATCACAACCTGACGGTACGTAACCTAGGGTTTGCAACGGATGAGGTGAATCTTCATCCGCGTTCTGATGACGTTCCCTCAACGGAATATTTTCTGAATATGACGCCGGGGTTGCTGACTCCCAATCCAGCCAAGCCCGATATCATCTACACTTCGGGCGCCGAATTTCATGCAAACGTCGTGTTTGCGTACTGGGGGTTTAACGAATCTTTCAAAGGAGCCGCGGGGCTGGATAGCTTCAAAAACGAATTAGATGCTTACCTAAAAAACTTAGCCTCGACTGACTTTGGGAAGGGAAAGCCGCGAGTCGTATTGTTTTCACCCATTGCGCAAGAGAATCTAAAGAGCCCGCATTTTTCTGATGGCATGGCGAACAACGCCAATTTGGCGCTATACACCAAGGCGATGGCGGATGTCGCCAAGGCCAACGGGATCCAATTCGTTGACTTGTTTGCGGCATCCCAAGAGATTTTTGCGAAGGCAACTCATCCGCTGACCATTAACGGAATCCATCTCACCGAAGAGGGTGATAAGGCCCTCGCTCCCATGCAGTTCAAGGCTATATTTGGCAAGGACGCGACCGTGGATGCATCGCTCGAAACGCTCCGGGCCGCCGTGCTGGAGAAAAACGTCCAATGGCATCATCGCTACCGTACGGTAGACCAATACAACATTTTCGGGGGCCGTTCGCGCATTGCGTATTCTGGCGTCACCAATGCGAAGATTCTTGGACAGGAACTTGCGCAGCGCGATGTGTTGACGGCCAACCGCGATCCTTTGGTTTGGGCTTCGGCCAAAGGTCAGAAATACACGGTCAAGGACGACAACCTCCCAGCCGTGGAACTCACGCCCGCGAATCGGCCCGAGGCGATCCCGTATATGAGCGGAGAGGATGCGATTAAGCATTTGACCCTCCCAGCGGGGTGCAAAGTGGAACTGGTCGCCTCGGAGGAAACCTTCCCTGAGTTCGTGAATCCAGTGCAGATGGCCTTTGATCCGAAGGGCCGTTTGTGGGTTGCTGCGTGGCCCAATTATCCTGAGAACGCGCCCACGACCAAGGTGTTCGATAAGTTGTTGGTCATCGATTTGGATCCCAAAACGGGCAAGGCCGCAAAGATGACGACCTGGGCTGATGGTCTCAATTGTCCCACCGGTTTTCAGTTCCACAAGGACGGTGTGCTGGTGATGCAATCGCCGGACCTCTGGTTTATGCGAGACAGCAAAGGCAGTGGACGGGCCGACACCAAGGAGCGCGTTCTGCACGGTTTGGATGCCGCTGATTCTCATCACGAAACAAATTCGATCTGCTACGAACCCGGCGGCGCAGTGTACTTGAGCGACGGCGTTTTCCACCGCACCAACGTCGAGACGTTTAATGGTCCAGTTCGCAACACAAACGGTGCCATTTTCCGCTACGAGCCGATGACAGGAAAGTTCGGTCGCCACGTGCCTTACGGCTTTGCTAATCCGCACGGACGGGTGTTCGACTATTGGGGGAATGATCTCGTTACGGATGCAACGGGCAACGCCAATTATTTCGGACCGGCCTTCAGCGGCCATCTCGACACCGGTGCGCATCCCGGTATGCAGCAGTTCTGGGCTCGCCCTTCGCGACCCTGCGCTGGCACCACGATTCTCTCCAGTCGCCATTTTCCGGACGATTGGCAGGGGGATTTTCTTAATACGAATGTGATTTCAGTGCAGGGGATTTTCCGAGCGAAACTCACCGAAGAGGGCTCTGGTATTAAGGGAGAGACTTTGGAAAATTTAGTGTCTACCGACATTGCACAGAACCCAAATTTTCGCCCCTCGGGAATCACCGTGGCTCCGGACGGTTCGTTATATTTCATGGACTGGTCGCAGATGTTAATTGGACATTTGCAGCATCATTTGCGTGATCCAAACCGTGACCATGCGCATGGACGTCTGTATCGTATTACATTCCCCGAAAGACCGTTACTGAAGCCAAAGGCGGTTTTTGGAGAACCGATCGTGAACTTGCTCGAGTTGTTGAAGGAGCCTGAAAACGATGTGCGCTTGCGTGCAAAGATCGAGCTTGGCGGCCGAGATTCGAAGGAAGTGATCGCTGCTCTCACGAAGTGGGAAATGGCTTTGGATAAAAAGGACGCGGCGTATGAGCACAACCGTTTGGAAGCGCTGTGGGTGCATCAATGGCATGATTACGTGAATCTGCAATTGCTTGGTGAGGTGCTAGGTTCTCCCGAACCTCGCGCTCGCGCTCAGGCTGTCCGCGTGTTGGGTTACTGGCGTGATCGCGTGCCCAATGCGTTGGCATTGCTAAAGAAGGCTGCCAACGACGAACACATGCGTGTGCGTTTGGAAGCGGTACGCGTGGCGAGTTTCTTCAACGGAGATGCCGCGCTGCCTGCGCTGGAGGTTGCCTACGCTGTGCTCAAGCAACCGACGGATTACTACATTGAGTATTGCTTCAAGGAGACGCTTAAGCAGCTTCAGAGCCTCCGTAGTGAATTCACGCTTCCTGCTGATCCGGAGACGCTTGCTATTGTTCTCGAAAAGCTCACAGATGACGATCTTAAGAAGGCTCCCGCAATAGAGCCGGTGCTGCATGCCCGACTTGGGCGCAAAACGATCGACGCTGGTGCACGCGAAGGGGCGCTCAAGGAGCTTGCCAAACTGCATGGCACCTCTCGCGAGGTAGAGTTGGTTGCGGCTTTGGAACGTCAGGATGCCAAAGGTATTGCTGGTGCGGGGGCAGCAGACGAGTTGGCCAAGCTCGTGGGGGCAACTCCAGGAACGGCACTCGCGAAGGCGCGTCCCGGGTTGGTGGCGCTGGCAGAAAAGGCGACTCAG